>Ga0105252_10000442_pt1 | contig 28761 bp, 23 predicted proteins | sample EasRivMeERMZT100_FD_89675 | JGI IMG/M metagenome (GOLD analysis project Ga0105252, IMG submission 89675) | Soil microbial communities from meander-bound floodplain in the East River, Colorado, USA - East River MetaG ERMZT100 | ecosystem: Environmental > Terrestrial > Soil > Floodplain | place... | reverse complement strand
GGTCGAGGGAACCGGCCTGGGGTTAACGCTGGCCAAGAAGTTCGTCGAGCTGCATGGGGGAAAGATCTGGGTGGAGAGCGAAGTGGGAAAAGGCAGCAAGTTCACATTTACACTGCCGCTCGGGTAAGACTGTTTTCTCGCAAAGGCGCGAAGTACGCTAAGTTTCGGAAGGTTAAATTTAAGATGGGATGAGTGGGGCCTTTGCGTGCTTAGCGAGCTTGGCGCGAGGAAAAAGAATTCGGAGAAGGATTGTTTCGCGCAAAGCGCGCAAAGGACGCCAAGTTCGGAAACCAAATTAATGGGTTTTTCGTCGTCGAGTTTTAATTAACTTTGCGACTTGGCGTCTTGCCGGGAGACAAATCCGGATTCGGATAAGAGTAATTTTCCGCAAAGGCGCAAAGACGCCAAGGTTGAGAAAAGAAAGTTAGAAGCACGAAATCCGAAACAAATTTAAAATGAAGAACCCCGCCGCAAGCATCGGGGTATCAGAAGGACGCGATGGAAATTTTCCCCATAGGCGTCACCCCCGAATGTTTTTATCGGGGGTCCAGTTCCGGTTTCGCCTGGATTCTCGCTAAAGACTGCGGGAATGACGATCTTCGGAAAGAAAACTACATTAACCCAGCAAGCTGCGGGACTTAGACCCGCCGAGATTAATGAAGGACCATTATTGCAAGCGCGCGAAGAAACCCGACTCCTCAAGTTTCTTGCACAGACTCATGTCGGCGATGTCTTCAGGTTTCAGATCCGCGGCTCTTGGGTTGAGCCCATGCTGCGTCATTAATTTCAAAACGGACGCGATTCCCGGCAGCGTGGGACAAGGTTTACGCGGAAAGGATTCGGAGATTGTTTGATAGGCGCGCTCCAAGCGATCGGCGCGGTCGAGCCTTAGATTGCGCGCGATGCTTTCGATGACGATTTTTTTGTTCGCGGGGTTTTGCACAAAGGCAACCGCTTCGACGACCGACTTCGCGAGATTCTCGACGACTTGCGGATGGGTCCGAATATACTTCCGGGAGGTTGCCAAACCGGAAGACTGAAACGGCACATTCGCTTTCCCCAAATCGAACAGCACCGGATAGCCCTGTTGCACAACGATCGGCTCGACCTCGGGATTGAAAAACGCGGCGTCGATACCGCCGGCAAACAGCGCACTCATGCGCTCGGGCGTGCTTCCCGTATTCAAAAGCGTGATGCGGTCGCGCCGCGGCACCAAGCCCAAATGATCCAGGCCCACGTAGGTTGCCAGCGCGAGCGAGCCTGACGGCGTGCCGATGCCAACCTTTTTGCCCTTCAGATCTTCCGCGCTCTTGATACCTGGCCGCGCATTCAAAAAGTAGTTTAGTTTTTCCTCCATGCCGAGCAGCATGGTCATGTCGCCGCCCGCGCTGACCGCGTTAGTGACATGGGTGGCGCCCAACAAGCCAAACTGAATATCGCCGGCGAGCATCGACTGCATCGCCCGGCCAGCGATAATGTAAATCAACTGCGGATCGAGATTGTACTTGCGAAAAATCCCCTGTTCCTTGGCGATCCACAGCGGCATGGCGTTGCCGCCGATGGCGCCGTAGGCGAACATGAACTTTGTCGGCGATTCCGCAGCGTGGACAGTCGCCGCAAGCGCGCAGCAAAAACAACTGATCGCAAGCCACCGTAGCTTCATTCAGCCTGTCCCCAGATTCCTAAACGGTTTGAACCGTTTGAACTTTTTGAACGGCTTGAACGCGTCTCCGCTACGCTTTCTTCCGTCTGCCCTGCCCGAATAAAATCTTCTTTCCCTCTTCGGTCATGCCCGCCGAGCCGACATTGATCGTTTTGGCGATCTCGTAGGCACGCTTTACCGCTGCACGCTCGCGAATCGTTTCAAACCAGCGCTTCAAATTGACAAAGTCGTTCAAGTCCTGTCCTTGCCGCTCGTGCAAGACTATCCACGGGTAACACGCCATGTCGGCAATCGAATAATCGCCGGCGACGAACTCGCGGTCTTCCAGCCGCTCGTCGAGCACGCCGTAGAGCCTTTCCGTTTCTTTCGTGTATCGCTCGATGGCGTAAGCAATCTTCTCGGCGGAATAACCGCGAAAGTGATGATTCTGCCCAAGCATCGGCCCAGCCCGCCCATCTGCCAGAAGAGCCACTGCATCACCTCGGCTCGCCCACGCAGATCGCGCGGCAAGAACTTGCCGCACTTGTCGGCAAGATATTCGAGAATCGCCCCCGATTCAAAAATGCTCAGCGGCCCGCCGCCGCCCGCTGGCTCATGATCGACGATCGCCGGAATCCGGTTGTTTGGCGATATCTTCAAAAACTCCGGAGCGAATTGTTCGCCCTTGCCGATATTGACCGGCTTGATGTTGTACGGCATCGCCGTCTCTTCCAAGAAGATCGTAATCTTATGGCCATTCGGCGTCGTCCAGTAGTAAAGATCGATCATTGAACCCTCAAGAAGCCGTGGGGCTTAAGGCACCATAAAGAACACGAAGAATTTACTTTGCGCTAAGTTCTTTGCGTTTAAATTTTTTTTCCCTCGTCTATTTCCCGTACACCTTGTCAATAAACCCTTCCTTCTCAAGTTCGCGCACGATGCTGTCATCGATCAGGTTGTCCACCGTCACCTTGCTGCCGGGCGTTTGCTTCAACGCGTCGTCGAGCTGGATCTTCATCCCCTCCCGTGAAGTATAAGGAACCCTCTCGATGATCTTAGCGGTGGATTGGTATGAGCTGTCCAGATAGGCCTTGTTCGCTCCCCGCAGATACTTGGCGACGATTTTTTGCGTTCCTTCCCTGTTGGTCTTGAAGTAATGCGAAGCTTCGATCAATGCCATGACGACTTTTTTCACGGTATCGCGCTTTTTGGCCAGGTAGCTTTTGGTCGTCACCGCGCATATGAACGGCAAGGGATAGGGCTTCGGTAGATCTGCCATATCCGCCAGCACGCGGTGCGGCAGGCCACCGGGAATCAGGTGCACGTTTCCCGGCGGGGAGGGGAAACCGGCGATGATTCCCCGGCTGAATCCGGCGGCGCGCTCCGACGCGCCCCCTATCTGGAGGATCTTTACGTCTTCCATCGGTCTCAGGTTCAGCCCCTTCAACAATTCCCGCGCGGCTACGTCAGAGGCGCTGCCGAAGCGGCTGATGCCGATGGACTTTCCTTTCAAGTCTTCGGCGGACTTGATGCTGTCGAGAACGACAAGCTCGTAGGCCAACACGTTGATCACGCAGCCCACGCTCACCGTGTCGGCACCCCGGACATTGGCGTTGGCGACGCCGCTGCCAGCGGCATTGCCCACCTGGATGTCCTGAGCGACGATGGCCGCGATGCCGATGGTCGTGCTGCCGATATACACCAGGTCTACGTCGAGGCCGTGTTTTTTATAGAAACCCGCGTCCTGAGCGATGGTCCATACCTGGTTGATAGTATCCGTCGAGCTGTACGCGATCTTAATTTTTTCCTGAGCTTGCGCCGCCAGCGGCCAAGCGCCGATGAGAAAAAACAGAAAAGACCAATGCAAACTCCGATAACCGTGATTTCTGTGATTCATAATCCCCCCTTGATTCTGGGCGTGAGGCTTGCAACACCTCCATCTCATTTCGCCCCCGCGTGGGCGGGAGAGAAGAAGAATGTACTTTGCGCCCTTTGCGTTCTTTGCGGTCAAATCATCCGAGTCTACTTTCCCCTTGCTTCCTGGTTACTGCTTTTGCGCGCAGCGCTGCGTACACTTTCTCCGCCGACACCGGTGTGTCGAATATCCGCACACCGCAAGCATCTTGCACGGCGTTGGCGATCGCCGCTGGCGGTGTCACATTGGCGTGCTCGCCGATGCCTTTGGCTTCGTACGGGCCGGGGCCGTTTTTGCCTTTGACCAGCACGGTTTTGAATTTGGGAATGTCGACGATGTTGGGTATCTTGTATTCGCCGAGATTGGTCGTCGTCACCTTTCCCTGGTCATCGAGCAATTCTTCCATCAAGCCGGAACCGATCGCCATAATCGCCTCACCGTCGATCTGTCCCTGATGGCCGAGCGGATTGATGATCGTGCCAACATCATGCGCGCTGACGAATTTATGCAATTTCACTCTGCCGGTCTCCGGATCGACTTCGACCTCCGCCACTTGGGCGATGAATGAGGTTGACGACCCTTTGCGCGCCACTTCGGTCTCAAGGCTCACCGTCACCGGGGCGCCGGCGGCTTTGACCACCTCGCGCAGAGTGAGCGGTTTGCCCTTTGCCCCCTTGGCGGAAAATTTTCCGCGAGTATAGACCACCTGATCTTCCGCACAGCCGAGCAGCTGCGCCGCCTGGGCGTTGAGTTTCTTGCGCAATTCAGCCGACGCTTGAAACGCCGCCGCGCTGTTAATATTGGTCGAGCGGCTACCGCCAAAACCAACGTCGACGCTGTACGAAACATCCGCGGTGTTGCCGATGCGGCAGCGCACATGTTCGTAGGGCACTTGCATCTCGGCGGCGACAGTCTGGCAGAGAACCGTCTGCAATCCCGTCCCCTGATCGCCGGCGACGGTGAATACGGTAAAAGTCCCGTCTGCCTCGGCAGTCAGATTGACCCAAACTTTTCCCGCGCCGGTGCCGCGCTCGTACATCGCCACGCCGCGGCCGACGTTGGCGCGCTTGGGCGTTTTCCATCCCGCCGCGTCGAGCGCCGCCTTCAACGTTTCTTTCGCCTTGACGCCGCTCCAAGTTCTGCCCAGCGCATTCACTTCGCCTTCGCCAACGAGATTGATCATGCGAAACTTCGCCGGGTCCATTTTCAGTTCCTTGGCGATCAAATCCATGTGCGATTCGGAGGCAAACACCGCTTGGATCGCCCCCGGCGCACGCCAGAAACCGCAAGGCACCGTGTTGGTGTAGACTTGCAGTGCCTCCATGTAACTGTTGTCGATCTTGTACGGCGTTGCCGAGCCGGCGCCGCCGATGCTGGCGCGCCCCGGCTTCATGCCGGCGTAAGCACCGGTGCCGTGGATCGCCTGCAAGTAGCGCGCGGTCATCCGCCCGTCGCGCTTCACGCCGGTTTTTACTTTCACCACCGTGTAGTGATCCGGATTCATCGCCGTCAACTCTTCGCTGTGAGTCAGCACGATCTTCACCGGTCGCTTCGCTTGCTTGGCGAGAAAATAACAAATCGGCAGCTCGCCCGCGCCGCTCTTGCCGCCGAAGTCGGCGCCGACGTGGACCGCTTGAAGGTGAATCTGTTTCGGCGGAATGCCCACCGCCTTGGCGAACTGCCCGCGCGAGCCGAACGGACCTTTGGTCGAAGCCCACGCATTGACGGTGCCATCATCGTCGATCTTGACCAGAAACGATTGCGGTTCGAGATAACCCTGATGATGGATCGGCATGCGAAAGGTATGCTCCAAAACCAGATCGGCTTCGGCGAAGCCTTTTTCGATATCGCCTTTGCCGAAAGTCAACTTGTTGACAATATTGCCGCCGGCCGGCGCCATAATATCCGCTGGCGCGCCGTCGTAAGCAGGCGCGTTGTCGTGCAGCACCGGCGCACCAGGCTTGATCGCTTCGAGCACGTCGAACACCGCCGGCAGCTCTTCGTATTCAACGTCAATCAGGTGAATCGCCTCCTCCGCGGCATCCTTATCCTCCGCCGCCACTGCCGCGACCCGATCGCCGACAAAACGCACCTTGTCCCAGCACAGCACCGGAATGTCGCGAATGCTCTTCCCCTGATAATGCTCCGGCTCGTCTTTGCCTGTGACGATCGCTTTCACGCCTGCAACTTTCCAAGCTTTCGAAGTATCGATGCTCTTGATCCGTGCATGCGGATAGGGACTGCGCAGAATCTTGCCCCACAGTGCATCGGGACAATGCACGTCCGCCCCATAAGTCGCCGCGCCGCTAACTTTGTCCGCCCCCTCGACGCGCCCCACCGCCGCACCGATGATTGAATTGGATTTTGCCATATTTTTTCTCCTCCGCTCTCGATGTGCTATGCTTTTTCCTGTCTAATAAAATTAGTTTTTCGTGAAAACTGAACACTCCGCCCACTGCCGAGCGTGCAAAGAGCTCGTGCGCGAACTGCTGGCGAGCATTTATGGTGAATGCCGCGTTAATCACTCGTTTGCCTGGCCGACACAGCCCGAGCTGTACGCCAATACGCCCATTGGAAATCTATTGGAACAAATCCGCGCCGCCCTCGCCGATTTGCGCGGCCACCGCGACTTTATCAAGAGCGCGCAATTGCCGCCCTGCGACTACGTCATTTCAGACCCGCCTTTTATCCTAGAATTCGACGAGAGCCAACACTTTACCCGCCCACGGCTCGTGACGCTCGCACTCTACCCGGATACTTTCGAAAGCGGTTTTTCACTTTCTCATTGGCGTGAGCTTTGCCGTGAGATCGACGCGGAAGACGACGAGCCCATCGACCGCGACGAACGGCGCGCCTGGTACGACACGCTGCGCGATCTGGTCCCGAGGGTTCATGGTTTCAAGCCAACCGTCCGGCTCTACGCCGAGGAATTCGAGTGGTGTTGTCTCGACGCCGGATCGGCGCATGATGTTGAAACGTTTCAGACGCTACTCCGAGATCGGCTCCCGGCTAGAATCCGTTAGCGTAGAGGCGACCGGCCGGTCGCCCCTACACTATGGTGCATCGTCGGAATCAACTGGATTAGCCGAATAGTGGCGGAATTATTCAATAAAATTGGCAGTGCCAGTCGCCGATTCCAAACAGCCGCCCGCTCGCGAAGACTTTGCTTGGTTCATTCGTATCATCGATTAACGGAGCGTTGTATCGAGCGCATTGGCTCCTGAAACGGATGATTGTATGATCGAAGCGTTCCATCACACATTTAAGCTTGTCCGAACGACACTATGGCGGTGGCTTGGCCTGAAAAGGATGATCACGAACTGCTCGCGTTGGTTCAAGACGGCAGCCATCCCGCTTTTGCCGAACTGGTTCAACGCCACACCGAGCGTTTTTACCGCCTTGCATTTCGATATTTGCAAAATAAAGAGGCTGCCGAAGATGTGGTTCAGGACGCCTTGGTTAAATTATGGGAAGATCCGGGGAAATGGCAGCCAGATAAGAATACCAAATTTACCACTTGGTTCTATCGCGTCGTCGTCAACCTGTGCCTGGATTACCGGAAAAGGAAACGTCCGTTGGAGCTGAACGATGAGGTAGCCCTGATCGACGAGCGCGAGACCGCGGATCAGGCCATGGTGCGCCGGGAGGAACAAGCGGCCCTGGAACAGGAAATCGCGGCGCTGCCGGAGCGCCAGCGCACAGCGCTCAATCTCTGTTTCGATGAGGGCGTCAGCAATCAGGAAGCGGCGAATATTATGGGAATTAATCTCAAAGCGTTGCAGTCTTTACTGATGCGCGCAAAAACGACTTTGAAAGAACGGATGAAGAGTTCCTTATGAGGTTTTTATGAACCAGAACGACGACGAAAAATTGGACTCGATGCTGCGATCACGACGGAGTCAAGCGGCCAGTCCGGACCTAGCAGCGCGGATCATTCTTAAAGCGCAGGGTCGGCAGCAAGTGCGCAATATGCCCTTCTGGCAGTGGCTGCGACAGTCGTTTGCCGAGTTTCATCTTCCAAAACCCGGTTACGTGCTTGCTAGTGCATTGATTTTGGGGATGGTCGTGGGGTTTTCCACAACACCGGAGGACTCCGCCGTTAACGAGACGAATGCGCAGAGCGCTTCGAGCTTTCTCTCCGGCGACGAGGGGCTGTTATGACTCGAACCGCGAAGTTGGCGTTTGTTGCCTCGATAACTCTCAACGTCCTGCTCATCGGCGTGCTCTTAGGCCAAACCCCGCGTCGTTTCAACCGCAGCGCCGTACGCGAACAACGCATGGAACAGGCGCTTAAAGACCTGCCCGAAGCGTCGCGTGCGCGACTAAGGGAGAGGTTTCAGCAGCTACGAAGCGCCGGCGAGACGTTGTTCGAGCAAATCAGGAAACATCAGGATGAGGCCGTTCGATTGCTCGGCAACGACCCCTTCGATGAAGCCGCCTACAACGGTCAGGTGAGCAAAATCGCTGATATGCGCGGCGAAATGACCCAAAAACTATCCCAGGCCGTGAAGGCAGCCGTAAAAGATCTGTCGCCCCAGGAACGCCAGAGATTCGCCACCCTACTGCGCCGCCCGCCACCACCAAACCCTTAATTTTACGCAACAAAAACAGCCAATTACCAAAAAGCGCCGGCCTCCCGGCGCTTTTTTTTCATCCGCCGCGAAGACTCCAGCCCGGTAGCTCGTATTAATAGGTAACAACGGCTCAGAGGAAGGGAAAACTCATGAATTGGCTCTCCAAGACACGGCGCAACAAGATCATCGCCTGCTTCACCGTAGTGGCGCTCACCGCCGGCGGCTGGTACTGGTACGCCAGTACGGCGCAAAGCTCGCAAGGCGAGGTCGTTCGGCCGATCACCATCACCCGCGGCAACATCGAGGAGGTCGTTACGTCGCAGGGCAAGCTCGAAGCGAAGCAATATGTGGACGTCGGCACCCAGGTCTCCGGCCAGTTAAAAGCAATCCATGTTGACATCGGCAATACCGTGACCAAGGGCCAACTGCTCGCCGAGATCGACCCGCGCGTTTATCAGGCCCAGGTGGAAGCGGGCGAAGCGAAGTTAAACAGTTTGCGCGCCCAGCTCAACCAGCAGAAGGCCGAGGCGGTTTTGGCCGAACAAAATCTCAAGCGCAATGAAAATCTGATCGCCGTCAATGCCGTAAGCCGGCAGGCTCTGCAGGAGACCGAATCCCAGTCCGCAGTGGCCAAAGCCCAAGTGGACTCGATCATCGCGCAGATTCAGGAAACCGAGTCCAATTTGAAAGCGAGCCGGACGAACCTCAGTTACACAAAAATTTACGCGCCGATGGCCGGTACGGTGACGACTTTGCCGACCAAGGAAGGGCAGACGTTGAACGCCAATCAGACCGCGCCGACCGTTTTGCAAATCGCTAATCTCGATATCATGACCGTGCGCGCCCAGGTCGCTGAGGCGGATGTGAGCCGCATTAAACTAAATATGCCGGCCTATTTCACGACCCTCGGCAACAGTGAGCGGCGCTGGCCGGGCACGGTGCGGCAAATCCTGCCGACGCCGCAGATCGTCAACGATGTGGTGCTCTACGATGTCTTGATCGACGTAAAAAACGAAGGCCGCCACCTTATGACCAGCATGACGACCCAGGTATTTTTCATTTTCGGCAAGGCGGAAAATGCTTTGATCATACCCGCTGAGGTGCTCACCCGCCGCGCGGCGCGGGAAGACAACGAAAAAGGCAAGGCCTATCGCGTCGCAGTGATAACGGAAACGGGCCGCGAGCAGCGCGTCATTCACGTCGGCTTGCAAAGCCGCACTCAGGCGGAAGTCGTCGACGGACTCAATGAAGGTGAAAAGATCGCGGTGAATCGTCCCGCCGGCAGCGCCAACCAGGCCGGTAACCAGCAGCGTCCCGCCGGCGCCGGCAACGCGCCGCGCTTCAACCGAGGTCCACAGCTATGAACGCGACCATACTAGAGCTGAAGGATATCGAGAAACACTACAAGAACGGTGACACCACCGTGCGCGCCCTCGACGGGGTGTCGCTCAAGATCCGGCGCGGTGAGTTCGTCGCGATCATGGGGCAGTCCGGCTCGGGAAAATCGACGCTGATGAATATTCTCGGCTGTCTCGATCGCCCGACCGCCGGCAGCTATAAAGTGCTCGGCAGAGAAGCGGCGAATCTCGAACCTGACGAGCTGGCGTCGCTAAGGCGCGAAACCTTCGGCTTCGTCTTTCAGAAATATAATTTGTTAGCCACGGCCAGCGCCGGCGAGAACGTCGAGATTCCCTCGGTGTATGCCGGCCTACCCAAGCACAAGCGCGCCGAGCGCGCCGCCGGCCTGCTCGCCCGCCTCGGCCTCGGCGACCGCATGGCGCATCGCCCCTCTGAACTCTCCGGCGGCCAGCAGCAGCGCGTCGCGATTGCCCGCGCCCTGGTGAATGACCCACCGGTGATCCTCGCCGACGAGCCCACCGGCGCGTTGGATAGCAAGAGCGGCGACGAAGTCCTGACGCTGCTCAAGCAACTCCATGCCGAAGGTCGCACCATCATACTCATCACCCACGCTGAGAACGTTGCGCAGAATGCCAGCCGCATCGTGCGCATTCAGGACGGACGGATTCTTGAGGACAATGGAATCGTCGCCGACGAAGCGCAAGAGAATTTGGCCGCGGACCATCGCAGCTTCGAAAGCGCCGTCAGCTTGATGGCGAGCGTGCAGGAAGCGCTAATTACCGCGTGGCGCTCGCTACACGTCAACATTTTTCGCACAGCTCTCACCCTACTTGGCATCATCATCGGCGTCGCCGCCGTGGTCGCCATGCTGGCGGTGGGCGAAGGGAGCCGGCAAAAAGTCCTCGATCGCATCAGCTCGTTCGGGACTAATTTGATGCTCATCCGCCCTGGCGCCGCCGGCATCCGCAACTCCGGCGATATCGCCACTCTGATACCGGAGGACGCCGCCGCGATCAAAGCCTTGCCGAACATCGAAAGCGCGCTCCCCGAGCGCAACAGCCGGGCCACTGTGCGTTTCGGCAATATCGATTATCAAACATCAGTGCAGGGAACTGGCGAGGATTTTCCGTCGGCACGCGACTGGCCGGTGGCCGAGGGACAGTTTTTTAACGCCGACGACATGAAACAATACGCCGCCGTCGTTGTGCTCGGCCGCACGGTGGCGAAAACCCTCTTCCCCGACGGCAGCAGTCCGGTCGGCAAGTACATTTTGATGAAGAGTGTCCCATTTGTCGTAATCGGCGTCATGACCGAAAAAGGCGCGTCGCCCAACGGCAGTGACCAGGACGACGTCATATTCGTGCCGATCAAGACCGGGTTGGTCCGGCTCTTCGGCAAAAATTATTTGAGCAGCATTACCGTCAAAGTCAAAGACGCCGCCGACATCGACGCCACTCAGGCGCGTGTCGAGGCGCTGCTCAAGGCGCGCCACAACGCCGAGGATTACAGCGTGCGCAACATGGCTTCGTTTCTCCAGGCCGCGATGGAAACTCAGGATACGTTTACCATCCTGCTCGGCACCGTGGCGGCGATCTCACTGCTGGTCGGCGGCATCGGCGTCATGAACATCATGCTGGTCAGCGTGGTCGAGCGCACCCGCGAGATCGGTATCCGCATGGCCACCGGCGCGCGCATGCGCGACATCATGTTGCAGTTTAATATCGAAGCCGCGGTGGTATGCGCCGCCGGCGGCCTGCTTGGCATCCTCGTCGGCGTCGTCGCCGGCCTGGTGCTGCGCTACAGCGGCATGACCGTGGTCTTCTCGGTCATGCCGGCTGCGCTCGCCTTCGCCTGCGCATCCGCTACCGGCCTGGCGTTCGGTTATCTGCCGGCGCGCAAAGCGGCCCAGCTCGATCCGGTTGTTGCCTTGGCTTCGGAGTGAGGTGATCTATGCGTAAACATCTAGAGAGCTGTAACAGTAATTCAGCGTCTGCCGTTCATGGTTCGACAAGCTCACCACGAACTGATTTTTCCTATTCCAATCACCCTGAGCCTGTCGACGGGCGCGTTGCGACTCGCACGCGATCTAGATGGTACCGTCGACCCATCAGTGGCGCCATCGCTCTCTCGTTGGCGTTGTCGGCATGCAGTCTCGCGCCCAACTACGAGCGGCCGCAGATGGCTCTGCCCACCGGTTGGAGCAGCGTCGCCGGCGTCGGCGCCACGCAACAGAACACGACGTTGTTTTGGCAAGAGTTCGGCAGCGCCGATCTCAACCGTTTGATCGAGAATGCGCTGGCACAGAATCTTGATCTTGAAGCCGCGCTCCATCGCATCGAGCAGGCGCGCGCCCAGGCGAGGAGCGCCGCCGCGCCGCTCTATCCGTCGGCCAGCGCCAGCGGTTCGGCGTCGCGCACGTTTCAAGATAACGGCACCTCCAACTCCGTGCGCGGCGGCGCCAGCGTCGGGTACGAAGTCGATCTGTGGGGAAAGAATCGGAACGCGGCAAAGTCCGCCGACTATCGGGTCAACGCGAGCGAGTTTGATCGCGAGGCTCTGCGCCTGGTCGTCACCTCGGACGCGACGAATTTTTACGCGCAGATTTTGAGCCTCAACGACCGCATTCGCATCGGCGAGTTCAATCTCAAGGCCGCCGAAGAAATTCTCCGCATCATTGAAGCGCGCTTTGCCCAAGGCAGCGTCTCGGGCCTGGAAGTTTCCCAGCAGCGCGCGGCGGTGAACAATTTCCGCGCGGCGCTGGCGTCGCTGGTCGAGCAGCGCAGCACGACTGCGAATGCCTTGGCGATCCTGCTCGGGCTGGCGCCGCAGAATTTTTCCGTGCCGACCGCTGAGCTGGCGACGCTCTCCATGCCGCCGGTAAATCTGACGCCGCCGGCAACTCTGTTGACCGCCCGGCCCGACATCGAGAGCGCTGAGGCCGGCCTGCTTTCGGCCAATGCCGATATCGGCGTGGCGCGCGCGGCGTTCTTTCCATCGTTGACGTTGGGTTTGGATACGGCCATCTCCGCCGGCTTCGGCGGCCCAGCGGCCGCGGCAACCTCCATCGCGTCGAGTTTGCTCGCGCCGATCTTTACCGGTGGACGGCTCACCGGCAATCTGGAGAACATCACCGCGCGTCAGAAAGAGCTCGCGGTGCAGTATCGCCAGACCGTGCTGGTGGCATTTCAAGAAGTCGAAGACGCCCTCGCCGCGCTTAAAAGTAACAACGACCGTGCCGTGCTGTCGCGCGCCACCGTGGCCGAATCGCAGAACGCCTATGACATCGCCAAAGCTCGCTTCGACGCCGGCGCCATCGACTATCTAAACTTGCTCGAAACCCAGCGCAGCCTGTACCAGGCGCAAGACAACCAGATCTCAATCAACCAGGGCCAGCTCGCGGCATTCGTGCAGCTAAGAAAAGCGCTGGGATCATGAGCAATTTAAGCGAAGCCACTTCGCGGGCGGCGGTTTAACCCTGCCGCCAATTACAACATCGCAAAGGGGATGCTCGCCCGTTTGGAAACCCCATCTAACGGTTCCACGCCGAAATCTGCGTGGTCAACTTCAAATCAACCTTCACGATCATGATCGCCGTAGGCCGGCGCCGCTCGTTTCTCTTGCAACTCACGGCGTCGTGGTTATTTTAGAGAGACCATGGCAGACGGCGATTACTACAAGATCCTCGGCGTCGAGCGCGGCGCTTCGCATGACGACATCCGCAAAGCGTACCGTAAACTCGCGCGCAAGTATCACCCAGACATCAATCCGGGAAACAAAGACGCCGAGAACAAGTTCAAGGATCTCTCGGTGGCCTACGATGTGCTCAGCGATGAAAAGAAACGGAAGCTTTACGACGAATTCGGCGAGGCCGGCCTCGCCGCTGGATTCGATGCCGACAAGGCGCGGAGCTACCAGCAGTGGCAGCAGCAGTCGGCGCGCTCCGGCGGCGCCTACGAATTTAACATGGACGATCTCGGCGATCTTTTTGGCGGCCTTGGCGGCATGTTTCGGCAAGGCCAACGAGCGCAAGCCGACCCGATGCGCGGCCAGGACATCGAGTCGAGCATGGAAATCGATTTCCTCGACGCCGTGCGCGGCTTTCAAACCTCGATCACGCTCGAACGCCCGGTCGCTTGCGATACCTGCCATGGCGCCGGTACGAAACCGGGTACGACTCCGGCGACTTGTCCAGAATGTCAGGGCAGTGGCAGCAAATCAGTCGGACAAGGTCCGCTGCAGTTTCGCCGGGCCTGCCCGCGCTGCATGGGCACTGGGAAATTACCCGGCGACCCCTGCCCGACATGCCGAGGCGCGGGCCGAGTACTGCGGCCGGAAACAATCCGCGTCAACATCCCGCCCGGCGCCGAGCCGGGGAAACAGATTCGTCTGCGCGGCAAAGGTGAAGCGGGAGTCGGCGGTGGGCCCGCGGGAGACCTATTCATCACGCCGCGCATCCGTCCACACCCGCTCCTCACGCGCTCGGGTCGGGACTTGACGATGGAGCTGCCGATCACCGTCGGCGAGGCGTTGCGCGGCGCCAACGTCGAAGTGCCGACGCCTGGCGGAACGATCAAAGTCAAAGTTTTAGCCGGCGCGCAGAGCGGCCAGCAGCTCCGCATCAAAGGCAAAGGCGTCGCCGCCCACGGTCAATCTCCGGCCGGCGATTTATATTTACGGCTGATGATTCGCGTGCCAAAGGAAAAAGTTGCGCACGACACGATCGACAAGATCGACCAGGCATACGGCGAAGACGTGCGTAAAGACGTGCGGCTATAGAGGGAGAACCGAACCATGCCGCGAAAATATCTGCGCATAACCGAAGTGATAAAAATCTGCGGCGTCGACGTAAAGTTCGTCACGCGCTTGGAGCAGGAGAAGGTGATCTACCCGATCGTCCGGCGCAGCCAGAAACTTTATCCCATTGACCAAGTCGATCGCGTCCGCGTCGCCCATCTGCTCATCGAAGAAATGGGCGTCAATCTGGAAGGCGCAGAAGTCGCCCTCCACATGCGCGAACAAATGATCGCCATGCAGCGTCAATTCAACGAAATCCTTCGCCTGCTCCGCCGCGAGTTGAGAAAGTAGGATTTTTGCATCAGACCCGCTGCCGCCGGTTACTCGCGGAGCGCTGTAAAGGGGAGAAAAGGGGTCAAGTCCGCTTTTAGCTCTTGACGGTGCCGTTTGCCCGAATAAGGAAGTATCATGGCACGCCCGTTACGGATTGGATACCCCGGCGCTTACTCCCACGTCATGAACCGCGGCCCGACTTACAAGTCTATCTAGCGCGCCCGGCGCCGGCTGGAATGAATTCCTCAGCCTCACGGGTCAACGATTATAGGCTGTTTTTCTGTAACAAGAGCCAAGAGCGGACTTGACCCCTTTTTCTTTTTTTGACTTTTTCTTTTTGGGATTATCCGTTTCGAGTACGGGTCGAGCGTCGCGGTCCCTAAACGGCGTCTGCGAGCCGGTACAGTAAAGCTTCCGTTTCATCGAACCCAAGACATGCATCGGTGATGCTCTGACCGTACGTTACGGGTGCATTCTGACGCCCTCCGACTAGGTGGCTCTCGATCATCAACGCTCGAATGGGAGAGACTTTCAGGTTCGTCATGATTGCGTCCGCCACGTCGATCTGCCGGGCCCCATCCTTCTCGCTGTTGCCGTGGCTGCAGTCCACCATGAGAACCTCGGGAAGCTCGACCGTGCGAAGCAGTCGAACCGCGCTCTCGACAGAGGCAGCATCGAAGTTGGGTCCGGTCTCACTACCACCGCGGAGCACAAGATGAGCGTAGGGATTACCGGTGGTTTCCAGGATCGCTGGTGCGCCTTCCTTGGTGAGAGACGGGAACAGGTGCCGGCTGCGCGCGGCCTGTATCGCGTCCACGGCTACCTGGACGTTTCCGTCCGTGCGGTTCTTGATGCCGACCGGCATCGACAAACCCGACGCCAGCTCTCGGTGTATTTGGCTCTCCGCCGTGCGGGCTCCGATCGCACCCCAGCTGATCAGGTCGGTATAGAACTGGCCAAAGGTCGTATCGAGAAACTCGGTCCCAGCGGGGATACCCAGCTCCAGAATATCGGCGAGCAATTGCCGAGCCAGGCGTAAGCCCTTGTTTATGTGGTAGGACTCGTCTAGATCGGGATCGTTGATGAGTCCCTTCCAGCCCACCACCGTTCGCGGTTTTTCGAAGTAAACGCGCATGACAACTAGAAGCGCCTCAGATAGCGCGTCCGCGATCGGCTTGAGTCTGGTTGCGTACTCGAGCGCGGCCTTGGTGTCGTGTATGGAGCAAGGCCCGACTACCACCAGAAGCCGCGCATCCTTGCCGTCGAGAATCGCCTCGATGGCTCGGCGCGCCTCGGATACTCTTGTTGACGCGGTGTCGGTGAGGGGAATCTCCTCGGCGAGGATGGCCGGCGCGAGTAGTGGCCGAGTTTTGACGATACGTAGATCGTCAGTCTTCATAGCTTGATCCGTCCGCAGAAAGAAACCATGAATTTTCGCAACAGGCGCGCGTCAGCACCGCTTCGAAAACCCAAGGCGCTGCCGGAAGAATTAATTGAACAACTATCCCGCATTTTGGATAGAGAGTAGCCGAGTATGGGAAATTATGCCAATCGAGTGCGTTCCGCTTTTGGTCTGCGGGGCCGCTTTGCGATTTCCGATTGTCGGATTGCGAAGCAAAGAATCGCATCCTAATTATCTTGTTCCGTGTTTGATTCCTTCAATCGAAAATCGGCCCCGCAGACGGCAAGCGGCCCCGCAGACCTAAATCTTCATTTAGCCTCAATGCTGTCCCAATGTTAGTTGAACAAAATTAATTGGTTATGAGACGGGTGGTCCATATTTTCGCAAACTGGTTGTGAAAGCGCCTGGTAAATCGGGATTTTTTCGAATAGCGAGACGCTCAAAATCTGTAGAGTCGAATGCAGACTGCGCTCCAGATTCAATCGTTTCTTGACGATCGCCACCAGCACGTAGACGGCGATAGCCGTCCAGATTTGGGTTCTGACCGCATTCTGCGATGTGCCATAGAAAGCCTTGATGCGCAGATGCTGCTTGATCCAGCGAAAAAACAGTTCGACTTTCCAACGACACCGATACAGATCGCTGATGGTCAAAGCCGGCAACAGAAAGTTGTTGGTGAGAAACACAAAACGTTTTTGGCTTGTTCCGTCGTAGTATCGCACTCGGCGCAGCCTCTCGGGATAGCCGCGCTTGGGAACCGGATTGTTGAGCACCACGATCTGATCGCACTGAAGACCGGTCTTTTTGTCGACCGCTTGGGAATAGAGTCGTCGACAGTCGAAGCGTTTTTTGGCTCGCGTCACAAAGAAGGCTCCCGACTGATGCATGCGATAGAGCCTGCGAAAATCGAGATAGCCGCGGTCCATCAGATAAATGGCTCCGGCTTCCCAGATCAGCTGATCGAGGATGTTGACCTCGTGGATCTGTCCACCGGTAATGATTACCACGGTGGGAATACTGCCGCGCAGGTCGAGCAGGGTGTGAAGCTTGACCGCGGACTTGCGTCGGCGGAACTGAGCCCAAGGAAAAAGCGACAGGCACAGATCGATGGTGGTAGCATCGAGGGCATACACGGTTTGATCGAGCTCCAGACCAAAGGGTTCGCGGTTGTACAGAGTGCGGGCTTGTTGGATCAGAGTCTGGGCAAAGTCGGCGTAGATGCGCCAATCGCGCACCTGATTGGCGTTGGCCAAGGTGTTGCGCGAGACACTGCTTCGAATCCCCATATGATAGAGTTTTTGCGGTGCGGTACGAAGGCAGGTCTCGATGTCTCTGAGACTCTCGCGATAAGTGAGTTGGGCGAAGGCCAGTGTTAGAAACTGATCCCAGCAGGAAAAACTTTTGACCTTGTACTCGCCGTGATACCGCTCCACGCAGCGGCGAAACTCGTAGCTGGAGGGAATGAAGTCCATCAGTTGAGCGAAGATCGTTTTGCCAGAATTCATCGTAAGGCTCCTTGCACAGGGGGGTGGTGCCCTGATTTTCGATGAATTCCGATTTCAAATCGATAAATCGCCGATGGGTCATAAAATCTATTGTTTTTAGCCGGTTAAACTCTATGTGTTTTCAAACGTTGGGACAGCATTGATTTAGCCTTTTTAATTTTTAATTTTGCCTTATCTGATGACCCGGTCTGCTCTGACCAGCACATTGGGCGGGATCGTCAGGCCGATCTTCTTAGCAGCCTGTAGATTGACGATGAACTCGAACTTCATGGGTTGCTCGACGGGGAGGTCTGCGGGCTTCCGGCCTTTCAAAATCTTGTCCACATAGGTTGCGGCGCGGCGGTACAAGTCGGTAGAATTTGCCGCGTAGCTCACAAGCCCACCAGCTTCGACAAATTCTTGCCAGGGGTATATCGCCGGGAATCGGCTCTTTGCCGCAAGTTCTGCAATCTGTGTCCGCTGTGAAAGGAGAACGGGGCTCGCTAGCACGAGGAGCGCTTCAGCACGCCCCTTACTGGCGGCTCGGAATGCAGTCTCAATGTCCTTGGAGTCCAGTATGTCCAGGTATCGAAGCTGTACCTTGAACGCCACTGCGGCGAGTTCGGTCTCTTTTAACGCCTGTGCGTTGCCCCCGTAAGTTGAAGTCCCGAAGACGACTACGCGGGAGAGCCTAGGAACGATCTCCTTCATAAGCTCCAATCGCTTTCCGCTTAGCTCCGGGGAAAGGGTTGCCAAACCAGTGATGTTTCCGCCCGGCTGGGCAAGGCTGGCGACGAACCCGTTGCCAACAGGATCGCTATCCTGCGCCATGACAATGGGAATCGTGGTCGTCGCTGCCTTGGCAGCACGGGTTGGGGCCGGACCGGCCGTGACGATAATGTCGACCTTGAGACGCACTAGCTCGGCCGCAAGCGTGGGGAGGCGATCAAGATTTCCATCCGCAAATCGCCACTCAATGACAACGCTTTTCCCCTCCACGTAGCCAAGCTCGCGCAACCCGTTCCGGAATGCCTCGTTGCGGGGCGAAGTGGTGGAAGGAGCTGCAGCTAGATATCCGATCCGAGGGATTTTCCCTGTCTGTTGCGCCTCGGCGACGGAAACATCTGCAACAAAGAAAGTTATCAGTAGCCAGATAAGATTTTTTTTCGTCATGAGTTTCGCTCCTGCGTTTTTACTGACACCTGATCTCTGAGCTCCGACCTCTGACTTCTGTCACTTAACCACCTTCGTCGCCCTCATCAGCACGATCGGCTGAATCGTCAAACCGATCTGCTTGGCTGTTTTCAGATTGATGATTAATTCGAACTTCATCGGCTGCGCCACCCGCAGATCCACAGGCTTGGCGCCCTTCAGGATCCTGTCCCGTAATATGCGATGCGCCGGTAACTGTCCGCCTCGTCGGCCTCATAGTAAACGAGCCCGCCGGCGCCTACAGCATCTCTCTTGTTGTACACTGACGGCAAGCGGTTCATTAACACGAAGCCGACAATCCGTTTTACGTCAGCACGCTCAGCCCATTTCCTTTCAAGGTTTGCCGCGTGAAAGAATAGTGAATTTCCGGTGCAGCATATTGGCGGTGGTCATCTTCCCGTCTTCAGAGCGATTGGGCGATTCCGGAAAATGGTTCGCGTATGCTTTTTTCTAACCGAACTTCGGACAGGAGACTGCCGCATTAATTCGGTCGGAATCGAAATTGCTTGGTTAGCGATCATTGGATTTGGTTACGAATTCGCCCAGCTCGCGGTTGTAGCGCGCTGTGGCTTCCCAAAACGGCATGTGGCCGATGCCTTCGTAGATCGATAACTGCGCATGTGAAACGACGCTGGCGGTGTAATGGGCCATGGGGACGAGTGCCACCTTGTCTTCGGTTCCGTGGCTAATGAGCACCGGAGCGGTAATCTTTTTGAGAGCGTCCTCATAGGGCGCCGGCCGCCCCAGGAGATGGCCGCGTATCTGCGAAGGCACGACCATGTTATAGGCAAGCATTACTTGAATCTCTTCCGGCGGCAGGCTATTCGCCGTGCAGAATATCAGAAATGAAAGTGTGTTCGCAATATTTTCCGAGAGGTTTTCCGACGCCATCTTCAATACCGCGGGGGTAGCGGGGCCGAGGATGTCCCGCTCGACTTTGGTGAACGCTCCGACGAAGTTGATTCCCGCGATATTCTTGTCGCCGTATTCCATCAAATACTCCGCGATAATCCTGCCCCCATAAGACCAGCCCGCTAACACCGGCTTCTTGAGCTTGGCAACGTCCATCACGGCTTTGAGTTCGTCGGCCCAACGCCTATGATCCCGGTAGTACACCAGGTCCAGAGGTTTATCCGAGCCGCCATGACCGCGAATGTCGTAGGTAATGATGCGGAATGATTTTGCCAGCTCACCGCCAAACTGGCGTGACCAGGAAAGATGGCTTTGGGAAAAGCCGTGGATGAAAACTATTTCCGGTCCGTCCGGATTGCCCCATTCTTGCGCGGCGAGCACGACGCCGTCCGGTGTTTGAACCTTGAACGGTTTAGATTGCGCGGCGCTGACTGGCAATTGAGCCACTGCAGATTGCGATCCTAACGCTAACCAACTAAGCATCGCCAAAGCCCAAATGATTGGGGCAAGGTTTTTCATTGCCGTGCGAATTTCCCATCGAGCAATTCACGCCGTTGAAAGAACATCACGCGAACCAGTAGCCATGAAATTCACGTTCAGACGGGATTAAAATCATCATAAATCTCTGGCGCGCCGAATACTGGCTAGATAACTTTGACGACGCCGCGCCAATTACCGGGCAAGCTGTTTGGCATGACTCGAATCTTCTTGCCGGCTTGATTATTTCTTCATTCCAAAAAGCTATTTTTCCGCTCTCGGAAAGCCGTACGCCTCTACTACTTTCTTCATGTACTCCGGCATCTTTGAGTAATGATGCCAGTCAACCAGCGATTGTTTTTTGCCGCGCACCGCCTTTTCCTGGACGGTTCCCTGAATAAAGACGGATCCCTCGTAAGGCCCACCCTCCTCCAATACTTTCTGGCCATCGGCAGAAGCCACGAACTCCAACCACAAGAGCGCGGCGTAGGGCCGCTCGGCCGATGCCAATATGCCTTCCGATTCGTTAAGCCGGATGATAACCGGCTCCGTGAGCTTGTGCCCCAGGATATCCATCTTGTCTTTGTTTTTGGCTCTCAGAACGGAATCGTAGTTGGGGCCGAAGAAAAGCGCGTACTCGCCGGCAAGCATACTGATGATGGTGCGCGTGTCGCCGCTGACCCAGACGGGATTTTGCGCGGCCAACTTGCGCGCGAAATCGAGGGTCTTTTCAAGACCCCATGCGGGCACCAGGGCGGCCACGTCCTTGGGCCGAATTCCCAGAGTAAATTTCCTGTCCTTGAATTCCGATTTTAGAAAGCCTTCCCAGGTATCGGGCACCGAGTCGGCCGGAAGGAGCTTTTTATGATGTGCTGTGACCTGTACTCCACTACCGACCGCAACGATGTTCCTGTTGATCGGGTCCACCATCTGGAGGGGCATCTGGATTACGCGGTGCTCCGCCATGCCATACATATCCACCCTTTTCAGGTGGGGCAGATACTCGTTATAATAATCGTAGTCGACCTCGTTGACATCGATGCCTTTAGCTAATCCCGCCTTTAATTCCTGAAGCTGGCGCGTATAAGCGTCGATACCGCGGATCTCGTCTGCCTGGACTTGAATGAAAGGATACTTTTTCGTGAAGCCTTCGCTCAACCGTTTGAGGATGCCGGCGTCGAGGGAGACGATGACACGCAATTTGCCTTCTTGTTTTGCCTTGCTGACGATCTCGTCATGGCTAGCGGCAAAAAGAAATCCCTTGGCTTCGGCCTCCTTTTTCGCCTTGAGCAGAGCAGCGGTAGGATCGGCGGCATAAACATTAGCAGCGGATATCCCAAAGTTGATCAGAAGCAGGGCCACCAAAAGACCGGCCATTTTTCGCGGCAGCAACATCATCGTTCACCTCGATCGGGTTGAATTAAACGAAGCCACTTCGCGGGCGGGGATTTAACCCCGCCGCCAATTAAAATATCGCAAAGGGACTGCTCGCCCCCTTTGAAAACCCCATAATAGTGTTCCCGTCTCAAGAAGCAGGGTTAATATAGAGTCGAACAACGGGACGGATCGCGTCCAGACTATATCGAGCCCACGATGATCTTGTCAATTTGGCGCGATCGACGAGCTATGGGTCTTCCCGGTTGGGCCGCTCTTGGCGAGCGTCCGACTCGTCGCCAATGATCGCCACGCGGTGTGCTTGATTTTTTCGGCGCGCCGCTGCGTCCGCCTTCGCTGCTTTTTCGCCCCAGCTTCTGTTCAGTCCCGATCACGGCATGCCAGGTTTAGTCGGCGAGACCGGCCCCGCGAAAGCTTCACTGCAGTGAAGAAATGATCCAATACAGTAAAAGGATGCCGCAACCGACAATGATGAAAAATGTAATATCGATTTTCATATACCTCCGAGAAGATTCGCCGCACTGGCCATTTATCTCGGCTGACAATGCTCCATAAGTTCTCTTTCGCAAGGAAATTTTACCACGGATCGGCTTGAGACCGAACTGAAATAAGCCCCATTTTCATGGGGAAATTGACGCGCCGGTGGTCGCTGCGACATGGGTCCCGCCAAGTAGCGAAATACATGCCCCGCAAATGCCCGGGTTGTTCGGATCACTTCGGCGTTGTCATTAGGGTCGTCATTGGTCATTGGGGTCGTGCCTGAGTATTGCGAATTTGTTCCGAGTTGGCGGAAGCCGTCCCTAGGACATCCAGTAGCGTCACACTTTTATGACTCGACTATCTTTTGAGTTATCCAGGGTCGCATCGTTCGCCCTTGACGTCTCGTGCTCGACTGTATTACTAGCCTTCCAAACACCGGTTCCCATCGGCTTGACTTCTTCGATCCGGTCTCTGTTAATCAGGAGTAGATATGAACCAGATGGTTTTCATTCATGGGCCCGGCGCGGGCGGATGCGCCGAATCGTTTGTCCATCAGCTCAATTATTATCCGGGCGGCCTCGCGCCTACCTTACCTGGACATCTGGAGGGAAAACCCTGTGCGAATGTGGAACGGTATACCGAATGGTTGAGAGGATGGTTGTGGTCCAAAGGTAAACAGCAAGACTTGGTGCTGGTCGGTTTCACGCTGGGCGGTTGTATCGCGCTCCAGTATAGCCTGGATTATCCGGAGGAGGTCAAGGCGCTGGTATTGATTACCACGGGCATGCGACCCAGGGAGCGACGGCCCGGCACTCTGGAGTTTCGCTTGAAGGCTGCGGCGGATCCCGAAGTGTACCGGGAATGGTTGGATACCATGCGGCACCAATTCTTGTTTATGGAGCCCGAGCTAGGCGACCATCTCGTCGAGTGTCATCGCAAGGTAGGACCGTTGTCGCAGCACCGTGATTTCGTCGTCATCGACCAATTCGATGTCAGGGACCGCATCAACACGCTTAAGCCGCCGCTCCTATTAATCAAGGGCGACGACGATCCCGCCGCACCGCCGGAGTATGAACGGGAGATCCATGAGGCGGTTCCCGGCTCGCGGTATTTAAAATTTAAGAACGCCGGCCATTTCCCTTTCGCTGAGAAGCCGGCGGAAGTTAACCGCGCCATCGACGAGTTCCTGGCAGCCCACAGGTGATTAGAAGGCAGTAGAAAATTCGAAATCCGAAATTCGAAACAAATTCAAATGACCAAAAAACACAATGCTCCAAATAGACCTGATTCGGATTCCTCGTTTTGGAATTGCCCGGTTTTGACTTATTTGGCTACGGTTTGTTTCGGATTTCGAATTTTGAATTTCGGATTTTGTTAGGCGGGTAGATTTGGCGCCACGGTCAAGGAAATCAATTCGCTGATCCGCGCGACTTCGTCCAACCGGCGTAAGCAGGCTAGGAGATCGTCGATTTGTTTTTGTGGCAGCAGCGGCTCTGCCAACGGACGAAATTTACGCTCTTGCTCCTCGTCGGTCATCAATCGTTTGAAATGGCCAAGGTGGTAAGCCACTCTCGTCGAAAGAACTTTTCCTGACGTCAGGGCGACGTCGACAATGTTCAAGGGAACTTCCGGCCACGCGGCAACTGGCTCATCTCCGATCCGCACGCTGATTTTTTGCATCAGCGCCCGCACATCGGAGCGCTTGTAGTACAGCTGATCGTAGTGGTGAATCTCCAAGTTGCCTTCCATCAGCGCCACGGCCATCACAAAGGGCAGACTGTGGTCGGCGCCCTCCCTCGTTTCCGGCTGCCAATTCGCTTCACCTGAACCCATGACCTCGTAGCCGGCGGGAAAAGTTTGCAGGCGTATCTCTTTGATGTCGTCGAGATTGGAGACTTGGGATCGCAAGTTGAGAATCGCCTCGATCGCGCTTTGCGAGAAATACCCCGCCGGAAACGCTTTCACACGAGCTTTCATGATGCGGTAGTCGTCGGCGGAATCCGCGAAGGGTCTGATCTCGAAGCGGATCCCCGTGCTGGCGAAGAATCCTGCCTTGCCTTCGAATACTTCCTCCGGTCCGGTCATTCCTTTGCCGGCCAGCATGGCGCAAAAGACCGCGTTCCTCGAAGCATTGGCCAACGCGCATCCCTTCCAATGGGAAATCTGCCCTCTTCTAATTTGCTCGAGGCTAATATGAGACGCGACCGCCAAGCTGATCGCATTGGCCATCTGCTCTTTGCTGTGGCCGAACAGTTTAGCCGCCACTACCGCGGCCGCGATGACGCCGTAGGTGGATTGATCCCAAGCGCGCCCTGGCTCTCTCACTCCGGCATCGACGAGCCCGCAAAAAATTTCATAACCCAAAACCGTTCCGAGGATTACGACTTTACCGTTGCCGTTTCGAGCCTCCACAACGGCCAATACCGGGGCAAGCAGGTCGCTTGGATGGCAGGTAGTCGAACCGGTGTAGGTGTCGTTAAAATCTAAATAACGGATCATCGCGCCGTTGGCGAAAGCCGCGAGATCCGGCGAGGTTTTCTGGCCGCTCACCAAAACGGTGGACGGGACAGCCGAGGTTATCTCGGACGCGGCGGCTCGAGCGATCTTGGCTGGTGGACTTTCGGCTCCACCGAGCGCGCAGCCCATAGTGTCCATGACAATATGCTTGGCCCGCCGTATCACTTCCTCTGCCAGGTCGCGATACGACAACTTCAGCGCGTAATCGCAAAGATGATTGAGGAATCGGTCGGCCATTTTCTATTGGTCAAACCTTTGCCGAAGTTTGGCTTGAAACTTTCTATGGGCACCAACGCAAGCATTACATAACTCGAAGCCACTGGCCACTGCAAATGCGCGAGGTCCGCTGCTGCGCAGTGCCATCCCCAGCTGGATTAGCGCGCTCTCAGGAGAAAACCGCTATTTTGTATGTGGAATGATTGACAAGCGGTATTTACCGAGGGAAGCTGTCCGCAAAAATCACGTAGCAAAGGAAAACCCAGATGGACGATCACGCCAAGCGTCTCTGTTTTCGCGAGTTTTTGCAGGCACCGGGAGGAACCATAGCTCCGAGCGCGCCGGATCCGATGTTCGCGCGCTTGGTCCAAGACTCTGGGTACAAACTTTTCCATCTCGCCGGCAACGGCATGCATCGCAGTCTCGTGCTTCCCGACTGCAGCATGGTGACGATGACCGAGATGGCCGAACGTGCTGGCACAATCGCACAAGTCCTCGATATCCCGCTGCTGGTCGATGGTGAGACCGGCTATGGCGGGCCATTCCAAACCGCCCGGGCGGTGCGCTCCTTCGAGCGCGCCGGCGTTGCCGGTATCCGCTTTGAAGATAGTCGGTTCGGCCAAAATGGCATCGATGGCGATCGTCCACCGGTCCCGGTCTCGGAGTATGTGGATATGATCAAAGCTGCCGTCGACGCGCGCGTCGACTCCGCTTTGGTGCTGGTCGTGCGCTGTGACGCTCGAGCGACTGAGGGACGTGAGCAAGTACTGGAGCGAATTCAGACTTACGTAAATGCCGGGATTGACGCCGTCGGGGTTCATCTGACCGACGCCGAGGAACACAAGTGGTTCGGCGCGGCCGCTCCGGCTCCGCTCATCAACCCGTGGCCCCGGGCAGGCATCAATACGATGTCCGAATTCTTCGCCCTGGGCTATAAAGTAGCGCTTGTGACTTCGAGCGTGTCGATGGCCGCGCTCGCCGCGGCGCGCACCATGCTCCAAGAGCTGAAAACAACCGGTAGCCAGGATAATTACTTCGCCGGAGTCCCCGGTTTCGATGCGGTACGCAATTGGTACCGTGACCTAGGATTTCGCCCGACCAAGCCCTTCGAATGAGGGAAGCGGTGTAAGGTCGCCCATCCCGGATTCACCCCCCTATACGTCCTTTCCGAATCGGGTTGACTTAACCGCGCGCCGTCGCATAGTCTCAGCACCGAAAGTCGGATAGTCATCACTAACTCGTTACCAACGAAAGAGCGCGAAGGCTGAAGGTCGCTTTGTGAAAAGAGTATTGGCGATTATTTTGGGCGGCGGCGCCGGGACCCGGCTCTATCCGCTAACCAAACTGCGAGCCAAGCCGGCTGTGCCCCTCGGCGCCAAGTATCGCCTGATCGATGTGCCGATCAGCAATTGCATCAACTCCGAGATCCAAAGAATCTACGTCCTGACTCAGTTCAATTCGGCGTCATTGAATCGTCACATCGCGCGCACCTACTCAGGGGTTGGCGCCGGCTTCTCACAAGGATTCGTCGAAGTACTGGCAGCGCAGCAAACCCCGGACAATCCTAACTGGTTCGAAGGCACAGCCGATGCCGTGCGCAAGTATCTCCGGCTCTTCGCCGAATGGGACGTCGATCAATACCTGATCCTATCCGGCGATCACTTGTACCGCATGGACTACCGGCATTTTGTCGAGCGCCACTGCGAAACTAGAGCCGACATCACGCTTTCGGTGGTGCCAGTTGACGAGAGCCGGGCATCCGAGTTTGGCTTGATGAAGATCGACCGCAGCGGCCGGGTGCAATCATTTAGCGAAAAGCCGAAAGGCGAAGCGCTCAAAGCAATGGCCGTGGACACCACGGTGCTCGGCTTGACAGCCGATGAGGCGAAGCGGTCGCCGTATATCGCTTCCATGGGCATCTATGTGTTCGACAAGCAGGTGTTGCTCGAGCTACTCGATCAGGCTCCCGAGCAAACTGACTTCGGCAAAGAAGTGATTCCCGCCGCCGCCAAGGACTGTAAAGTTTACGCTTTCCTATTCAAGGATTATTGGGAAGATATCGGCACCATCGAATCATTTTACGAGGCCAATCTCGCGCTCACCTACCAGCCCGATCCGCCGTTTAGCTTTTACGATGAAAAGGCGCCGATCTACACCCACTCGCGCTATCTGCCGCCGACAAAGTTGCTCGACAGCCACGTGATTGAGTCGATGGTCGGCGAGGGCTGCATTCTCAAGGAATGTACGGTGAAACGGTCGGTCGTCGGCATACGTTCTCGCATCGAAGCCGGTTGTGTTATCGATCATTCGCTTTTGATGGGCGCGGACTCCTACGAATCCCCCACGGAACGCTTGCAAAACCTGGAGAGCGGTAAAGTTCCCTTGGGCGTGGGCGCAAACACCACGATCCAAAGGGCCATCGTCGACAAAAACGCGCGCATCGGGCGCAATGTGCGTATCGTAAATAGTGACCGCGTGGTTGAATCCACCCGCGAGGAGTTGGGTTTCGTCATCCGCGCCGGCATTGTCGTCGTCATAAAGAACGCCATCATTCCCGACGGGACAGTTATCTAGGCAAGGTATCTGAGCATTTTGTTTTAGGTTCGATCGGATCATATCTCTGTTTTCTTTCTCATCTCCCCTTGCACCATCTTGTACTCGAACAGCCGGCATTCGAGCGCGCCATTAAAAAGCGGCGTTCTCTTAGAGACCGCGAGGCGGATAAGTTTGGGCAGGCGCATATCGGCGCTGAAGATATAGGCTCGCCAGCCGGCAAATTGCTTTTTTAAGACGTCGCCAAGCTTAGGATAAAAGTCCGCCAGCGCTTGCTCCTCGCCGAGCCGCACACCATAGGGCGGATTGGTGACGATGATGCCTTCCTTGGCCGGAGCAATGAGATCCAAAACGTTAGCACGGCTGAGACTGACAGCGTTTTCTAATCCGGCGCCGGCGAGATTGGCACGGGCTGCGCGCAGTACGTCGCCGGAGATATCGCTGCCGTAGATCCGCTGCGGCGTCACGGGCTTGCGCCGTGAGCTGCGCCGCTGGACCCATTCGCGCCAATGGCGCGCGCCGAAGTTTTTGAATTTCTCGAACGCAAAGTGGCGCCCCAAACCCGGCGCGATGTCCAGCGCAATTTGCGCCGCTTCTAAGAGGATCGTTCCGCTGCCGCACATGGGATCGAGCAGGGGAATGCCAGGTGTCCAACCGGCGAGACGGAGAATTCCCGCGGCGAGATTTTCCCGTAGCGGCGCGTCACCGGTCGCCAAACGCTGGCCGCGCTTGAACAGCGGCTCGCCGGTGGTGTCGAGATAGAGCATGAACTCGCGCTCGGTCAGATGGCCTTGAATCGGAATATCCGGCGCCCGCGTGTCCACGCTCGGCCGGTGGTTCGACAGCTGGCGAATCTTATCGCACACCGCGTCCTTGATCTTCAGCGTGACGAAATTAAGACTGGTCAGCGGACTCTTGGTCGCCGAAATATCGACACGAATGGTCCGCGCCGCGTCGAACCAATCGGTCCAGCGCGGCGCGAAAGCGATGCGATAAATATCTTCTTCGCTGCGGTAAGCACCGCTCGCCACCTGCCAGAGCACCCGGCTGGCGATGCGGCTTTCGAGATTGATTCGGTAACAGAGTAAAAATTCGCCGATGAACTGAACTCCGCCGCCGACCGCATGAACTTTGTCGGCATCCAATTGGCGCAGTTCATCGGCCAAGAGCAGTTCCAAACCGCGCGGACAGGTGGCGAAAAATCTTTCCATCGATGGATAGGGTACGCAGGTATGGACAATAGAAGCTCTTCTGAATTTCCGGTAAAGATGTATTCACCACAGAGACACGGAGTTCGCAGAGTTCGGAGAATTTCTTAATCAAGAACTCATTACTCTGCGCCCTCCGCGCCTCGGCGGTGCAATTTCCGAGTCGTGCTTCACGGAAAAGCCCGAAGGACCATAAAAAAAGGCAACCGGTTAGGTTGCCTTTTTTCTAGTTCATTCGGTGAAGAAAAAACTACCAGCGGTTACGTCCGCCGCCGTCGCGGTTGCCGCGGCCACCGCCGCCGCCGCGATTGCCACCGCCGCCGAAGCCTTCACGCTTCGCCATCGGCT
>Ga0105252_10000440_pt1 | contig 28829 bp, 23 predicted proteins | sample EasRivMeERMZT100_FD_89675 | JGI IMG/M metagenome (GOLD analysis project Ga0105252, IMG submission 89675) | Soil microbial communities from meander-bound floodplain in the East River, Colorado, USA - East River MetaG ERMZT100 | ecosystem: Environmental > Terrestrial > Soil > Floodplain | place... | reverse complement strand
CTTGTGATGAAAGCAAAAACAACAATAGAATTCGGCTTCTTTGGTGTTATGGCTGTACTTACACTTGCCGAGCAGTTTTTCTAAAAATTCAAGTTTTGAAGACATTAAGCCTTCTTAAATTTTGGACACCAGGAAGAGTGCGCAGTATTCTTCCCGAAAGTTTTCTCAGAGCCGCACTCGCATTTTACATCATCTACCAGCTCAAAGTCAATCTGAAACTGCTTCGGATCACCGACCATGATATCGATCGGGAGATAATCAGGCTTTTTGCGCCTGACGATTTTCTTCTTCATAAGCAGCCCTCGCTATTACGTAGGCGTCTGCTCTATCATAACACCAATCCTTCGGTCTGCCAGTTTTTTTGTATATCCAAGTGGACTCGGGAATAGCCTTTCTGGCACGAACTTGTTCAAAGACCATATGCTTTGAATCCTTCTTTTTGGTCTTTTTTGGGATAGAGATGCCTAACGCTTTACGAGCGCTTATAACACTTATCAATTTTGGTTGAAGCCTGTATGCACAATATATTCCATAACACACGCAAGCGTTAAATTTCTGCAATAGAGCTATGGTTGAAGCCATACTCGACCGCATCTTGAACATCAACAATGGTGCTTCAATATAAAAACGGATATCAGGTGATAAAAGTTGAAGTTGACTATCAAGAAAATGAATGACCATATCCACCTTCTTGTAAAAGTTTTTCTCTTTCTTTAGTTCAACGTGATGAATGGAGTGAAGAGTTCCGTCATCATTCAGGAGGCAAATTCCAGTACAAGATGTTGAAATATCAATACCAACAATCATTAAAAATCCAGGCGAAGCCTAAAAAGAATATCCTCTTGTTCCTCTTTTTTGATTGGTTGAGCTAGTTTTGCCAAACCCACAAGATCGTAGTCATCGTTATACAAACCTATTGCAGTAATGTAGGTCGTGGACGGATTCATGACAATTTCTTTTTCATTTCTGTGAGCATCAGTAGTTCCAGTTAAAAATTGAAAATAGGTTGGATTAGTGGATGCATTCAATTCTCCAATTTTCGCTCTACATCTGAATATTTTAACAGGAATTTTATGAGTTCCTTTGAAACTCACTCTCCACTTGAAGTTAGTTGGGGACACTTCGCCAAAATCATTTGATGGAGATTCTGTATTCAATCCTCCACCTTTCAGAATAACTAAACCTTCTGAATAGAAAATATTTCCAACAATAGTATCAGAAAGAGAACCGCTATAAATGCCGCCTCGGGCGTTATCATACAAAATTCTTTGGTTGCCAGCAGAATCTAAATCCGAAGCTGTAAATGATCCAGTCAAAATCTCTCTATCGTAATAAATTTCTGGAACCGTAATAACTCGAAATCTAGTTGATTCCGATCCTGTAAAACTGGATGTGTATTGTGTGTCAATGAGACTGTAATAGTTATACAAACTCAAAATAGACCTAAACAATTCTTTATTCGTGGCGCCAGATTCGGCGTCTACAATATCAATAGAACTAGTAAAAGGTCCATCAGCCTGAACAAATCCACCCTCCTTGTCAGAAAATCCTTGAAATCTTCTTGTCAAGAGAGCATTAGTGAGATATTGCTTTTCTAGATAAACACTACCAGTAACAGCATCACCATTTAATTCAACAATATAAGACGGATAAGTGAGTATGTGGGTGTTAATAATATCTTCTGAATCGAATTTGTAAAAAGACATTTTTCACCACTTTAGTAGCTCAATCTTACTCTAAATATCAATTCATTATCAGGACTCTTCTTCACTGGCTCAGATGTCTTTGCGACAGAAAGAAGATTGTCATTGATGTCGTACAATCCAATGGTAGTAATATAGCTTCTAGTTTGATTGTCAGTACCAGAAGTTACAACAATTCTTCCATCCGAATCTACAAAGGTCGGATTAGTAGAATAATTGAAATCAGAATTCAACGCTCTACAGAAATAAATTGTAGAATGAAGATTTGTCTGATTATGGAACTGAATCAAATTAATGTGATTTCTAAGACCATTTACGAAATGATCAATATTTCCAGTAATAGCAGTCTGCAACAAACGCTGCGAACCAGACCAATGAGTATTGGTAGCTGCTTGAGCGCCGAGCGCTGGCATGTGTGTTCCAGAAGTATAAGCTACAATGCCAGCATTATAATAGACTTTACCGATCTTGGCAGAACCACTAAATAAGTCTGCTTCATCTCCAGAGGGACCAACAGTAAATGTTGAAGCGGCGCCAGTATCGGTCAAGGTAAGAGAGTTAGCATCGCCAGCTCCAGTCATTTGAAGAACGATGTTTGTATTTCCCTTTTTGATTTCGTCTTTGTAGACTCGCCTCTTTGGTAAAAGGAAAATAACTTCATGATAAGTTGTAGTGCCAAATTGGAATAAACTATCCTCGTTACCAAGCAACAATTTTGCCATTTGTTTATAAACTCTCTTCTTTTCATTCTTCAAGAAAGTTTCACCAAAGTTATTCAACAACGAAGCAGAACTAATTCCCCATGAAAGATCAATAAGAGCAGAAGAAGATACTGAGGTCGGAGCACCATCAAAGATTGTTTCAAAAAATCCTCCAGACACAGCGGATCCAGAAGTGATATTAAGATAATTTCTTACAAAAAATTCACTTCCACTAAAAAAAGATCCTGTTAAAGGAATAATTTCATTAATAACAGATAATTGGGAAGAAATATCTGTAGATTGATCGAATTCTTTAAACGACACGTTTTATTCTCCTTATCGAGTAAACTCTTCACTGATCGTTACTGTAATTTCTGCTGTAAGACCAGAGAGCGCGCCTTGACATTTTACTTTAGTTGTAATTGTTCTAGATCCAGCCGTACCGATACCGAGAGTGCTCCAAAGATCGGAAGATAAGGCTTGGACCGCAATATTGAACGTCACCTGGGCGCCCTGGTTAGCTCCAATAGCGGTTCTAGGAATGATATACTGAGCAGTGCCAAATGGAGTCAAATTAACTGGCGTTTGTTTTTCTATAAACAAAAGATCATTATTAACTTGAATTAAGAACGAACTGTCCACAATTTCTGATGGCACTGTTCTACCAGAAGTGGTACTTTGCTTGAATTCTACCGCCTTACCAACCTGAGAGTCGTTGCGCTCGCCAAGGGTGAGGGAAGAAATACCTGCGCCGAGAGTTGGCAAGAACTTCAAGTCTGGATTAGAAATTGAAAGAAGTTGATGTTTAAGAGCTATTTTTTCATTCACACTTGCTTCAAAGATGGGCGTATTTAGAACTGAAATATCCTGTTGCAAAGAGCCTGTGTTGGGATTAAAAAGAGAGTAATCAATCTCGTCATCACCAAAAGAATAGCGTACAATTTCAAAACTACCATCGTTTCTGGCTAGAAAGTCTCTTCCAATATCTGTCAAGACAGCATCAATTAAAATATCACCAGAATTATCTAACAATCCCATATGTACACACCTCTTTACCTAATAAGTATCATGAAGTCAGGTTTAAGTTCGTATTCTTTAAAACCACCTTTAACTCTTTGACCTCGTGAGTGTCCAAAGAAATGAGTCTAATAATCAAATCTTTGCTAACCTCTGCAAATTTTGTATTCGGTCGAAGCACCAAGTTCGTTTTGGCGATGATGTTTTCAGTTCTGTTTAGGAACTTCTTCAAAATAAATTTCACTTCATCAGGGCGGGCACCGCTGCCACTGATCCATTTGAGAGGTTTTTCTATCTTTTCCAGGGCATAGTTTGAATTAAGCTCGGCCTGAATTTGCATAGATAAAAACGACTCTATTCCGTGTACATCAACACATGACATAGCGTAAATATATTTCCTACCAAGAGAAACATTTCTGTCCACAAACATGTTAGTGTTTGCAACGACTCTAGATTCCGCTTCATCAACGGGATCTGGAAATCCATCTTCATCGATGTCTATTTCTCTAGTTTGAGACAATAACTGCCAACGCTCACCGACGGCATTTCTTCTGTAAATCTTAAAATACTGTATGTCACGCTGATCATTTGCTGGTTGCAGCCAGTAAATAGAAATTTGCCTTTTTGGAGTGTTCGGAACCACCTTTATGGTTTGTGGTGGTGGTGGCGGAATGTTTTCTACCACATCGACATAAGTCCAATTTTTGCTAGGCTTCGACTCATAATATGAAGAAAAATACTCTGTTTTGAATTCTTGAAATTTTTCCAGATTCTCATTGATAATTCTTTGAAGATCAGTATTTGTAGCAGAACCTCGAATCAAATCAATATCTACAACAGCTAAATTTTGCAAAGAACGCAAATTTTCAATTGTTTGCAAAGACTCTTTGACCAAACTTGTAGTAGAATCATCAGCAACCAAATCAATACCAGTCACTAATTCTATTTCTTTAAGAATTTGTCCTGTTGACCTTTTTCCAAAGACACCAAGATTAGTAAACCTATCTAGTTGGTCGATCGCTGCGGCCTTTTTTTCTAATGCACCTTTGACGCGCGCAGCTTCGAACTTAATCAAATCTTCCACCAATTCTAAATGTGAAAGACCAAAAATTTTCTTAGACTTGGAAACCTTAATGACGGTTTTTATTCTATATCTATAAGCTTGTCCATAAGCTACTCGGGTATCAATAAAACTACCAGCGTTCGAACCAACAATTTTATATTCATCAATCTTGAGCCATTCGCCAGTTTGTTTGTCCAACCTTTCTTTTTCAATGATGTAACCAATGTAATCAACTCCTAAAAATTCTGGTATAGTCTTGAAAAGAGTTGGTTCTCCACGTAATACCTTCACGTCTGACAAAAGCTCGGACATCTGCAAAATCGTTTCTTTATCTGGTGTTGTGTCCGATAGTTGCTCAATTTGATTGAAAACTTTATTGAAACCTCTATTGGTGAAGTTTACGCTCACTAAATTATTGAAATTACTAAGTTGTAAATTAAAAAATGACATTAAAATCCACCCAAGAAACGAATAGGTAGTAAATTTATAAAGTTAGGAGAACGATTCAAATTCAAAATAGCAGACAAGGAATTTGCAAAAACATTTCTATTAGATGTAGATTGAATAGCGAGGTCTAATCTGTGCATATCAGTTATTTCCATATTGAAACCATCACGATTCAATAAGGGTATGTGAGTATTTTCCGTTCTCTCTTCCGTAAATATTTCTCTCTTCAATTCTTCAATTTTTGGTGTTATCTCTAATTCTTCCTGAGAAAGAGGTTCCGTGATCATAGCTGGCTCCCATGTCAACTTTACATATCTTGGAACATTAAAAATGCTCGACTTTAGATATGGATCTTGTGCGGGATCCTCTTGAGATTCAACGTCGCCCTCGGAAGCGCTGAAAAAATTATAAACAAATTTTGATTCTAATTGTGCTTCCTTGAGATTGTTAAACTCTAATGCCTCAGAGTCTTTCGATTTCAAAGTAATCATCATATCTATTTTTTGCGCTTCTGTTAAAATCTCTTTAATTTCTTCAATAGGCTTATAAGAACTTCCAGCAACAATGATGACTTCTGCTGGTCCGTTATTCAATACTACTTCCGAAAAATTATTAGCAGCATTTGTAGCTAAGACATTTTCGCCTGCGACTATGCTGGTATTTACAGCAACGGTGGGTTGAAAAGAATCTGAAGTTGCGGCGAGAGCTATTCTAGCTTTATCTGTGTCACTTAAAATCAAATCTCCACCATTATTGTCATTTCTTATCACTCTTACAATAGAATCTGTAGGGACTATTGTTCCTCCAGACGATCCTTGGGTTGATCTATTAGAAGAAGTTTCAGATTGTCCAGTAAGAAGTTGAAAAAACTGACCATAAGTTTGAGAAGTTTGTTCTACTTTAATAGTATTTCTATTAGTAAAAACCTGCATTTTTGTTAGTAACTCCTCACTTTACCTATAACAGCAGAAACACTTACTACACTTGATTCGGCCAATCTCAATGGTGCCGAAACAATAGCAATTTCCTCAAAAACAGTAGCCGTAGAAACTCTAGATGTGCTAGTTGTTGTGGCAACAGGAGTTGCAGTGACAGTAGGAGTGGCAGCAATGGCAGTTACAGCGGGCGCAGAAGCAGCAATGGCGATCGGAACGGCTGTTTGAACGGCGGTGGCAACAAAACCCACCTCCTGCGGAATAGCAGACAGAACAGCAGATGCGCCGTTGGCGGTAAGAATACTACTAACATCTATCGCAGTAGCAACAACGGGTGGCGTTTGTACAACAGCTACGGCTTGTGCAACAGTATCTTGCGGATCTGGAAGGGCTTTTAGTTCATCCAATATTACTTGGAGTCTTCCTGTGTCTTCTTGCGCATATATAACTGCCAAAAACACTTCATTAACAAATATCAATATCTTTGTCAATTTTTCAATAGAAGAGAAAGATTCAGCTCCAGTTTGAGAAGGTAAATCAATAGACAACTTAGATAATCTGTTAGTAACTGAGGTCTTCTTGCTCGACGCTGTTTCTGCAACATTTAAAACAAGATTGAAAACTGGAGACTTGATTCTGATTTGCTTCTTAAAAAAATCATAAGAAAAGGTCTTTGCGATTTCGTCAACCGAATCTAAAAATGATGTTCTAAAATCAACAGGTAAACCGCCTAGACCATTTATTAAATTGGTAACAGTTTCCTTCAAATCAAACAAAGAAATAGATTCATTGAAAATTTTCAAAATATCTTGAGAATTGTTGGCAATCAATATGAATTTATCTTGATCTTCATCCAAAGGCAACGGAAAAGAGCTTAAAGGTTTTTCAGATGGTCCTCTCCCGAAGAACGGCACCGTTTCATTTGTCAAAGCAATCGTCCACGCAAGATTTTTTGAACCCAAAGTAACCCCAGCCACATCAAATAAAGTGTTAATACTCACGTCATCAACAGAAACTTGCTTTGTCAAAGCTTTTCCTTCCAAAATAAAATCATAATCTACTTCAGTTGCACCCTTCGGCACCCTGGCAGATCTGATTCTGTATTCATAAATCCTATCTTCTTTAATGGTAGTGTCCAAGATAATGAAAACTTCGTCTGGATTTACACTCAGACCCAAGGTCTTTTGTATGTAATCTAGATAATATGTTGTTTCTTCTTCCAGACTAACAGAATCCAAAAATAAAACTCTCTCAAATTTACTATCAACTTTGAATATATTTTTCTTGAAAACTTCGTAATGTGTGGCGTCAGAAAATCTTTCCCAAACCAAAAGCAAGCCAACACTCTTCTCTTCGACAAAATATTCACAAATAAACAACAATTCAGGCTCAGAATTAATGAATTTTTTAGAAAACTCTTCAAATTGAGGATTAACAAACTTCTTTAAATTTGGATTGTTGAACTTTATAAATTTATCTGGACCTAGAATATCGTTGATACTCTTGTTCTTGGATTGAGTTGTTAAGGCTGTTATTAATGATTTGGGTTTTTCGTCAGGTATTATGTTTTGTCCTGTAATCGACTCTATGGCTCTTTCAAAAAAAGAGTCCGACTCCTTAGTGGCGGTCTTAACTGCTGATTTGATTGCAGTAGAAGAAGTAACCAGATTAATGATTGTCGCTGCAAAACTCATTATAGTGTCAACCTAGCCTCAAAATAACCCGATTCTCTTCCTACAACATCAAATGCTTTTATTCTGTAAAGATAAGTGTTTCCTAGCTTTAGATTTCTATCGAAAAATTGACTTTCCAAATATGCTTTACCTATAGTAGAAAAGGAGTCATTTTTGGAATCAATTTTCCTTTCTATAGTCCAATAATCTGGTACAGACTTCAAAGTGTCAAGCTCCCACGTAAGCTGTACCATTACTGGACTTACTTTCGAATTAAGAACTGTGGCTCTAAAATCTATAGGATCAGATAAGTCTGCCAAAGTGGAAATCTGAAATTCGGACGAAGCATTACTTTCTTCGCCATCTTTAGAAATCGCTGTGATTCTATAGAAATATATATCATTTTCTTTCAAAAAATTAGGCAACTTAAAAGCTCTTCTGATGTTATCTTTTATCTTTAAATTTTCATCATCCTGAGAAGCGTTTGGCAACCTTACATAAGTATCATCAATCAACTTACCTTCAAAAGTAACCGCATCTACAGAGGAAACCTCATCAATGATGAATTTATTCGCCGTTGCTGGAAAAGACTCATATGTCGTTTCTCCAATTTTTCTTCTTTGAACTTTATATAGAATCTTATTTTCTACTTTATCAACAGAAGAAGAACCAGAAAAAAGTTCTTCTGTTGTTCGTAAGGTTGATAAATTATCATCATCCCACAACAATTTAAGCCTAAAAGGAAAACCTCTAAGAGTTTCCGCTTTTATATTGACAGGTGTTCTTAGAGACTTCTTTCCAGTAGTTCTGACAGTAGAAAACGCATAAGAACTAGGATTTCCAAATAAGTCATAACCTCTTGTTCTATATTGATAAATATGATCTTTGGAGATTGTATCATCTACAAATACAATTTCCTTGAAGGTCATTTTAGTCTTCAAGGCGGAAGTTTTTTCTTTAGAAGTTTGAATAATAGGTTGTCTCTCTTTTTGAACGAAGAAAGTATTCGCGGGCCAGCCTGGGGCTCCATAATTTGTCTCCAAAGGAGAGGGTACGGCAAATCTTTTTTCGTAAATACTCAAATCTCTTCTTTGTAGTTCATAAAACGAAATTAGTGGATCATTAGGAGAGATGGTAATACGAACATAATCAGAGTTCTGATCTTGTACGGCGGAAATGATAGGAATCTTCAGATTAACAGACCTACTCTGTGGAGTTACTTTTTGTGTAGTTGAAAAAACCTTAATTTCCTTTGGTTCTGAAAGTAATCCGTGAATATTTTGAAGAAATACTCTATAAATATAGGATTTCGTGTATTGAACCGAACCATCAATAACATTGATACAATTATTTGTATTAGCAACTGTAATCAATTTATCAAAAGAAATCTCATCATCAGATCTTCTGTAAACAATAACTTGAGCAATCTTCTCTCTTGGATCTATGGAGATTACTAATTGAATTTCTCTTTCATTTAGCTGTTTTAGCTTCAAGGAGCTGGGCGGTCGTACTGCGTCATTATCTTCTGTGGTGACGGTCACGGTGTCGGATCTTGGGTTTTCTCCCAAATTCTTGGTAATGCATTCTATGTAATACTCAAAAGTTTCCGAATATCCAACCTTCTTATCTTTATAAGAAAGACTAACTACATTTCTATCTTGGACAAATAAAAACTTTTTTCTCTCTTCGGCAACGAAAGCGGTATAATCTACGTAAGCAACTTTTTCAAATTGTATTCTAGCAAAAAATCTCTGAAATGAATCTTCTAGACTTATTTCCTCATCTGGAGATGAAAATAACTTCAATGCTTCTACATTTCTTAAAGTAGATAAATTAGAATTCAGAATCTCCAAAGGAATAGAACCTCGCTTAATGTTGTACAGCGCTTTTCTATCAAAAGAAAATTTACCATAACGCTTATTACCCACAGATAAACGATCAAAAGCAGCAACAGAAAAAGGTAAAGTGCCCTTAAAGCTTGATTCATCTATGTCGGACAATCTTCTTCTGTATATATTAAATCCAACAATGCCGCCTGAATCAACATCAACTCTATCCACTCTCCAGTTAAGTTGCAAATAAGGATTATCTAATCTGTCCTTTAAAATTTCAACTAGATAAAAATCAGGCGCCGCAATCTGACGCTTTGTTGTTAATCTTGGATCTGATCCTAGAGTAAAAACAGTAGATCTTGTATTGAAAGATTTAGTCTCAGAAAAATCTTCTTCTTCCCTTTTTTCTTGTAGTTGTCTTTCCAATTCCTCAAGATCAACCGAAACGGATACTTCTTTTGTGTTGGACATTATTTATTAACCTCTAAAACTAAATAACTACCAAAACCTTCCTGTAAAGTATCACCACTAAGAACATCTACAATATCTTCTCTATACACTCTTGTAAGTTTTCCATCCGTACCGCTTAAATATACTTCCACCAAAAAGCCATCATTAGGAAGAGCACCGTCAGAGTTCACTAGCGACAGCTCTATTCTTTTTTGTTCCACACCCAAAACAACTTCAATCTCTTTCTTTATTTGAGCTTGTTCAACGGGTTGAGCTAACTGTTGAGCAGGAGTTGGTGGCGGTGGAGTTGGTGTTGCAGTTGTGGTCGTAGGTGTGGATGGAGGTGCGGCCCTCAAAATTGGTTCAAGAACCCTCTCAACCTTCAAAATAGAACCATTAGTCTTGTCAAGAACGTGAGTTTGATTAATAAGAGTGTAAATCGATCCTAATGGCAAACCAAATAATCCAGGCATTTTATTTCTTCCTATTCAAGAAAAGAGGCAAAAAAGTCTTCACTCGCTGTAAGTTTACATATTCCAAAACTCTAAAATCAAAATTTCTTTTCGCAACAGAAGCTCTTACAACCACATCCACGGGTGGTTCGATAACTGTCCTTGGTTTGTTATTCAATATGATAGTGTCAATTCTGTATCTTCTTGCCAATTCGATGCTTGAACTAACATCCACACTTATTCTAAATTCTGGCAACGTTCTTTGACCCTGCGGAATTGTATACAAAAATGATTGTAAATCTCTTTCTTTTCTTTGGTCGGCTTCAAAGCTCAAATCTCTATGAATGTAATTATCCATAGAACTTGATACCGCTGACGATGCCGAGAGAGAACCACTATAATCTATTCCTTCATCTGAAAAGGCAAAATAAACAAAGTTTAATTGATTCTTTGAAAGAAGTTCTCTGCCCTTGTCAGTAAGAACAATATCTAGAACTCTTTCCTTTTGATCTAAGAACGCCATACTGTAATTATGGAGAGCTACCACTTTCTAGCGTCTCTATTCTTCTTAATATCTGTTTAAAGGCTTCTACCATCACACCTTCAACTCCAACGGGATTAAACCACTTATCTCCATCTGGTGCTGTGTTTACCCACTGTGGAATAATTGGTTCTACTTCTTGAGCTATAAGACCATGTTGTGTTCCAGAAACTCTATTATCAACCCATTCAAAAGTTACACCCCTTAAATTAGTCAGCTTATCTAAAGCACCAGAAATGGTAATAATGTTTGTTTTGTATTTTTGATCAGAAATAGATGCCCAGGTCGTGCCGCCAGCAGTTTTTCCAGCAGTACCAGAAACTTGGAATATGTCTGTTGAAAAACGTGGTTTTGCGCCGATGCCAATTCTTAAACTTGACGAAACTACCAAAAGATCTTGAGTCCAACCAATCACATTACCTGGTGAGACTCCAGATGCACCCCAAAATGACAATGCGTCATTAATTTTTATAAACAAAAAATTTGATCCTATATCTGAACTGATCGACGATCCGTTATAATAACCATCAAACCATAACTCTATGTCGTCGTGGCTCCAATTTAATTGTTGAAAAACAGGATGACCATCTTGTCCTGCGAAATATTCTATATGTGGACCAAAAACATTTGATGTTGAGCCGCTAATAGCAAACATTCCTCTCGAAGGAACAAAAACTGTGCCGCCTGCGGAAAGACCAGCGCGAGCATTATTGGCATCGGTGTAAAGAGTTAAATGAAAACGATCAACTGGAGACGTTTCTGTTCTACTTCTGAAAACATATCCAGCGACAGCTTCATCCTGAACAGATTCAAAGCGTGCATAATTATCATCTACATGAATATTAAGAACTTGACTTGCGGTGGATTCTGTACGCCCAATAGAAAGCGGAGTAATTACACCTCCAGCTAAATTTGGAACCGTGCCGAAGTGTGCAACATTTCCTGTCAATAACGTTAAAGAACTAACATGCAATTGTGCTGCTGGTGAAGTCGTATTTACGCCAACAAATCCAGTATCATTTTTTAGTGCGAGAAAATTCTTAGATACACCCGCGACATCTGTCAAACCTCTAATCGTAAATGTAGAATCTACACTTTGAACAAATTGAACAACCTTCTGATCAGTAGAACCACCAGGAACATAAAACAATAAATCCGCTTGATTAGTTCCAACTCCTTGAATTAACTGTCCCCATAATCCAGTTGGTCTTAAAATCTGGAATTTTGCTGGAACAATGAAATCAGAGGATTCACCAAGACTTACGTTACCAAAAACTTCTTGAGCAGGAGTAGACGAAGAAAGACGTAAGAAGTCGGGTAAAACTACCTGACCTTGCGGTTGTTTTCCTGGATATAAACGTACATTTCCCATTATTGACAAGATCCGCAGATGTCACAAGACAATCTCCTGTAGACTTCATACTGAATAGATGATGCGTTTTCTTCATCTGTAAAGTCACCATGCCAGTGCCAGCCCTTTTTGTGAGTTTGATCATCTGCAATATCTAGAAGATAAACATGAAGCATTTCATGAGGAATTATCCAAATATAGTGCCAACAATGTTCTTTATATTCTGAAACAACCTTATATGTTTCTTCTACAAAAGGTCCATATTCAAATTGTGTGTATCCGTCCTTCTCATCTCCCAAATCTCCCACAAAAGAAATACTTACAGAGTCGTATGAATCGTTTAATTTACTTTTTGCATATTTCTTTGGATACCTCGCAGATACGACATCTTCCGTAACATCAATAGCATAACTCAATTGATCTTTTGAAATATCAAAACCATTTGTAAATACACAAATTCCTTGAGAAGTTTCAAAATCACTTCCTTTACAAAGATCGTCATCTCCGCACGCAGAACATGCGAAAAACACTATCAAAGACAATATTTTAAGTTTCATCTCTATTTTTATCAGATTTTATGAATCTGCCCCATATAATAAGATTTTTGTTTTCTTCTGTTTGGCCCACACGGTGCCTTACTGAAAGTCTTACTTCTTTTATATTAATCAAAGGAATGTCAATTGGAAAACCAATTTCTCGTATTGATAAATCTCCATAATCAATTTGTTTCTTGTATTCAATATCTCTCAATCTTGCTTCAACCTTACTTCCAGAAACGGCATAATCAATTGATTGTTCGGTAGCAAAACCAACACTTGTCAGAGGTTTTCTTTCAATAGACACTATCACGTCATCTAATGTACCGCTAACTTCTTTCCTTAAATAGCAATACAACGCAAGATGATCAAAGTCTGTCACATCTTGATTGTCACCTGGTTGGAAATCTGTCGTTAACTTTCCAGCTCTTTGACCAATCGAAAAATCTCCAAATCCCTTTACAGGAATAGATTGATCTTGTTGTTTTGGCCACAATACATGTACAACCGAACCAATATACTTTACCTGAATGATGCTATCATCTGTTTTGCCAAATTTTCCAGTATCGGTAGTACCAATGATAATATTCTTCATTTGAAGGGCACCACCGCCATGAGAATATTCAGAAACATTATTTAATTTAATTGCTTTTTCTAAAAATCCGTTTGCTTCTGTTCTAACATACTCTACACTGGTCGCTAACATAGTAGGACCAAGAGTAGATGAATTCGCTGTTCGAGCGCCTTTACGAGTAATGGCAGTAAATCTACGAAAAGAACTTCCAGTGTCAAGTCCGCCCATTCCAGCGACATAAACAACTTCTTTACCGTTTTCATTTCTTACGCCGAGGGCACCGCCCTCGGAAGAAGTCAAATTTCCTCTAGGAAATTGAGCACCTAACATCAACATTACATTTTCCATATCACTACTCTTACTGAGGGAAGTATGTTTACAACGAATCATTTCCCATCGAGTGTCGCGGTCGAGGCCGATGCCAGTGTGTTGGGCAGCAAAAGTATAATAAAGAGTACCTGAATAAACTAGATCAAATTTAGTAAAATCTAACCATCGAGAGTTCGTGTCTTCCCACACTTGTCCAAATTGGTTAGCTTGAAATGGTCTGGGGTTTGAAATAAAGTTTGCACTAAAAATCCTCAAACGATCATAAGTGCCAGCAATACTATGAAGAGTAGAAAAATAAACATCCCTTGTATTTGGATCTATTGCTATGGCTCTACCAATGGAAGGTTCGTCGAATGTACTTGCAGAAAAAATTTTCTTAAAGTTAACATCATCACTAGAAGTCATCACGCTAATAGCAGCAAGACCAGAACCAGTTCCGCGTTCGCCGACCAACCAAAGCTCTTGACCGCCAGTAATCATATCATTAGCACGGACAGCAACATCTCTAATTGAAGTTGGATTGTTTGCGCTTCCAGAATCCAAAATCGTTACCCAAGAACTAGGATTCGAAACATTTGATCTTCTTACTAACCATCCCGCTGAGCCGCCAGCCTCTTTTTGGTAACTGCCACCAATATAAATTGCTCCACTAATTCCGAAAGCAATAGCCTTCCCGAATGAAGAGCCAGTATTGGAGGCGGAAAGATTAACTCTATTGACAGTAGCCCAAGAAGTGCTCGCGGTAACGTGAGATTTTCTTGTTGTCCACACAGGAGTGGCGCCGCCGCCAGAGCCGCTGTATTCGTATCCAGTAGCAATGATAGTTCCGTCTTTGTATATTCCAATATCTGAAACACTTCCACTTACAATTTGATCTACTACAGACCAAGTAGTTCCATTATCTAAAGACCTTATGATGTGCCAATATGGAATAGGTGAAGAGCCAGCGCCAAGGGCACCGCTATAATTAACGCCGCCGCCGACATAGATGCCGCCGCTCACGGGATCAAGCGCAAGAGCATCAAAAGAGGCAGTTGTAACAAAATCCATAATCGAGCCCGTAAATACAACAGGAGATAATGAATTTCCTATACCATAAACATTTTGCCAATCGTAGTATGATGTATCTCTAATTCCCATTAATCTATCCTTCTCATCACATCAAAACCATAATATGCACTAATGTTTTCGTTATGATCGTTATTTATCTCTCTGTAAATTCTCGTTCCCTCATCATTCATTGGCGCAAGAAAATCTACTCTAAAATCCTTGAATTGATATTGAACGCTTTCGTTTGCACCAGACAATTGCCAATGAATACTCTCACTATGAATAGGAGTTAAAATCTTTGCCCGATATGAGCCAGAAAAAAGTCTAGATTCAAACTTGTACCATCCATCATCTTGTTCAAAATAGTTACCATACATATTAACATCTCTATAGCTTTTAAAGTCCACGGAATGTTGATCTTTAAAAACAACCCTAAAATCATTAGGATTAAAAGGAATATCATTTGATGGCTTAACCATAAAAGACATAACTGGTTCTATTAAAGTAGCGTAGCTTCCAGTACGTGTTATGGGCATAGAAAATGAACTAGTCAATAAGTTTCTTTGATCAGCAAATGATGTATTATTTTTGTCATAAATACCCTGCATAAGATTCATTCCAAGTGATCCACTTAAAGTAAATAAAAAATCTGGACCTACTTGTTGTTTGGTGTATTTTCTTACTGTGCCGACGCCATCAAGCTTACCTACAACCCACAAATTTCCACTCATATCGACAACAGCACATTTTGCTTCATTGTCGTTACCAATAGATAACTCTTCGATAGTTGTCCAACTACCTGATGCATTTACATCAAATGGTCTAGCCATTTCATCTTCACTTCTTCTGATAGTCCAATATTTCTTTGTGGTAAAGTCCTTTTTGTGATAACCAACTGCATACAATCTTTTTCCAACTTCCTTAATTCTAGTTCCGCCAACGTCGGTTGGACTACTTTGATACAAGTGATCTCCAACGATATAATTAGCTATTGCTTCTTCACCACCAGGATGAACATAATCATCTATTGTTTTTATTAAAGCAACAGTAGATACGTTATGAAGAACTTTTCTTGTAATCCATCTCTTACCGTTTGAGGCAGAATGAAAACCACAATAATAATAGTTATGAAAATCTAATCCTGGTTCATACAAATCGAGACTACTAATAGAACCAAAAGCCCAATTCCACATTGATTTAGCTTCATCTCTCAAAGAAGCTGGGCCGTCGTAAGAGTCGGTAAACCCAATAGTAACACCTAGAGTACCAGATACCAAAAAATTTACATTACCTGCGGCTGTAGTTTGATAACCACAATGAGCCAAATCAAAAAATCCCCACGCACTATTGACGCCATTATTACTTGCAGCGACGGCATTGATAGCATTCATAGTACCAGCAGCGCCGCTGCCGTAGGTTCTATTTAAAGTCCAAGTACCATAAGTATTTGATGTATTTTTAAAACTAAAATAAAGTAAAGCCTTTCCAGGTTGAGATGCAGTTAAGCTGTATCCACCAACAATAACAGGAAATGAATCATCTTGGCCGCGCCAAAATGCAACCTTTATATGATTAAAAACTGCCTCAGAATGAAAAGTACCGCCAGAAGCACTATTAAAACTAAATGTTGTATTCCAGGTTGTGCCGCCATTGGATGAACTTCTAATAAGTCCATAGGATCCATCAGAACCAGTATTGATTTGGAAACCGCATACAAATATTTTTTGACCTGGGTTTGTTTCTGTTTGATCTATTGAAACGGAATAAGCGGCGCCAGAAGATTGGGCTGGACCCATGTAATTATCTACTATGGACCAGTTATCACCACCATCCGTCGATCTCATCGTCCACCACGTTTCTACGTTTCCAGAAATTGGGCTTGCCGTAATGTGATTACCGCAAATAAAAATATGTCCATTGAACTTATTAATATCAATACTATTAAAAATAGAACCCGTAGACAAAACAGTAGTTCCAGATAAAAATCCAGCATTTTCTCCACGAATAGAAAATTCTACTGTTTTTTTATGATCCGAAAAATAATGGACTTGATCTTTGGATGAATCAACATCTTTAATCAAAAAACCATTACCAATTCTTGCATTTACAATTGGCATTATTCGTTATTCCTATCTCTATTAAGTAGAATTCTTCTTGCAAATTCATTTTTTGAATTAATATCGGTACTAGTATTGTAAGAATTATTTGCATCATCTCCGCTTACTTTCATTCTTGAAAATCCATCTCTAGGTATACTTTCAGAAATTAAAGTAACTACAACTTCGGACTGGCCTTCGCCTGGTCCTGCGCCGCCTGCTGGTACATTTCCAGCCATAAAAAATTGACCATTAGGCGCTACAGAAATAGATCTCCAAGTAACTTTTCCAAGTTGTTGTGCGGGAAACGCTTCAGATGAACTCAATCCAACATCTTCTCCAATACTTACAAAAGAACCAGATAAACCAGTATCAGAAACGTAAAGTGATTGATGTCCGCCGATATATAAGCGACTATTTATGTTTCTAATAATTCCAAAACCTCTAGCAAATTGAGCGGTACTAAGTTCATCTCTTAAAATTTCAGACCACGTACTGCCTGTGTCATAAGAAGCACGAACAATACCTTTGGAAGCAATCGCAGAACTAGTACCCCACGTTTGCGGCTCCTGCAAATCCATACCTCCCGCTACAAAAACAGCATTACCAGAAAATTCCATACTATAGGGTACAGCACCAGAAAACGTCGGAGCAGCAAAATAATCCATTATATTCCAAGTTGCACCGTCGTCTACAGATTTACGAGTAACCCACACTGCTTCGCTAGGAGTTTCTTCCCAGCCGATGGCATAAAAATTTCCATTAGGAGCTATTCTAACTTCTGTACACCTATCCCATGCATTAGTAGTAAAGTTAGAACCACTACCACTAAATAACGTACTCCAAGATGTACCTCTGTCTATTGATTTTCTAATAATCCAATTTGCTGATTGAGTTAAAGCAACACTATGACCCCAACAATAAAGATTATCACCAGAATCTACCATAATACCTTGAGCTTGCGCGCCGCTGCCTTCGATGCCAGCGTCAGTAAATGCTGTATTCCACGTAGTATTAGCTGACATATGAGACTTTCTAATAGTAAATCTATCACCTGCGCCAGTATTACCATTTCCGCAAACATAAATTGCGCCGCTGGTGTCAAAAGCAATACCTCTAGCAACTGCCGCAGGTACTGTGAAAGGTCTATTGTCTGCAAAAGACCAATTAGATTGTTTACTCGCTGTAATATGAGCTTTTCTTAACCACCAACCACCAGTTGGTGTACCGCGACCTACAGCCAAATATATATTACCACTCGGGTCGATGGCAACTTGCGAAGCATCATTGAAGGTAGCACTAAAATAAGATTGACTAAAATATGGCAAGAAATATTTGCTATTTTGTCTATCGATGCGCTCGGCGCCGTCGCTAAACTGCGATATTGAACAGTGGCATGTATCTCCAAACACATCCACCAAACTCTGTCGAGGAGCAACTGGAACTCCTCTTGTAGAAGTTGTCGGAAGACTAACATCAACTTTAATAGCACCATTATTAAAATTACCAATACCAAGTTGACCAAATACCAAAACAGATCCAGTAGTCATTGTGTTGGGAATGAAACTGTTTACATATGTTTCCTCAATAAGTACGTTTGTAAAACCAGCGGCTATAGGAACTTCCACAACATTATTCCATTCATTTCCGCCATCATACGACGCACGAACGATAAATGCTCCATAAATTGCTCCAGTTGCAAAACCACCAACAAATATAGCACCACTAACTGTCTGAGCGCTCTTGGGACCAACAATACTAGAAGAATGTGATATAGTATCAACAGTGCTCCAAGTACCACTGGCGCCCGTAGAGGATCTTCTTGTAACCCATTTAGTTTGTCCTGGGCCTGATTCATATCCAAATACAAAAACAGAACTTCCAGTAATCAAAAGTGCTTGCCCTTGAACACCGCTCGTAGCTGGTAATGCGCTCTGGAAAGTATCAACAATAGCCCAAGATCCAGTCAATCCACCAAGAGAAGAAGATTTAACAACCCATTGGTTAATTGTACCGACGGTTCTTTGACCAAGCGCATAAACTTTCAATGGATCTGTTGGAGAAAATTTTACATCCACCGTTTGACCTTGGGCGGGGTCGCCGCCACTTCCCAGATCAACACGAGCCCAAGAACCACTGTCACCAGTGGAAGAACTTAAAATAATCCAACCATCTTCTTGAGTTGTTTCACCTACAACAATAACTCTACTACCATCTGATGCTGTATCTACCGCAAAACCATACTCTTCTTGAGAACCTGAATCATAACTCAATACCGTTGTCCAAGTTGCTCCTTTGTCGGTACTTCTTCTAACAACAATATTTACAACTCCTGCTATTTCTTCTTGATGTCCAACAACATAAATTCTTCCATTTACCTGGTCGAGGGCTATTCCGTTTGCTTGTTGCCCGTCGTCGCTAGATGTAGAATCTACAGTTACCCACGAAAGAGTAGAGGAAAGATGAGATTTGGATGCAATCCATTCTCCACCATTACTTCCAACAGCATAAATTGCTCCACTTACATCAACAGCAATAGCCTGAAAATTTCCAGCATTAGCAGAGCCAGAATCAAACAGAAGACTTCCAGAAGGTCCACCGACAAGTTGTGTATTAACAGACCTAAGCGCATTTAAATATTGCATTTCTTGTTGGGCAGCGGCGTGGGTTCCAATAAAGTTTGCTGGTGGAGAATTTGGCAAAACAACATGCGATTTACCATCCACTCTAGCGGCTCCACTTAATTCAGCATTTGGAATATCGACTGGAGTTCTAAAAATTGGATATTTGTACTGATAACGTGGACGTTCGAGAAAGTGACTTTCGACTACTTGCTCACCGCCGATAAACTTTACTCTCGTAGGAAGAAGCTGTTTGATCGCGTCACTAATCTTCTTATCAAACCACTTAAACAATCCAAAAAATTGATTGAAGTGGATACTGTCTCCAAGTCGGTCGAAATACACTCTTCTGTACGCTTCAAGGTCGGCATATTCATCGCGATATTTATTTACTGGACTACCAATTGCGTTATTAAAAAGATCAAATGTAGAGAAAATCTTTGTAATGTCCTTGTTGAGCGAATCTATAAGATTAAACTCAAGAGAAACTTCGTTTGTGTCATTCGCGACATCACCAATCTTCAGCTCTGTTTTGTTTCTGATACGAACCTTATTCTCTGTCCACTTCAAATCAATGGATGGACTAAGATGGTTATATTCGATAAGGAACTTCTTGTAGGGGTTATATGACGCAGGAAATAGTGTTCCAGTCGCGATACGATTGTTCCTAGACAAATCTAAAATACTATTGAGGTTGCCAGCGGCATCAGTTAATTTATTTTCTCCTAGAGGCCAGTGGCCGCGTAATGGGTTTGGTGCTTCGGCTGGGTTATTTAGACCAACGCTTTGGAAATTGAAAGCATGGTCGGTAAACTCAGAAGAGGAAAGAGGTCTATTCCAGTATCTGAATTCTCCAAAATATCCTTGTGTTTGCTTTTGGAAAAATGTTCCAGAAGTTGCACCCATAATAAAATCGTAATTGCTTCCTGTAAAAACACCAGAAAGAGCTACGCTTCCAGTAAATGATCCAGTAAAATCAAGAGAGTCGTTGTCAAGGGTTCTAATCTCAATGAACGGAATCTGATTTGCTTTCAATCCTGCGGCGATATAAACAAAATCACCATCAAACACTTCAACGAGACTGCTAGAAAATACTTGGCTTGCGCCTGCGGCGGTAGAGCCAGTAAGGATAAACTTTCCTTCTGTTGAACCGAGATGTGGAACATTCCACAAAAGGGCTATAGAACCTGTAACCTGATTTGGATCGACGAGCTGCCAAACACTTCCAGTAAGAACACTAAGACTTGCGCTATAGCTTGCACTTTGATATGGAAGTTGTAAAAATGCTTCGACTGTATATGAGTTGTTTGCTCCAGAAATTAGAGACGGAACCTTGACAAAACTGGAACTTAAACTTCCTGTTCCAATTCCAAGGAATGAAGCTACCTTTTCCTTGTGAATTCTCGTATCAGAAATGGACCCGCCAGGAAGATAACCATATTCTTTGAGGTTTATGTTTTCCTTGTTGACGCCCAAGACGTTGAAAAATGCATCAATATTGTATCTCTTGCCCTTTGTTTTCAAAAGATAAGGAAGGTTGTTGAGAGTTCGTCTCCAGAACTGATTTCTGATTTCAAGAAGTGGAACCTCAAGACTTCCAGAGGACTGCACACCCTCACCAAAAAAGAAAGAAAGAGGATTTGTATCACCGAAATGTTCTGTAACTTTCCATCCGAAATATCTTGTCAAAAATGGCAAGAAGATGTCTGGAGTCTCATCAATGTCGTCGTAATTTGTAACTCTCAAATTGTCGAACTGATCGATATAGAGCTTTAATTCATCAAAAAATCTTGCAAGGGCAAGAGAAAGAGATATCATCAATCCTTCTTGATTTTCGTCGGCTTGCAAGATATATTCTGGAATCATATTGAAAATTTGATTGTTATTCTCTCGGTCATAATCAGACGCAGAAAGGACGTTGGTTCCGCTGAAAGCAAGCACTCCAGAGTGGAAACTATAAAGAATAGGATCGCCTGGGTCGTTCATTCTAGAAGAACCAGAAACTCTCACTTCGGGACTATATTGCGCGATCAAGGCATGCAACGCAGACTTTGAATAATCTACAACATTGAGATCTACAGAGCTAGTTCCTACCACTCCTTCGTTGAATTTGTAATTCAAAACAAGATAATCTTCTGAATCGATTGGTTTGTTGATATGCTTTTGCAACAATAATTCGCTAGCTGTAAAATACAGTCTTACATTGTCGATAGCGCCGCTCAAAGAAGCGTATCCAGTACCACCACCACCAATAACAAAAACTGTGTTTTGTTCTATTGGACCAATAATAATGGATGAAGAAATCACTCTGTTGCCGTCAATATATGTGCTAAGAATGTTCACACTTCTGTCGTAAACTGCTGCAATATTGTGCCAACTTCCAGAATATGCATATGCATCATAACTTACAACTGTTTGCCCTAAAGTGCTTCCAGAAGACACTTGAGAAATCAAAGAAATTGGTCCAGCGCCACCGCCAGAAAAGAACATTCTAATGTGGCCGAGAGCATTAGAAGCAGTAGAACCACTTTGAATAGCGATGATATTATTGCCCTCACTACCTGCATCTGGCTCCTTCCTTACGTCAGCAGAAAGCATCAATGATGATGTTCCGAAAACAAGTTTCTTATCATAGTCGGAAGCACTGAAAAATGTATTTGTGCTGCCGCTAAACCTCAAATATCCTACATGACGAGGCCACTGATCATAAATGTTATTTTCGTATCCAGAACTTGTCAAAAAGAAAGCGTCTTTCTCTTCTGTATTTCCGTTGTATGGATATTTTGTAAGGATTCTTGCCTGTGCAATCTGGTATTTTGATACGGCAGAATCAAAAAACACATGATTTGCAAAATCAGAATAATCCACCTTCAAAGTGGCTTCGTTCGCACTTTCAAGAAGCCTTCTAATCCTTTCGCGTTCTTCAATAAAGTCGCCGAGGTCATCGAAGGCAAGATTCGGCGTAGAAGATAAAACTATATCCTTCTTTAGATTCTCTGGAAAAGTGAGTTGGAAGTTTACTTTCTTATCTGCCATTAGACAACCTTAAACGTGAAATCTTCTTCGACAACTTTTTTGTCATTCTGATTGATGTCAATAAGAAACTTCAATCTATATTTGAACCCTGGAACAAAATTCCTCATCCAAATATTGAAATAATTCCCATTTCCATCATAGGAAAGTTGAGTATACGGTACTGTGCCAGTTCCAAATGGAACAACCACTTCGCCTGTTTCGTCATTCACAACACTATAATACATTTTTTCAATATATTCTCTTTCCGTATTCAAAGAAGCGGTAGCAACGGTTCCTCTGTGTGTTTTATAATCTCTCTTTCTTACGTTGACTTTTAATCTTGCTTCCTCACCAACGTCATAAACTCTCTTTAGATTTGTCACCGCAAGTGTGAACTCGTCATATTGGTCCGCTGCTGAAGCTGTTAGTGCAAGTGGCTTGAATGCACCTGTTAGGTATACCCTTGAGCCCGAGAACCAAATATCATAAAATGAAGCAGAAAAACTTGCCGTATTTGAAATAAATATCGATGATGTCAAAACTCCACTGGCAATCTGAAATGCTTGAAATGTCTGACTAAAGCTCGCAGAAACACCAATTAGGTGATCCTGAATGCGCACTGTAACTGGTTCTTGTACTATTGTAAGCTCACCACGAATAAAATTATACATTACGAGCTTATTTTCAACGTTAAAACCAAAATTTCCTCTATTATCCTTAAGAACGTCGCTCCATCTTGCTTCGATGTATGGAATTTTGTCTACAATTTTGCTCTCTCTTCCGTGCAAACGCTTGACGTAATAATCAACTCCATTCGATTCTTCTGTGGTTCCGAGCTTCAAAACAACACCATTTGATGACAAACCACCAGTTAACCAAGCATTTACCATGCTGGTGACATTCATTTCCAAATCTTCTTGTCCAGCATCGAAATGCTGAGAAGCACTTCCGTAACCAGAAGAAAGAAAATCTGAACCTGTAACAACCCAAGACGCTATAGAACTAGCGCTCATCCAATTAGCGTATCCACCATCTTCAAAATCATCGTCATCAATGCCAGTTCCTTCGTCCCAACTTCTAGAAAGAGGAAATGCAAAAAGATCGTAGCTTGTAGGAACAGTATCTCCATGTTTCATATCGAACATTTTCATCACATATGAAACACTAGATGATGGAATCACCTTATCCAAAAAGATTTTTCCAGAAAGCTCCGTCATATCAAACTGAATAAGAGAACGACCAAGCTCGGCGCTGCCACTCTGTATTTCATCCTTCGCTGCAAAAACATTGAGTGCTGGAGATGTACCATGGTTTGAGCCAGTGGCTAGATTTGCAACAGTTCCATCAATGGATTTATTTGTAATCCATGCATCTTTTATTGGATATACTCTATAAAATCCCATTATCTAGCAGCTCCAGTAATGTCTTTATTTGGGAACTTAATCTCAAAAATGGCGTTACTATTACAATATATAATACCATTTTTCTTATTGGAATTTACATTAAAAGTTGTATTAGAATATACTCTTCCATCAAAATTTCCTACTTTATTGGTAATTGTCACATCTATTACAGATAAAACTCCTGGGATTGCCGCAAGAGCAGTATAAATATCTGTTAAATTAATTGGTTGGTTTAATTGCCAACTTGTGATCTCGAAATAATCCTTCAATGTATCAATACAATTAGCTACAACTTCAGTCTTATTAAAATCTGAATTCACAAGAATATTAAAATTTACAGCAATATTAATAACTGTTCCATCCAAAATTTCAACGGCGTCCGTCATCATACGAAAACGAGAAATATATGTTTTTAAATTGTTTTTCAAATCGCCTGGGGCTATTGTAACTTGACCCTCTGAATTTCTAGAAAGTGTAATTAATTCAACAGAGTTCTTATTTAACGCATTCAATCTTGCGGTGGCTCTAAAAACAGAACCAAATTTTGCAGGCATCGATAATGAACGAGCAATGAAATCTTGTGGAGTCACAACCCTAGATTGTGCGGCGAAGACCGCTGGGATAAGCTGTCTAATCTCTTCGATAGAGAGTTGATCTCGCCCGCCCTGAATTGGACCTGGATTTGCAACTGAAAATGAATTTCCAACATCTCTAATTGTTGCGGCATTGAGTGTTGAATCTCCAATATCAAAAGTGCTTTCTGCAACTGTATTTATTTCACCAGAACCAACATTCGTATCATCGCCGCCGCCAACTCTATAGGAAACTGTCATAGTTGTATTTACTGGCGCGAGGCCGAGCGTTCTTGTCTTAAGAAAGTTTTGAGGATCGAGAGAGAAATCTGTAAACGTATCCCTACCAAACAGAGGAAGAGCAAGATCACCAAGATCTGGAATAAGATCACCATCAAAAGATTGAGCGTCGCCAGTTCCAAAAACTAAAGATGTTCTATTTGTTGCGATATTAAATTCACTTATAAATCTGTACGGAACAGAGCGCAGCTTCAAAAGAAACGGAACATCTGTAGCATCGTTGCCAGTATTCGCAAGACCATCAAAAACTGTATCCTGCGCAAGATATTCTACTTCATACCAAGTGTTCGCTTCGCTGTCCACAGCATTTAGGATTTCAAGAACATCATCTTCCGAAACAGTGAGTCTTTTGAATGACTGATAAGCGCCTACAGAAAATGTGGTTACTTTTGTTTCTCCCGCCTTAATATCAATTCCTGTCTTCTTTAACACAAATGTTGTTGGTTGTTTAGTTTGACCATCGCGATCACCAACAACAACAAGATTTGATGGAGGATTTCCTGTACCATTCCAAACAGTGTTAAAATCAATATCAACAAGAGTTTCATATGTTTTGCCGCTCTTGGACTTCAATTTAGCTCCCTTCTTGATTGTTCCAGCGTAACGCATGTCTGGAACAATTCTTTGATTTATTGTTCTAGCAGGCACCTTCAGAAATGTGTCAGTTACACCTGCGGCGGCGGTTTTTCCAAATGGCTTAAAACCTAATTGTTTTGCATGCTTCAAAATGTTACGTGCTTCAACCGCTGTCTCAAGAAAAGATTCGTTTACACGTTTATCCAAATAAAAAGACATATTATCACCAATAAAGGAGACAAGTTCCGTAAACATAATACCAACAGAAGATTCGTTAAAATCCTGAACGGTGTCAGGAAAATAGATCCTCAAGTGATCAATGAGATCTCGTTTATAAGACTCAAAATCTCGATTCAAATACTTGATATTTCGCTTTTTCTGTGTTGTTGTTGCCATTATGCTCTAATCCTCTGCTCCAGCACTCCTTCCAATTGACCAACAGAAAATGTGATTTTTACATTGACTTCGTTCGGTCTTACTGTTGGGCTTGTTGAGCTATCGTTAACCTGAACATCTTGTAGAATCACAAATGGCATCCATTTATCGACTGCCGCTACAATTGCGTCACTTATTTGCTGTCTGACATCAGGCCCTTGCTCAAAAATGATTCTCCTGAGATTCGCACCAAAATCATAATGAATTGGTCTTTCTCCGTAATTGGTAAGAATAAGTATTCTCAAATCATCTGCGACGGCTTGTATAGTAGACTGATTCGTCTCAAACGCGCCTTTTGGAGACTTCCTTAAAGGAAATCTAATATTAATAGATCCAGCCATGTCAATAATTAGTAAAAAATCAAATAACTGGCGCTGTTGATGTTGCACCAGAGTTTGTATTCGTAAGAGTCACCTTAACTGTCTTTGTCCAAATATCTATTTCATTAGATAAAACTGTCGCGGCGTCTTCACCATTCAGAATCCTATTTCCGATTGGTTTTGAATTTAGAGGCGGGGCCACTATCGTAACACCAGTAAATCCTGGGCCTGCCCACGGAACTGGTGTCCACCACGTAACCAAATCAGCACCCAACTTTTCCATCCACTTTTTAGAATTCATGGAGGCCAAAAACAAAGACTTAAGGGCAGCAGCATTTAGCGTGGGAACTGTTACTCCAGCCATTCCAGCAGAAGAATAAGCAAAAATAGCATTCGACCATTGCGTGGCAGCGGCGACAACAGAAGTTGGCTTGGAACTTTGAATGGCAGTGATTGCTGATTTTAGTGACGCTTTAACGAGTGCCATTATGCCTTCACCTTCACTGTTTGACTTAAGATTGTTGGTGGTGGTGGAGTCAGTGTTCCAGGACCAGCGGGGGTATTTACTACCACTGTTTTTAAATAGGTTTCGAGTGCTGTACCTAAAACGGCAGGCTCAACGGCCTGATTACCGATAATGATGTTTGCTCCCTCAAGAATAAGATCGCCGCCTTCGACAATGATTCTTGTTCCAGTTCTAGCAACAACTCGGATTTCATCACTCTTTACAGCGATAGCAGCTACCGCAGCGGAAGGTTGAACGCCAGCAGGACCGATAGCTCCTGTACCCAAATTTGCATCAATATCACTCTTCATTGTGATATAGATACGCGACTTGTCACCAGCCATATCAAGATTGTCGGGCGCTGCGCGGCCTGCGACAATATCAATAGTGCCTGCGGCGGCTCCTGGAAGTCCTGATGCTGGGTCTGTAGGGCGGTCGCGACTTAGAATGATAATCGTATTGTTTGATCCTTCAATTACTCTGTCACCCACTCTTGCTCTAAATTTTGGAACAGTTTCCGACACAAACTCAGAAGAAACTGGAGCGGCTGTTGGGGGTGAATCTGTATCTTGTACCGCTTGTTCAGCGCCTACAGAAGAAAAATCATTTGCAGTATCGTTTTGGTATTTTTGAATGCCTGGAACGATGTTGGCATTGTCTACACTGGAAGGTTCTGGAATTCTACAAAGCCAGAGTCCGTGGGTCTTTTCTGCGGCGTCTTCAAAAATAACATAGACATGTTCGCCTGGCTTAACTGGCATTATATCATGAGGAAAGAGAGGCCAAAAGACAGGAAGTTCATCATCTTCCAAATCTTTATCTCTGGCATTCGTAATAACGCGCGCTTGAATGCTATTTTTAGGATTTGGAGGTGTCGGATCTAAAACACCACCTACTTGATCTATTTTAACAACTGACGCTCTATACAAAAACGTATAGTCGTCCAGATTGCCATCAACATAGTCTTTTAAGAGGTTATTAAGGATCCTTTCTGGATTCTGAATTTCCTTGGTTCGTATCGGTCTGCGTGATGCCATCTGTTGGAAGATTCCTCTTTTGTAACTCTACTTCGACCATTTGTGTGAGACTTTCTGGTTCTTCTGGTTTGTATCCGCGTCTCACAAATTCAGCAGAAATTACCTGTAACTCCTGACGATATTTGCCAAACTTTTCAAGTTTTGGAGCAATTTCTGCCGCCAAAGGAACATACGTCTTGATGAGATAATTATACCTATCAATAAGTTCCAAAAGGTCAGTTGTTTCTAAATTACTCATCTTTATTAGAAATGGATTGCGTGATCTTATCTATTTCAGCTTCTGTCAAAGATTCGTCAGATTGTTTATTCTTGTGAACAATTTTCAAAAGCTCGATGACCTGACCTGTTTGTTTTGTAAGCAACTCCGCATATTTAGCAAGAGTATCACCACAAACAGCGTAACGTTCAGCGCTGCCGCTAACAAGAACTCTCAAGTCCTTGTATAGATCCATCACAATCTCTCGATCCTCGCGGGCCTGTGACCACGCTAAATCATAGATTTCGATTACATCGCCGTCGATCAAATCGCTTTTATCAGACACTGTTAAATTTCTCCATCTTGATATTTCTTCTTGAATAAGTCGTATTTCTTCTTAACCTTCGATAGGTTTGTGACCACTTGCTTCGTATTGAGTCCAGTGATCTCCCTAATGTATAAGTAGATACCCTTCTTATTATAGATAGAAATCAGGTCTGGATTGTTCAGAAGAAGGATGACGGCTTCAAGAACCATCTTCTCCTGCTTTTTGTCAAACTTGCTTCGCCACTTCTTTACTTCGTCTTTCAGAAGCATAAGAAACTCTACATCCAGAAGAACTTCCTCATGATTGTGAACCAATTTATTATCCGATTCAAGCTTATTTAGAATTACATTATCAAAATGTACATCAGATTTATTTTTCTTTTTAAATATCTTGACTTTCTGAATGAACCAGTTCTTGGCGATGACGTTGAAGTACGAAAAGGCTTTGTGACCTTTTGTCGCATCGAATTTGTAAAGTGTTTCAAAAAGGAACGAAAGACAATCGTTCTTTAACATTTCCAAGTCCCCGAGCGTATGGAACTTGTATACAAATATGATGTTTTCTATTAGCTTTGCGAAAGATGGTTGAATCTCTGCTACAAAGATTCTCTTCTTTTCTTCAATGTCAGGTTCCTTTTGGAACTTGACAATTGAGTTTTCAGTATTTTGATCGAAATAATTGACACTCGCGGGCTTTTTTACCTGCGGATTTTCGCCAACTAAAATACTAAGCTGCTTATCAAAATAAGCAGGATCAGAGGCTCCAGGCGG
>Ga0105252_10000438_pt1 | contig 28887 bp, 26 predicted proteins | sample EasRivMeERMZT100_FD_89675 | JGI IMG/M metagenome (GOLD analysis project Ga0105252, IMG submission 89675) | Soil microbial communities from meander-bound floodplain in the East River, Colorado, USA - East River MetaG ERMZT100 | ecosystem: Environmental > Terrestrial > Soil > Floodplain | place... | reverse complement strand
CGCCGTTCCTAGCGGTGTGGTGGAGGCGGCGGGAATCGAACCCGCGTCCGTAAGCCCTCTGCCGTCAGCTCTACATGCGTAGTCGCGTCAATTGTTTTAACTGGCAGCAACCCGACGGACAGGGCCCACTGACAGCGATTCCGTTTAGGATCTTAGCGATTCGGTCCCGGACGTACCTCGTCGCGATCTTGTGAGATATGACGCCTGAGTGTCCCGAAGGACGCTGGACGCACAAGCACGGCTCCAGTCAGACGGCACCGAACCGGTTTTTAGGCGGCTAGTGCGTAGTTGTCGTCGTTGGCAACTAAACGTTTGCAGATGGTTTTACGAGGTATTCTGCACCTCGGCATGCACCTCAGGTTTCGCGACCCACGTCGAAACCAAGTCGCCCCCAAGCGCAACCCTAGTTTAGGGCACTCCAGGTTTGTTGCAAGGCGCCAGTCGCAGTTTGAGCGCTAGTGCGCGCGGCGGCCCTTCATGACTTGGGCCTTGTCGCGCTGCCAGTCGCGGTCCTTCTCCGTGTCGCGCTTGTCGTGTTGCTTCTTGCCCTTCGCGAGCCCCACGGCCACCTTCACGTGGTTCTTGTTCCAGTAGAGCTCGAGCGCGACCAGCGTGTAGCCCTTGCGCTCGACGAGACCGGTGAGTCGATCGATCTCGCGCCGGTTCAAGAGGAGCTTGCGGACGCGTTTCGGGTCGGCATTGACGTGAGTCGACGCCGTGGACAGCGGCGATACGTGCGAGCCGATGAGCCACGCTTCACCGTCGCGCAGGCTCACGAAGCTGTCGGTGATCTGGGCTTTCCCCGCGCGCATGCTCTTGACCTCCCAACCGTGCAGCGCCATCCCGGCTTCGAGCCGTTCCTCTATGAAATAGTCGAAGCGCGCTTTCTTGTTCTGCGCGATAGAGCTCTCGCCTTTGTCGGTTTTCTTGGCCATGGTCGGCAATGATCCTAGAATCAGCCGCGAAAAACACGCCGGTCCAAAGAAGGGAGTGGTTCTTGCCGACAGTGCAGCGCAACGCGCACGTGCAGTACAGCGCGGAGCAGATGTTCGATCTCGTCAACGACATCGAGAGCTATCCGAAGTTTCTTCACTGGTGTGGCGGCGCGCGCATTGACGTGCGCCAAGGAAGCACCATCGAAGCAACGCTCGACATCGGAGTGCTCGGCTTCCAACGGAGCTTTCGCACGCGCAATACGCTCACGCGGCCACAACGCATCGCGATCGAGCTCGTCTCGGGACCCTTTCGGCGGCTGCGCGGAGAATGGCGATTTGCGCCCTCGGCGGGCTCCGGCACGGATGTGTCGCTGTCATTGGCGTTTGAAGTCACCCTGTCGCCCTTTGGCGTGGTGTTCGCCCGTGTTTTCGAAGAGCTGGCGGGATCGCAGATGACCGCCTTCATCGAGCGGGCCCGCACGCTCTACGGCGGAACCTGACAGGCGATCAACGCGGGCGGCGACGTCGCGCTAGGACGCTGGCTGTAGTTCGACGTCGCGTTCGACCCGCGCGACTCGGTCGTTCTCGAAATAGACCACAACCCAGCGCCGCTCGATGTCCGGTGATCGGCCCAGGCGCAGGTAGTAGGCGTAATCCCAACGATCGCGATGAAAGCTATCCGAGATCATCGGTGTCCCTAGGAGAAACTGGACTTGGCTGCGCGTCATGCCGACCTCGACTTGGGCGACGTCGGAGTCCTCGAGGAGGTTCCCTTGCTGGATGTCGATGCGATAGACGCAAGCGCCCAGGGTGAGGCCCACGAGCAAAGCGAAAAGCGCCCGCAGGGCGCGGATTTGGCTGAGGTTGAACACGGTGGAGCGCACACTAAGTCTGGGTCATAATCTGACCGGCATCATACCCGATTAGTTCTGAGCGAGTGGTACGTGGAAGGACAGGATCTTCGCAAGGCTGGGCTCAAAGTCACGTCACCGCGACTGAAGGTCCTCGAGCTCCTCGAACATAGCCGCCAAAGGCATATGTCCGCGGAGACGATTTACCGTGCCTTGCTCGAGAGCGGCGAAGAGCTCGGTCTCGCAACGGTCTATCGTGTGCTCACGCAGTTCGAACGGGCCGGCCTCGTCAGCCGGCACAATTTCGAAGGCGGGCAAGCTGTCTTCGAGCTCGCGGATCGTACCCATCACGATCACATGGTGTGTCTCGAGACTGGGCGCGTCACGGAATTCTATGACGAGCGTATCGAGCAACTACAGCGCGAGATCGCCGCTAAGCACAACTACGACATCGAAGAGCATAGCCTCGTGTTGTACGTGCGACCAAAGAAGAAAACCTAACCCGCGAACTCAACGTGCGGCCCGATCGATCATTTCGGCCGCATGGGCGCGAGTCCGCTCGGTGATCTCGATACCGCCCAACATCCTCGATAGCTCTTCGACTCGTTCTTCGGCGGACAATTTTCGCACCTGCGTACGGCTGGTTTTGCCGTCCGTGAGTTTCACTACACGATAATGTGCCTGGCCGTGACTCGCGACCTGGGGTAGATGCGTTACGCACAGCACTTGGCGCGAGCTGGCGAGCTTGCGCAGCTTGTGGCCGACGATGTCGGCCACGCGGCCCCCGACCCCCGCGTCCACCTCATCGAAGACGAACGCCGTCACGGGCGAAGGACCGGAGCGTACGACCTCGATCGCTAGACTGATGCGTGACAGCTCGCCGCCCGAGGCGACCTTGCTCAATGCGCCGAAGGGCTGTCCGGGGTTTAGCTTCACCTGAAACTCGATGCGCTCGAGACCTGTGCCGTCGGCACGTTCCGGCGGCTTGGGCTGAAGCTCGACGTGGAACTCACCGTGCGGCATGCCGAGCTCGGCCAGCTCTGCCGTAACGGACCGACCGAGCGCCGACGCTTGTTTCGCCCGTTTGGCGCTCAGCTTTTTCGCCGCGTCGAAAAACCGCGCGCGCTCTGCAGCCGCCTTCGCGGCGAGGGCTTCAAGCGATTCGGTGCCGCCGGAGAGCGTGGCAACTCGCTCGCGCAACGCCGTCAGCGTCTGACCGAGGTCCTGCTCTGCGACGCCATGCCGGCGCGCGAGCGCACGAATCTTGGCCAGCCGGTCGTCGAGCCAGGCGAGGCGTGTCGGGTCGGCCTCTATTCGGTCGCGATAGTGGCTGAGTGTCGATTCCAATTCGCGGAGCTCGATCTCGATGCCGGCGAGTCGCTCGGCCGGGTCGCGTAGAGCCGGGTCGTGCTCGCGGAGTCGATCGATCTCCTGGCGGGCGCGGACGACGTTCCCGTATGCGGAAGCCTGCTCGTTCTCCGCGAGCGCATCGAGAGCGGCGCTGACGCCGCTGATGAGCCTGTCCGTGTTCGCCAACCGGTCGCGTTCGAGGCGCAACCGCTCGGGTTCGTCGACCATGAGGGCCAGAGTTTCGAGCTCGGTGACCTGGAACTGCAGGAGCTCGAGCTGCGCTGCGCTATCGGCGCTTGTCGAGCGGCGAGCTTCCAGATCGCGTTCGACGGTTTGCCACTCGGCGTATGCCGCGGCAACAGTCCCGGCGAGCGGCTCGAGACCGCCGTGGGCATCGAGCAGCCCGCGTTGATTGGCAGCTTCAAGCAGCGACTGGTGGGCATGCTGACCGTGAATATCGACGAGCAGGCTGCCGAGCGACTTGAGGTCCTGGAGTGTCACGGGTTGGCCGTTGATGAACGCCCGGGACCTTCCGTCCGCTCCCAGAACTCGGCGCAGAGTGCAGGACTCAGCATCATCGAGGCCGCGCTCGCGCAGCCAAACCAGCGCCGCATGTTGCGGTGGAATGTCGAACTGCACGCTGATCTCGGCTCGCTCGGTCCCGTGGCGCACGGCGCTCGCATCCGCGCGGTCGCCCAACGCCAAGCCGAGAGCGTCTACGAGGATCGACTTGCCCGCGCCCGTTTCGCCGGTCATCACGCCGAAGCCGGCAGCGAACTCCAGCTCGACTTCGTCTATGACGGCGTAATTCTTGGCGCGAATGAGGCTCAGCATGACTCGCTAACGGCGAGTGTCGGGGCGATCGCGATTCGCGCGCCCCCAATTCAGCTTCGAGCGCAGTAGCTCGTAGTAGTTGTAGTCGCGTGGGTGGAGCAGCGTGACGGTCTCAGCAGCGAGCGCGATGGTGAGCGTCTCGCCTTCCGCGAGCCTACCGAGGGCCTCGCCATCGCAGACCACATGGGCGCTGCCATGGCTTCCGTGGTCGAGGCTCACCTGGACGGTGCTCGTCGTCGGCAGAACCAACGGCCGATCACTGAGCGTATGAGGACAAATCGGGACCATTACGAGCGCATTCACGTTTGGTTGAATGATCGGGCCGCCGCACGAGAGCGCGTAAGCCGTCGAGCCCGTCGGCGTGGCAACAACCAATCCGTCGCCGCGGTGCGTGTTTACATAAACACCATCAACCATGGTCGTGAAGTCGAGTAACCGGCCGGTTTCGCCCTTTTGTAGTACGACGTCGTTGAGGGCGAAGAGGGTGTCGCCGGTCGAGCTAGCGGTTCTCGCAGCCAACATCAACCGTCGTTCGGCGAGATAGTCGCCTGCCAGAATGGCGTCGATAGCGTCCAGCATGTACTCGGGCGAGATGTCGGTCAGGAACCCCAGCCGCCCGCGATTGATGCCGAGCAGCGGCACGTCCCGGGCGGCGACGTGGCGCGCCGCGTGCAGCAGTGTGCCGTCACCGCCGATCGCCACTACGAGGTCGACTTGAGTTGCGAGATCCTTCTCGCCGACCAGAATAGCGTCCGTGAACTGTCCGGCGCCATCAGCTTCCGTGGCCGCAAAAACCCTGATGCCACGTTTGCGCAAGTGGGCGAGCACCTGCAAGGCGGGTTCGGTGACGCTGCGTTCGCTGAGCCGTCCCCAGAGCCCGACGGTCTTGAATTCACGCGGCATTGCTTGTTTTCTTGACAGTGGCGGGAACCCGTTGTTAGCGTGCTGGTCGCTAAGAGCGGGCTCTAAGTTATCACAGCCTGGGCCTATGGCGAGCGACAAACCCCGAGACGTTTTGGACGAGCGCGCACAAACACTGCTTCGTATCATCGTCGACCGATACATCAGGGATGGCCAACCCGTCGGGTCGCGAACGTTGTCTCGCGAATCGGGGTTAGACCTGAGTCCCGCTACTATTCGCAATATCGTTGCGGATCTCGAAGAGCTCGGGTTCGTCAGCTCGCCGCACACCTCGGCCGGTCGAGTGCCGACGAGCAAGGGCTACCGGTTCTTCGTCGACACATTAGTAAAATTCACTCCGCCGAAAGGCGACGAGTTGTTGCGCTTCAGCCAAGGTTTGAACGAAGTTTCCGGGGATCCGCAAGCGCTCGCCGTGTCGGTTTCGAACTTACTGTCCGCGGTTACGAGTCTCGCGGGGATCGTCACGGTGCCGCGTCGTGCGCAGACCGCGGTCCGCCAGATCGAGTTTCTGCCGCTTTCGGGGCGACGAGTTTTGGCGATCCTCGTCGTCAACGATCGCGAGGTGCAGAACAAGATCCTGAACGTGCATCGCGACTTTGGTGCAGACGAGCTCCGTCGCGCCAGCAACTACCTTAACGACCAGTTCGGCGGCCAGAGTTTGCCGCAAGTGCGTGAGCTACTCCTGGGCGAGTTGCAAAACACACGCGCGTCGATGAACGCGCTAATGGTCGACGCGATCGAGATGGCCCGGCAGGTCTTCCCCCAGTCGGAGCCGGAGCCGGAGTTCGTCGTGGCGGGCGAGACGAACCTCATGGGCATCAACCAGGTCGCCGACGTGGAGACCCTCAAGGGGTTGTTCGAAGCCTTCGGTCGACAGCGCGACATCCTGCACCTGTTGGACCAGAGCATGAGGGCCGAAGGCGTCCAGATCTTCATCGGCCACGAATCGGGGTATCAACTTCTTGATTCTTATAGTATCGTCGCCGCGCCCTTCGCTACGGAAGACGATACGATGGGTGTGCTCGGTGTGATCGGTCCAACCCGCATGGCGTATGAGCGTGTCATCCCGATCGTCGATGTGACGGCGAAATTGCTCGGCCGTGCCTTGAAGTCGAGCGACTAGCTCCCCATCTGCACGCAACCGCTGTCGAGAGACGCTCCGTGGTTTGGGGCGGAGACGAGATTTGCTTATGAACGAAGATCAGACCGACGTCGGCGGGCCGACGCCACCCTCCGAGACCGCCGATCCCGCCGTTGAGGCCTTGCGCCTGGAGGTGGAGGAGCATCGCGACCGTTACCTGCGCATAGCCGCGGAGCTCGACAACCTACGCAAGCGCGCCGCGCGCGACGTCGAGGCGGCCAGGAAGTTCGGCGCCGAGCGTCTCGCCCAAGCCATTCTGCCGGTGCGCGACAGCATCGAAGCGGGGCTGGTGGCGGCGGAGAAAACGGGACATGCGCCCCTGCTCGAAGGCCAGCGCGGCACGCTCCGCCTGCTCGATGATGCCTTGGCCGGTGCCGGTATCCGCGAGATCTCGCCGCAACAAGGCCAACCCTTCGATCCGAACAGACACGAGGCCCTGAGTGTGCTGCCAGCCAGCCACGTGAAGCCGGACTCAGTGCTCGAGGTCGTGCAAAAGGGCTATGAAATGAACGATCGGCTCCTGCGTGCCGCGAAAGTGCTCGTCTCGCGCGCGGACGGCGCTTGAATTGTTGGGGCGCTACCCCATTTCGCAGGAATCTTTGGAACTCAGATCTTTTTAACGACTTCGGAGCAGAACCATCATGGGACGAGTGATTGGCATCGATTTGGGGACGACCAACTCCTGTGTCGCGATCATGGACGGCGGCAAGCCGAAGGTGATCGAGAACAGTGAAGGCGACCGCACGACCCCCTCCATCATCGCGTTCACGAAGGATGGTGAGGTGCTCGTCGGTCAGACCGCCAAACGTCAAGCAGTCACCAACCCGAGCAACACCCTGTTCGCAGTCAAACGCCTTATCGGGCGTCGTTTCCAGGACGACGTCGTGCAGAAAGACATCGACATGGTGCCGTACAAGGTGGTGAAAGCGGACAACGGCGACGCGTGGGTCGAGGCAAACGGCAAGAAGATGGCCCCGCCTGAAATCTCCGCACGCGTGCTTGCCAAGATGAAGCAGACGGCGGAGGACTACCTCGGTGAAAAGGTTACCGAGGCCGTCATCACGGTGCCCGCCTACTTCAATGACTCCCAGCGCCAGGCGACGAAAGACGCCGGCAAGATCGCGGGCCTCGAGGTCAAGCGGATCATCAACGAACCGACGGCGGCGGCGCTCGCTTATGGCCTCGACAAGAAGCGCGGCGATCGCAAGATCGCCGTTTACGACTTGGGCGGCGGGACCTTCGACATCTCGATCATCGAGATCGCGGAGGTGGACGGTGAGCACCAGTTCGAAGTCCTTGCGACTAATGGCGATACATTCCTCGGCGGTGAAGACTTCGACAAGCGCATCATCGATTACCTTTCGAAGGAGTTCCAAAAGGAGAGTGGCGTCGACATTCGGCGCGATCCGCTCGCGATGCAACGCCTGAAGGAGGCATCCGAGAAAGCCAAGATCGAGCTGTCGACACGGCAACAAACGGAAGTGAACTTGCCGTACATCACGGCCGATGCGAGTGGGCCGAAGCACCTCAACATCAATCTGACTCGAGCCAAGCTCGAGTCGATCGTCGAGGATCTGATCGAGAAGACCATGGCGCCTTGCAAGACGGCACTCAACGATGCCGGGCTCAAGGTATCCGAGGTCGACGACGTGATCTTGGTCGGCGGGCAGACCCGGATGCCGAAGGTGCAGGAAGCGGTGCAGACCCTGTTTGGCAAGGAGCCGCGCAGGGACGTGAACCCCGACGAGGCGGTTGCGGTCGGTGCCGCGATCCAGGCCGGTGTGCTCGCAGGCGAAGTGAAGGACGTGCTGTTGCTCGACGTGACGCCGTTGTCGCTCGGCATCGAGACCTTGGGTGGCGTGATGACCAAGCTCATCGACAAGAACACCACGATCCCGACGAAGGCTAATCAGACCTTCTCGACTGCCGAGGACAGCCAGACTGCGGTCACGATTCACGTGCTGCAGGGCGAGCGCGGCCGCGCCAGCGACAACAAATCGCTTGGTCGGTTCGATCTGTCCGATTTGCCGCCGGCGCCACGCGGAATGCCGCAGGTGGAGGTCACGTTCGACATCGACGCCAACGGCATCCTGAATGTGTCGGCCAAGGACAAGGCGACCGGCAAGGAGCAGAAGATCATCATCAAGGCCTCGTCTGGTTTGAGCGAGGACGAGATCAAGCGCATGGTCGGCGATGCCGAGGCTCACGCTGCCGACGACGTGAAGTTCCGCGAGCTCGCCGAAACGCGCAACCAAGCCGACGCGCTAGTGCACGCTACTGAGAAGTCGTTGCGCGAGCTCGGCGACAAAGTGTCGGGCGAAGAGCGTGCCAAGATCGAATCTGCACTGGCTGACTTGAAGGGCGCCATCAAGGGCGACAACAAGGCCGTGATCGAGACCAAGTTGAAAGTGCTCGGCGAAGCGTCGGCCGGCATGGCGCAGCGACTCTATGCCAACCAGCAACCGGGCGCGGCCGGTGCGGAGCCTGGCAGTAGCGATGACAACGTCGTCGACGCCGAGTTCGAGGAAGTCAAGGACGACGAGAAAAAGGGCTAGTCGAACGACGACGTGAGAGGCTTTGACTGAGCGGAGGGCACGCGTATGCGTGCTCTCCCTGTCGCGTTGAGGTAAGCATGGCGAAGCGGGATTACTACGAGGTGCTCGGTGTCGGCAAAGACGCCGCCGAGACTGACCTGAAGAAGGCGTACCGGCGCCTCGCCATGAAACACCACCCCGATCGTAATCCCGAAAATCCGGAAGCCGAAGCGCAATTCAAGGAAGTGAAGGAGGCCTACGAGGTCCTCACGGACAAGGACAAGCGCACTGCCTACGACCGTTTCGGGCACGCAGGCGTCCAGGGCAGCCAGGGCGCGGGTGGCGGGGGTGCAGACGCATTCAGCGACATCTTCGGCGACGTTTTCGGCGACATCTTCGGCGGCGGACGGCGCGGCGGACGCAATCAGATCTATCGCGGTGCGGATTTGCGCTACGAGCTCGACCTCAGTCTGGAGCAAGCGGTAGCTGGGGATTCGATCACGCTCGATTTACCCGCCCAGGTCGAATGCACGCGGTGCATGGGCAAGGGCGCCGAGCCCGGATCGCAGTCGATTAGCTGCAAAACCTGCAACGGCATAGGGCAGGTGCGCGTGGCGCAGGGTTTCTTCTCCATCCAACAGACGTGCCCGACCTGCGGCGGTTCGGGCTCGACCATAGAAAAGCCCTGTCGTGACTGCTCTGGTCGCGGCCGCGTGCGCAAGACCAAGACACTCTCCGTCAAGATCCCTCCGGGCGTCGACAATGGCGATCGAATTCGCCTAGCGCGCGAGGGCGAGGCGGGCCGCAACGGCGGGCCACCGGGCGATTTGTATGTCGACATCTCGGTCAAGGACCATCCGATCTTCACGCGCGACGGCAAGAACCTGAGCTGTGATGTGCCCGTGAGCTTCGCCACGGCGGTTCTCGGCGGTTCCCTGGATGTGCCCACACTTGATGGTGACGTTGTGCTCAAGGTTCCCCCGGAGACGCAGTCGGGCAGCCTGTTCCGGCTGCGTGGTAAGGGTGTGCGATCGGTCCGCGACAGCGGCGTAGGCGACTTGTTCTGTCGCCTGCAGGTGGAGACACCGGTCAGTCTCACGTCGGAGCAAAAGGAAAAGCTTCGCGCCTTCGAGGAATCGATCAAGAGCGGTCGGCACAATCCGCGGGCGCGTTCGTGGTTCGCTGGCGTGAAGGAGTTTTTCGAGCGGATGGGAGCGTAGCAAGTTGCTGAACATAGCCGTGCTTGGCGCCGCTGGCCGGATGGGTCGGGCAGTCTTGAGTTGCGTGTTGGAGTCCGACGATTTGCGCTTGGTCGGTGCGGTTTCCGAGCCCGGCGATCGCGCACTGGGGCGAGACGCGGCCGAGCTCGTCGGTGCCGCTTCCGTGGGTGTGCCCGTCACCGACGAACGGCGGCAAGGACTGCACGCGGCCCAGGTGGCCGTGGATTTCACGCTGCCGACAGCGACCGAGGCCAATCTGCGCGCCTGTGCCGACAGCGGCACGGCGCTCGTGATCGGCACGACCGGCTTGGAGGACAGACAGCTCAAGGCCATGGAGAAGGCAGCCCACGAAATTCCAATCGTTTACGGCCGCAACCTGAGTGTGGGCGTCAGCGTTTTCATGGAGCTCGTTGGCCGCGCTGCAAAAGCGCTGGGCGATGGCTATGACGTCGAGATCATCGAAGCGCATCATCGGCACAAAGTCGACGCGCCTTCAGGAACGGCGCTGGCCCTCGGGGAACGAATCGCGGTGGCGCAGGGCCGCAAGCTCGACGATCTGGCGGTGTTTGCACGCCAGGGCCGCACGGGTCCCCGTGTACCCGGCACGATCGGCTTCGCTGTGGTACGCGGGGGAAGCATCGTCGGTCAGCACTCGGTGCGTTTCATTGGCGCCGAGGAGCAAGTCGAGTTCTCGCACGAGGCCGCGGATCGCAAGACCTTTGCGCGCGGCGCGCTCCGCGCCGCGCGTTGGGCGGCTGGGCAGGCACCGGGTCTCTACTCGATGGCCGACGTTCTGGGCCTGTCCCGCGATTGAGGCGACGCTCGGCGCCGATTTCTCCCTAGCGCCCGATTGCTGTAGATCGGTTGCGAACGGAGGAGCTACAATTGCCGCCTGAGTTTCCCCGTTGACCAACAGGGGATCGGCTGCTGGGCTTGCAGCCATCCCGGGCATTCATGCAAGCCGAACTTTTGTAGGAGCTCAGCGTGGCAGAGCCGGCGATACTTGCGCTCGAAGATGGGACTGTGTTCAAAGGTATCTCGGTGGGCGCCGAGGGCCGAACACTCGGTGAAGTGGTGTTCAACACCGCGATGACTGGGTATCAAGAGATACTCACCGACCCGTCTTACTACCGGCAGATCGTCACGCTCACCTATCCGCACATCGGCAACGTCGGCACGAACTCCGACGATTTCGAGTCAACCAAGACCTACGCGGCCGGGCTCATCATTCGAGATCTATCGTCGGTTGTGAGCAGCTGGCGCGCTGAGGGCAGTCTCGATGAGTTCTTGCGCCGCGGTAAGACGGTCGCCATCGCCAACATCGATACGCGACAGCTGACACGAATCATCCGCGACAAAGGCGCCCAAGCGGGGTGCATTGTGACGGGTGCGAAGGCCAGTGCCGAAGAGGCTGTGCGCGCTGCGCGCAAGTTTCCGGGTTTGAAAGGATGGATCTCGCGAAGCTCGTCACTACCAAAGAAGCCTATCAATGGAATCAAGGCAGCATCTGGCCCGAGCGACAGGTCGTCTATACCAAGCGTGTGGCGAGCTTCCATGTCGTGGCTTTTGACTATGGCATCAAGCGCAACATCCTGCGGTTGATCGTCGACCAGGATTGTCGGCTGACCGTCGTCCCGGCCACCGCTAAAGCCGAGGAAGTGCTGGCGTTGCTCCCGGATGGCGTATTTCTATCCAACGGTCCGGGAGATCCAGAGCCCTGCGATTACGCGATCGAAGCGATCCGCACGCTGGTGGACACCGGGATACCAGTGTTCGGCATTTGCCTCGGCCACCAGTTGCTTGGGCTGTCGAGCGGTGCGAAGACCGAGAAAATGAAGTTTGGTCATCACGGAGCGAATCACCCAGTGGTCGAGATCGACTCCGGGCGGGTCATGATCACGAGTCAGAACCATGGTTTCGCCGTGCAAGAGCAGACCCTGCCGGCCAATGTTCGTGCGACGCACCGGTCCCTGTTCGACGGCAGCTTGCAGGGTATCGAGCGCACCGATCGGCCCGCGTTCTCGTTCCAAGGCCATCCAGAGGCAAGTCCCGGACCGCACGACCTTCGGCCGCTCTTCCAGCGTTTCACGGCGGCCATGAAGGCCTATCGTCATCGCGCTCAAGCCGTATAACGTCAGTTGCTACAAATAGTTGTGCGAAATTCTCGATAACTCAGGTTAACTAATGCCGCGCCGCGACGACCTCGAAAGCATACTGATCATCGGTGCCGGTCCAATCATCATTGGGCAGGCCTGCGAGTTCGACTACTCCGGCACGCAGGCCTGTAAAGCGCTCAAGGAGGAGGGCTACCGCGTCATCCTCGTGAACTCCAATCCAGCCACGATCATGACGGATCCGGCGAGCGCGGACGCCATCTATATAGAGCCGGTCCACTGGCGAGCAATCGCGGAGATCATCGCCAAAGAACGCCCAAGTGCGCTGCTGCCCACCATGGGCGGGCAGACTGCGCTCAATTGCGCCCTCGACCTCGTCCGCGAGGGCGTCCTCGAGAAATACGGTGTCGAGCTCATCGCGGCGTCACGCGATGCGATCGATATGGCCGAGGACCGCGAGTTGTTCCGTCACGCGATGCGCGACATCGGTCTCGCCACGCCGCGCGCCGGTATCGCCCACACGCTCGAAGAGGCCTGGCAGGTTCAGGAAGAAGTAGGCTTTCCGACGATCGTGCGACCGTCGTTCACTCTGGGCGGTAGTGGCGGCGGTATCGCGTACAACCGTGAGGAGTTCGAGGAGATCGTCAGTCGCGGTATCGACCAGTCGCCGACCGGAGAGGTGCTGCTCGAGGAGTCCGTGATCGGCTGGAAAGAGTTCGAGATGGAGGTCGTTCGTGACAAGAACGACAACTGCATCATCATTTGCTCGATTGAGAACCTCGACCCGATGGGTATCCACACGGGCGACTCCATCACGGTAGCGCCGGCGCAGACGCTTACCGACAAGGAATACCAGCGCATGCGCGATGCATCGATCGCCGTGCTGCGTAAGATCGGTGTCGATACGGGCGGCTCGAACGTGCAGTTTGCGATCTCTCCGAAAGACGGCCGGTTGCTCGTTATCGAGATGAATCCACGGGTGTCGCGGTCGTCTGCTCTGGCATCGAAGGCCACGGGCTTCCCGATCGCCAAGGTCGCGGCCAAGCTGGCCGTAGGCTATACGCTCGACGAGCTGCGTAACGACATCACGGGCGGTGCAACGCCGGCCTCGTTCGAGCCAACCATCGACTACGTGGTCACGAAAGTGCCGCGCTTTACTTTCGAGAAGTTTCCGCAAGCGGCCGACCGTTTGACGACGCAAATGAAGTCCGTCGGCGAGGTCATGGCTATTGGGCGCACGTTCCAGGAGTCGCTGCAGAAGGCTTTGCGCGGGATCGAGATCGGTACCGATGGCTTCAATCCGATGTTGGCGTCAGTCGAGACCGAAGAAGACTGGGCCAAGCTCAAGCACGAGCTCCGAATGGCCGGCAGCCGGCGGCTGTGGTACGTCGCCGATGCGTTTCGTTTCGGCTTGACGCTCGAAGAGGTCGGAGAGCTCACGGCCATCGACCCATGGTTCCTGGCCCAGATCCAAGAAATCGTCGACCTCGAGAAGCACATCGCAGCCTCGGGACCGGCCGTTCTCGCCGCCGACGAGTTGCGCAACCTCAAGCGTCGCGGCTTCAGTGACCGGCGCATCGGCGACCTGATCGGCGTCAACGAGAAGGCGGTTCGTTCAGCGCGTCACAAAGAGAATATCAGGCCGGTATATAAAAGAGTGGACAGCTGCGCGGCTGAGTTCGCGAGCCACACCGCCTATATGTACTCGACCTACGAAGACTTCTGCGAGGCCAATCCGACCGACGCGCAAAAGATCATGATCTTAGGCGGCGGGCCGAACCGCATCGGGCAGGGGATCGAGTTCGACTATTGCTGCGTCCACGCATCCTTCGCGCTGAAGGAAGCGGGCTACGAGACCATCATGGTCAACTGCAACCCGGAGACCGTCTCCACCGACTACGACAGCTCCGATCGGTTGTACTTCGAGCCTGTCACGCTCGAAGACGTGCTCGAGATCGTTCACAAGGAAAAACCGAAGGGCGTGATCGTGCAGTACGGCGGTCAGACACCGCTCAAGCTGGCTCGCGCGCTGGAAGAGGCCGGTGTACCGATCATCGGCACGTCCCCCGATTCGATCGATCTCGCCGAGGACCGTGAGCGGTTCCAGCAGCTAGTCCAACGTTTGAAGCTCAATCAGCCGCCCAATCGTACGGCGCGCACCGTCGAGGACGCGATTCTCATGGCCCGGGAGGTCGGTTACCCGCTTGTGGTCCGACCGTCATACGTGCTCGGTGGGCGAGCCATGGAAATCGTCCACGGCGAGGATGAGCTGCGCGACTACGTGCACCGCGCGGTCAGCGTTTCCAACGATAGCCCTATCTTGCTCGACCGCTTTCTCGATCTCGCCGTGGAAGTGGACGTAGATGCCATCTCCGACGGCAAGGAGGTCATTATCGGCGGCATCATGGAGCACGTTGAGCAGGCAGGCATCCACTCGGGGGATTCCGGTTGTTCGCTGCCGCCATTCAGTCTGAGCGCCGAAACGCAACAGGCGCTCAGCGATCAGGTGCGACTGATGGCGCAGGCGCTGCAGGTAAACGGCATCATGAATACGCAGTTCGCGATTCAGAATGGTGTCATCTACGTGCTCGAGGTCAATCCCCGCGCGTCGCGGACCATCCCATTCGTCTCGAAGGCCATCGGTCAGCCATTGGCCAAGATCGCAGCGAAAGCCATGGCGGGTATCAGCTTCGCCGAGCAAGGGTTCAGCGCACCCGGCAAACGACCGTACTTCTCGGTGAAGGAGTCGGTGTTCCCATTCATCAAGTTCCCCGATGCAGATCCGATCCTCGGACCCGAGATGAAATCCACGGGCGAGGTGATGGGCACCGGGCGGACGTTCGGCGAGGCGTATGCGAAGGCGCAGTTCGCATCCGGTGTGATATTGCCGCGCCGCGGGGTTGCCTTTATCAGCGTCCGCGATCGCGACAAACCCGGCGCGATCGAGCTCGGCCAGATGCTGCTGGCGCGTGGCTTCGAGATCGTCGCCACCGGTGGGACCGCGAAAGCACTTGCCGAAGGCGGCGTGGAGTGTCGACGCGTCAACAAGGTTCGCGAGGGTCGGCCACATGTCGTGGACATGATCAAGAACCGCGAGCTCACCCTCATCGTCAACACGACCGAGGGTAAGCAAGCGATTCGCGAGTCGCACTCGATTCGCGGCGAGGCCGTGCACCGCAAGGTGACGTACTACACGACGTTAGCCGCCGCGAAGGCGACCTGTGATGCTCTCGATCATCTCGACAACGTGGTGGTGAACCGACTGCAGGACTTGCACGCGGAGGCGTCGGTTTGAGCAAGGTGCCATTGACCGCGCGTGGCGCGGCGCAGTTGAAAGAAGAGCTGCGGCGGCTCAAGTTGGAGGAGCGGCCGAAAGTGACGGCTGCCATCGCCACCGCACGCGCGCACGGCGATCTCAAAGAGAACGCCGAGTATCACGCCGCCAAAGAGCAGCAAGGGATGATGGAGGCGAGGATTCGCGACATCGAAGCCAAGCTTGGCAACGCGCAAATCATCGACGTCACCGAGGTCAACGCCGGCGGCAAGGTGGTATTCGGCGCCACGGTGCATCTGATCGACGTGGCCGACGGTAGCTCGGCGCGCTATCAAATCGTCGGCGAGGACGAAGCCGACATCAAGAGCGGACTGCTGTCGATCGGCTCTCCGATTGCGCGAGCGCTCATCGGCAAACGCGAAGGCGATGAGGTCGAGGTCGTGACTCCTAGCGGCAAGCGGGCTTACGAGATCAGCTCCGTCGAGTACATCTAGCAGGCGCGGAGCCGACAATGCCGCGACGCACGGGGTCGAGCCAACGCTGGCGGCAACGCCAAGAGCGCGACATCTACGTCGAGCAAGCGAATCGTGACGGCTGGCGTTCTCGCGCCGTGTTCAAGCTCGAGCAGATTCATGCCAAGGAGCGTTTGCTCAAGCCGGGCGCCGTTTGCGTGGATTTGGGAGCGGCGCCGGGAAGCTGGAGCCAGCTCGCCGCGCGGCTCGTGGCTCCCAACGGGCGTGTCATCGCGATGGATCTATTGCCGATGGATGAGATTCCCGGCGTGCAGTTCCTGCAGGGCGATTTCACTTCGGCCGAGACGCTCGGCGCATTGCGCCACCTCGTCGGGACTGCGCCCATTGATCTTGTAATGTCGGATATGGCGCCCAACATCACGGGCAATCGGGCGATCGACCAACCGCGCACCCTGGCGCTGCTCGAGGAAGCGTTGATGTTCGCCCGCGAAGTCCTGAAACCGGGCGGCGATCTACTCTTGAAGGCTTTTCAGGGCGAAGGGATCGATGTGTTCACGCGCGAGCTTCGCCAGCATTTCGCGACGGTGAAGACCCTGAAGCCGAAGGCGTCGCGCTCAGAGAGTCGCGAGATTTATTTGCTGGCCAGAAGCTACGGGATGTAGTAGGGTCTGAGGACTTAGACACGGTTTAGGGCCGTTGCGCGAGGTAACGCATTGAACGATCTGGCAAAGAACGTCATTCTGTGGATTGTCATCGCAGTCGTATTGCTGTCTGTTTTTAACAGTTTCGGGCCGAGCAGCCAGCGCGTCTCGCCAGTCGCATACTCGACGTTTTTGTCGTGGGTCAAAGACGGGTCCGTCCGCGAAGTGGTCTTCGAGGGCGAGGCCATTCGTGGTCGCCGCAGCAACGATGATCCTTTCGTCACCTACAACCCCGAGACCAGCAACACCGCGCTGATCGGCGAGCTCGAGCAGAACGGTGTCACGATCTCGGCGAGCGCGCCGAAACAGCAGTCGTTCCTACTGCAGCTGTTCATTTCCTCGTTCCCCATTCTGTTGCTGATTGCCGTATGGGTTTACTTCATGCGGCAGATGCAGGGAGCTGGCGGTGGCCGCGGGGCAATGTCGTTCGGCAAGAGCCGGGCGCGGTTGCTCGGTGAGGATCAAGTCAGTGTCACGTTTGCCGATGTGGCGGGCGTCGAGGAGGCTAAGGAAGAGGTCGTTGAGATCGTCGACTTCCTGAAGGATCCGGCGAAGTTTCAACGTCTCGGCGGCAAGATTCCGAAAGGCGTGCTCATGGTGGGCTCGCCCGGTACGGGCAAGACGTTGTTGGCACGCGCCATCGCCGGAGAGGCGAAGGTGCCGTTCTTCACCATTTCGGGCTCGGACTTCGTCGAGATGTTCGTCGGTGTTGGCGCCTCGCGCGTTCGCGACATGTTCGAGCAGGCCAAGAAGCATGCGCCATGCATCATCTTCATCGATGAGATCGACGCTGTCGGCCGGCACCGCGGTGCCGGCTTGGGTGGCGGTCACGATGAACGCGAGCAGACGCTGAACCAGCTACTCGTGGAGATGGATGGGTTCGAAGGCAACGAAGGCGTGATCGTGATCGCGGCCACCAACCGGCCCGACGTGCTCGATCCCGCCTTGCTGCGCCCCGGTCGCTTCGACCGCCAAGTCGTCGTGCCGTTGCCTGACGTGCGCGGCCGCGAACAAATTCTCAAAGTGCACATGCGCAAGGTGCCCGTCGATGGCAACGTGAAGCCGTCGGTCATCGCGCGCGGCACGCCGGGGTTCTCTGGCGCGGATTTGGCGAATCTGGTGAACGAAGCGGCGCTGATCGCGGCGCGTTCCAATCGCCGTACCGTGAGCATGGAGGAGTTCGACAAGGCCAAGGACAAGATCATGATGGGCGCGGAGCGGCGCTCCCTTGTCATGAGCGAAGCCGAGAAGAAGCTCACGGCCTATCACGAGTCGGGGCACGCGATCGTCGGGCTGAATGTCCCCGACCACGACCCGGTATATAAGGTGACGATCATTCCTCGTGGTCGCGCCCTGGGTGTCACGATGTTCCTGCCGGAAGAGGACCGCTACAGCTATTCCAAGCAGCGGCTCATGAGCTCCATGAAGAGTCTCTATGGTGGGCGTGTGGCCGAGGAGATCGTGTTCGGACCGGCGTACGTCACGACGGGTGCTGCGAACGACATCGAACGCGCCACGGATATCGCGCGCAACATGGTCACGAAGTGGGGTTTGTCGGACCGGCTCGGTCCTCTGACCTACACCGAAGACGATGGCGAGATCTTCCTCGGTCGAAGCGTGACTCGGCACAAGCAGGTTTCGGACGTCACGGCGCACGCCATCGACGAGGAGGTTCGGCTGCTCATCGATACCTGCTACGGCGAGGCGAAGCGGATCTTGGAGAACAATCGCGACAAGCTCGATCTCATGGCGTCGGCGCTCATGAAGTTCGAAACCATCGACGAGCAGCAGATCAAGGACATCATGGAGGGTCGCGATCCGCGCCCGCCCGCTGATTGGGACGAGCCCTCGGAGCCCGGTAAGATCGTGCAACGCGGCGTCGCCGACGACAAAGGGGCCGCGCCGCTGGGCGGTCCCGCCGGGCAGCATTGATCGCTCGTTCTTTCGACTGCGACACCCTCCTGATCGGTCAACTCGGTAGAATGCTCGCCTATCGCTGACGCGTCGCGAGAATCTCCATGGGCAGACGTTTTTTCGGTACCGACGGCATTCGCGGTGAAGTCGGCGCCGTCCCCATGACCGTCGATTTCGCGCTGCGGCTCGCTAGCGCCGCGGCGCGAGTGCTCGCCCCTCGGGGTGGCACGGTGCTCATCGGCAAAGACACCCGCGTTTCCGGATACATGTTCGAGTCGGCACTGGAAGCCGGTTTCGTGGCTGCCGGCGTGGATGTCTGGCTCACCGGACCGTTGCCGACGCCGGGCATTGCGGTCCTGACGAAGCGATTCGGCGCCGATTTCGGCATCGTCATCAGCGCCTCGCATAACCCGTACTACGACAACGGCATCAAATTCTTCGATGCCGAAGGCGAAAAACTCTCCGACGCGATCGAGGAAGCCATCGAGACAGAGCTCGATTCGCCGCCCGTGACGCGCGATTCGCGTGCGCTCGGCCATGCGAGGACAGCTTCGACGGCGCGCGACGACTACATGGAGTTCTGCAAAGGCACGATTCCTTCCACCTTGGGCCTCGAGGATTTCAAGATCGTCGTCGATGCATCGCACGGCGCGGCCTACAAAGTGGCGCCCCGCGTCATGTCGGACCTAGGCGCGGACGTCATCGCGGTGGGGTGCTCTCCGAACGGCCGAAATATCAACGAGGGCTGCGGCTCGACTCGACCGGACTTGCTCCAGCTCACCGTCACAGGCGTGCGGGCGCATGTTGGGCTCGCGCTCGACGGCGACGGGGACCGCGTGGTCATGGTCGACGAGCACGGCAATCTCATCGACGGGGATCAACTCCTTTTTATCTTGGCTTGCGATCGCTTGGAGTCGAAGAGCCTGCGCGGCCCCGTGGTCGGTACGGTCATGAGCAACCTGGGGCTCGAGATTGCGCTGCGCGATCTCGGCATCGCGTTCGAACGAGCCAAGGTCGGTGATCGCAACGTCTTGGCCATGCTCAAGGAGCACGGTGGGATTCTCGGCGGCGAAACGTCCGGTCATGTCCTGTGCCTCGACCGAGCCACGACTGGCGACGGGCTGGTCACGGCACTGCAGGTGTTGGCCGTCATGCAGCGAACGGGGCGCCCGCTCAGCGAGCTCGTGGCCGGTATGGCGCAGTTTCCCCAGGTGTTGCTCAACGTCAAGGTTCGCGAACCGGTCGATCCGACGGGCGATCCGGCCATTCGGGCGGCCGTCGAAGACATCGAAGCGCAACTCGGCACGCGCGGCCGCGTTGTGCTGCGCGCCTCGGGCACGGAGCCCGTCATTCGCGTGATGATCGAAGGCGAGGATCGGCACCAGGTCAGCACGTTGGCGGGCCAGCTGGCTGATTCCGTTCGCAGCCGCTACGACCGCGCTCCATAGCCGCACACGGGCATGTCTTTGGCCCCGCCGTTGCGTTGCGCCGCTGCGGCCCGTAAGCTCACGGCCCCACCGCTACCCTAGGCCCGTCACGGCGAGACTCGAGTGACCCGTAAGGTATTGATTGCCGGTAACTGGAAGATGAACGGCTCGCTCGCTGAGAGTCGTGCTCTCGTGTCCGCGTTGCGCGCCGGCGTCGATGCCGGGGGCAGCGCCGAAATGTTGCTCTGTCCGCCCTATGTTTACCTGCCGTCTGTGCGGGAGTGGCTGGCTGGTAGTCGGATAACCCTCGGCGCCCAGAACCTGGCGGATCGGGCCGGCAGCGGCGCCTATACGGGCGAGATCTCCGGGGCGATGTTGCGCGATGTGGGCTGCAGCCATGTGATCGTCGGGCACTCGGAGCGGCGGGCCCTGTACGGCGAAAGTGACACCGGGGTGGCCACCAAATTTCGCGTCGCCCAGGAAGTGGGCCTCGTGCCGATTCTTTGTGTGGGAGAAACGCTCGAGCAGCGCGAAGCCGGCCAGACCCGCGCTACGGTCGAGCGCCAGCTCAAGGCTGTGCTCGACGCTGCTGGCGTCGCCGCTTTTGCCAGGGCGGTCGTGGCCTACGAGCCCGTTTGGGCAATCGGCACCGGCCGGACCGCGACACCCGAGCAGGCGCAGGAGGTTCACGCCTTCATTCGCGCGATGATCGCCGCTCGAGATGCTACAATTGCCGCAGATTTGATCATCCTGTACGGCGGCAGCGTCAAAGGCGCCAACGCCCGCAGCCTGTTGGCCATGGAGGACATCGACGGCGGGTTAGTGGGCGGCGCGTCTTTGATCGCCTCGGATTTTTTGGAGATCTTCCGCGCGGCAACGTAGCGGGAGGCGGTTTCTATGTTGCAAACGATCGTCTTGATCGCCCACGTGGGCGTAGCCATGTTGATTATCGGCCTCGTGCTGTTGCAGCGCGGCAAAGGCGCCGATGCGGGTACCGGTTTCGGTGCCGGCGCTTCGGGCACCGTGTTCGGCGCGCGTGGATCGGCGACGTTCTTTTCGCGAGCCACAGGTGTGCTCGCGACGGTGTTTTTCGTGACCAGTCTGGCGCTTGCGTACCTCGCAACGCAGCGAACAGCGCCGACCAGTCTGCTCGAGTCCGCCGCGCCCGTGTCGCAGAGCACACCGCAACCGGTGCCAGAGGCAACTCCGCCCGTGGCGACCGGGTTGCCGACGTTGCCGACCGATCCAGCGCCGGAATCAGCCAGCGAAAAGTAACTAAGTCAGTCACGCCCACGTGGTGGAATTGGTAGACACGCTATCTTGAGGGGGTAGTGGCGAAAGCTGTGTCGGTTCGAGTCCGACCGTGGGCACCATAATTTTTCGACCGGAGGAATCGGTGATACTCGAAGGCACGGCTGCTACAATCCGCGCCGGCTTCGCGCGGTAGGGACTATGCTCGCAAACTACGCACCGATTCTGATTTTCCTCGTCATTGCCGGCGTACTGAGCGTAGTTCTGTTGCTGCTCGGCTTCGTCCTCGGCAGCGGCCGAAAAGACAAAGACAAGCTTGCACCGTATGAGTGCGGTTTCGAAGCGTTCGAAGACTCGCGCATCCGCTTCGACGTGCGCTACTACCTCGTCGCGATCCTGTTCATCATTTTCGATCTCGAAATCGCCTTTCTGTTTCCATGGGCGGTGTCGCTAGACGCTATCGGTAACTTTGGGCTGGTCGCGATGGGCATTTTCCTGGCGGTTCTCGTGGTGGGCTTCATCTACGAGTGGCGCAAGGGAGCTTTGGAATGGGATTGAGCGCGCAAGAAACCCCGTTCAACGTGCCCGAAGTGATGGAGAAGGGCTTCTTCGTCACGCAAACGGACGCTTTGATGAACTGGGCACGCACCGGCTCGCTCTGGCCGATGACTTTCGGTCTCGCCTGCTGCGCCGTGGAAATGATGCATGCCGGGGCGTCTCGATACGACCTTGATCGTTTCGGCGTCGTGTTCCGGCCGAGCCCGCGACAGTCCGATGTCATGATCGTGGCGGGCACGCTCGTCAACAAGATGGCCCCCGCGTTGCGCAAGGTTTACGACCAGATGCCCGAGCCGCGTTGGGTCATCTCGATGGGCTCGTGCGCCAACGGCGGCGGCTACTATCACTATTCATATTCCGTGGTTCGCGGCTGCGATCGCATCGTGCCCGTGGATGTCTACGTCCCGGGTTGCCCGCCCACAGCCGAGGCGCTGTTGTTCGGGATCCTGCAGCTGCAGCAGAAGATCCGGCGCACTCAAACCATCGCGCGCTGATGCAAGCCAAGGATCTCACCGCGAAGTACGCTGCGCTGGCGGCCGCCGTCGAGGCCACGCTTGGTGCGCGAGTAGAACGCCTGCCGACCAGCACGGGCGAGCTCGGCTATCGGGTTGCTGCCGACGACCTTCTCGCCGTTTGTCGTGCCTTACGCGATACGCCGGAGCTCAAGCTCGAAATGCTCATGGACGTTTGTGGCGTCGATTACCAGGCCTATGGTCGCGACGAGTGGCAAACCAACAGCGCCAGCGGCACGGGCTTCAGCCGCGGGACTCTAGGCGCCGGTGTGGCGGCGCCGGCGGACGATGTCCAACCCGTCACGTACCAGCCGGGCGCGCGTTTCGCGGTCGTCTATCACTTGATGTCCATCACCCATAATCACCGCTTGCGCCTGCGGACGTTCTGCCCGAGCGACGAGCGGCCCATCGTCGATTCGGTCAACGACATCTGGAGCTCGGCCGACTGGTTCGAGCGCGAAGCGTTCGACCTGTTCGGCATCCTGTTCCGCGGCCACCCGGATCTGCGGCGGCTGCTGACGGACTACGGCTTCATCGGCCACCCCTTCCGCAAAGATTTTCCGCTCATCGGTAACGTCGAGATGCGTTACGACCCCGTGAAGGGGCGCGTGGTTTACGAGCCCGTGAGCATCGAGCCGCGAACGTTGGTGCCGAAGGTCATTCGCGACGACGCTCGCTACCAGGCCGATTTGAAGGATCCCGGCAATGCCTGAGATCCAAAACTTCACGCTGAACTTCGGTCCGCAACATCCCGCCGCGCATGGCGTGCTGCGGCTCGTGCTCGAGCTCGACGGCGAGGTCATTCAGAAAGCCGACCCGCACGTCGGCTTGTTGCACCGCGCCACCGAGAAGCTCGCCGAGAGCAAACCTTTCAATCAGTCGATCGGCTACATGGATCGGCTCGACTACGTATCGATGATGTGCAACGAGCACGGCTACGTGCTCGCCATCGAGCGGCTGCTCGGGCTCAAGCCGCCGCTGCGCGCGCAGTACATCCGCGTCATGTTCGATGAGATCACGCGCGTCCTAAATCATCTGATGTGGCTCGGTGCGCACGGGCTCGACATTGGCGCGATGGCGATGTTCTTGTACTGTTTTCGCGAGCGCGAGGACCTCATGGACTGCTATGAGGCAGTGTCCGGCACGCGCATGCACGCTACCTACTACCGCCCGGGCGGCGTGTATCGCGATCTGCCGGAGCGCATGCCGAAGTACCAGCCGTCGCCGAGTCGCGAGGCGAAAGACCTCGAGCGCATGAACGCGGCTCGCAGTGGTTCGTTGCTCGATTTCATCGAGGATTTCACGCGGCGGTTCCCCGGCCATATTGACGAGTACGAGACTCTGCTGACGGATAACCGCATCTGGAAGCAGCGCACCGTCAACATCGGCGTCGTGACGCCGGAGCGCGCCATGCAGCTCGGGTTCTCCGGGCCAATGCTGCGCGGCTCGGGTATCGCCTGGGATCTGCGCAAGAAGCAGCCCTACGAAGTTTACGATCGAATGGACTTCGACATCCCGGTGGGGGTCAACGGCGACTGTTACGACCGTTACCTCGTGCGCGTGGAGGAAATGCGCCAGTCGAACCGGATCATCAAGCAGTGCGTGGACTGGCTGAAGGTAAATCCGGGCCCCGTGATGCTCGAGGATCGCAAAGTGGCGCCGCCGCGGCGCATCGAGATGAAGGACGACATGGAGTCCTTGATCCATCACTTCAAACTCTTCACCGAGGGCTACACGGTTCCGGAAGGCGAGGCCTATGCCGCCGTGGAGCACCCGAAGGGCGAGTTCGCCGTCTATCTCATTTCCGACGGCTCGAACAAGCCGTATCGGCTCAAAGTGCGTGCGCCGGGCTTCCCCCATTTGGCAGCGCTCAACGAGATGGTCGTGGGGCACATGCTGGCCGACGTCGTGGCCGTGATCGGCACGCAAGACATCGTGTTCGGTGAGATCGATCGATGAGCGAGCACAACGCAGCACAAGGGGCTCTATCTGCGCACGTGCGCGAAGAGATCGATCATTGGGTGGCTAAATTCCCGCAGGGTCGGCAGCGCTCCGCCGTGATCGCTGCTCTGCACGCCGCGCAGCACGAGAACCACGGGTACCTCACGCCCGAGCTCATGACGGCCGTGGCGGAATACCTGCAGCTGCCGCCCATTCAAGTTTTCGAAGTGGCTTCGTTCTACTCGATGTTCGAGACGAAGCCCGTCGGTCGGCACAGCATCTCGGTGTGCACGAACATCTCCTGCATGCTGCGCGGCGGCGACGATATCTTGGCGCACGTCGAGGAGCGGCTCGGCATCAAAGCCGGACAGAGCACACCGGACGGCAAGTTCTACCTCAAGGTGGAAGAGGAGTGCCTCGCAGCCTGCTGTGGCGCCCCGATGATGATGGTAGACCACGTGTACCACGAGAATCTCACGCCGGAAACGGTCGATGAGGTTTTGGCAGCCGTAAAGGAATAGGGCAGTGGCAGTGCGACCGTTCAACCTCGTCTGTTACGAAACGCTCAAGTTCGCCAACGAGCCTTATTCGTTCGAGAACTACCGCAAGATCGGCGGCTACGAAGTCTGGGAAAAGGTGCTGGAGGGCGAGCTCGCGCGCGAGACGCTCATCGACGAGCTCAAGAAATCCGGTCTGCGCGGCCGCGGCGGCGCGGGCTTTCCCACCGGCGTGAAGATGAGCTTCATGCCGCGCACGGCACCGATGCAGAAGTACCTCGTGTGCAACTCCGACGAGAGCGAGCCCGGCACCTGCCACGATCGCGACATACTGCGCTACAACCCGCACGCGCTGGTCGAAGGTCTAGCGCTCGAGAGCTATGCGATCGGCGCCACCGTGGCCTACAACTACATCCGCGGCGAGTTTCTAGCCGAGCCCATTCCCCGCTTCGAAGCGGCGCTGAAAGAGGCCTATGACGCGGGGCTGCTCGGCAAGAACATCCGCGGCTCGGGCATCGATTGCGATATCCACACGTTCATCGGCGCCGGCGCCTATATCTGCGGCGAGGAAACCGCGCTGCTCGAGTCGCTCGAGGGCAAACAGGGCAAGCCGCGCTTCAAGCCGCCGTTTCCCGCCAACTTCGGCCTCTACGGCGCGCCGACCACGATCAACAACACGCAGAGCGTGGCGTCGATTCCGACCATTCTGCGCAAGGGCGCGCAGTGGTTCGCCGATCTCGGCGTGAAGGGCTCCGGTGGCACCGCCATCTTCTCGATGTCGGGCCACGTCGAGAAGCCCGGCAACTACGAGCTGCCGCTCGGCATTCCGTTCCCGGAGCTGCTGGAAATCGCCGGCGGCATGCGTGGTGGGCGCAAGCTCAAGGCCGTGATCCCGGGCGGCTCGTCGTGCCCGGTTATTCCGGCCGAGAAGATGATGACGCTGACGATGGACTTCGACACCGTCAAAGCGGCGGGCTCAGGGCTCGGCACCTGCGCGACGATCGTCATGGACGAGACCACCTGCATGGTCAAGACACTGCGCCGACTCGCGCGTTTCTATCATGCGGAGTCCTGCGGCCAGTGCACACCGTGCCGCGAAGGCACGGGCTGGTTGCACCGCGTGCTGACTCGCATCATCGACGGCAAAGGTGCGAAAGCCGACATCGACATGCTCGTCGACGTCGCCAACAAGATCGAGGGCCACACGATCTGTGCGCTCGGCGATGCGGCCGCGTGGCCCGTGCAGAGCTTCATCAAGCACTTCCGCCACGAGTTCGAGTACATGGTCGAGCACAAAGGGCGGAGCATCGTGGACGACCCGACGTCGGTGGCCGCATGAGCACGCCCGCGCCCGCCCCCGTGACGCCGCCGGCCGACCCGAACGTCGTGAACGTCGAGGTCAACGGCGTACCGATGCAGGCCCGCAAGGGCCAGATGATCATCGAGGTCACCGACAGGCACGACGTCTACGTGCCGCGCTTCTGCTACCACCCGAAGCTCACGATCGCGGCCAATTGCCGCATGTGCCTAGTCGAGGTGGAAAAGGCGCCGAAGCCGCTGCCGGCGTGTGCCACGCCCGTGGCGGAGGGCATGAAGATCTTCACGCGCAGCAAACGCGCGGTCTCCGCACAGAAAGCGACGATGGAGTTCCTGCTCATCAACCATCCGCTCGATTGCCCGATCTGCGATCAGGGCGGGGAGTGCGAGCTTCAGGATTTGGCGATGGGCTTTGGCCGCGGCGTGTCGCGCTATACCGAACGCAAGCGCATCGTCAAAGACAAGAACTTAGGTCCGCTCGTGTCGACCGACATGACGCGCTGCATCCACTGCACGCGTTGCGTGCGGTTCGGCCAAGAGATCGCCGGCATTCAAGAGCTCGGCGCCAATTTCCGTAGCGATCACTCGGAGATCGGCACGTATATCGAGAAGAGCGTCGATCACGAGCTCTCCGGCAACATCATCGATCTGTGTCCGGTCGGGGCACTCAACAACAAGCCGTTTCGCTACAACGCTCGTGCCTGGGAGATGGTGGCGAAGCCCATCGTCTCGCCGCACGATTGCGCGGGCAGTAACCTGTTCGCCCACGTGCTGCGCGGCAAGCTGCGCCGCATCGTGCCGCGCGACAACGAGGCGATCAACGAAAGCTGGATTTCCGATCGCGACCGTTATGGCTGCTACGGCGTCTACAGCGACGATCGCCTGCAGAAACCGCGCGTCAAACGTAACGGCGAGTGGCTCGAGGTGTCGTGGCAGGACGCGCTCGTCGCGACTGTCGCCGCCCTGAAGACGGCCACTCAGACTGGCGGCAGCGGTCTCGGCACGCTCGTTTCGCCGAGCGCCACGCTCGAGGAGCTCTATCTGCTGAACCGCATCACGCGGCACCTCGGTAGCGACAACATCGATCACCGTTTGCGGCAGCGTGACTTTCGCGACCAAGCCGCAGACCCGAAGGCGCCGCTCCTGGGCTGCCAGATCGCGGATCTCGATTCACGGCAGGGCATCTTGATCGTCGGCTCGAATCTGCGTATGGAAGTGCCGATTGTGGCGCACCGCGTGCGCAAGGCTGCGCGCAAGGGCGCGAGCGTGGCGTTCCTGAATCCGACGGTTTACGAGTATCACTTCAAGCCGGCCGCCTATGTATCGGCCAGCCCGCACGCCTTCGTCGCGAATCTTGCCGCAATCACCGCGGCCGCCGCGGCCGCGGCCGGCGTCGCACTGCCCGCGCACGTGGTCCGAGTCGCCGCAGGCCTGGTCATCACGGACGCCCATCGCGCCGCGGCGCAAGCGCTGACGCGCAAACCGGGGCTCGTCTTGCTCGGCCACATTGCGCAGCGACATCCGCAGTACGCCGACCTGCGCGCGCTCGCCGCGGCGCTCGCGAGCATCACCGGCGCCGCACTCGGCTATCTCAGCGAAGGTGCGAATACGGCCGGCGCAGCGCTCGCCGGCGCGTTGCCTCATCGCACAGCCGGGGGCAAGGCGCTGACGAGGCCGGGCGCCGACGTGCAGGCCATGCTCGATGTGCCGCGCAACGCCTACGTTCTGTTCGGCATCGAGCCCAGCAAAGACTTGGCCGCAGGCGCGAAAGCGCTTGCCACGCTGCACAGCGCAGTGGTCGTGTGCTTCACGCCGTACGTGACGGACGAGTTGCTCGACTGCGCCGACATCCTTCTGCCGACAGGCACATTCGCCGAGACAGCCGGAACGTTCGTCAACGTCGCAGGCGAGTGGCAGAGCTTCGATGCCGCCGCCGAGCTCATGGGCGAGGCCCGAGCGGGTTGGCGCGTGCTGCGCGTCCTCGGCAACGAGCTCGAGCTGCCCGAATGCGACTACCGTACGCCGAGCGAGATCGTGGCTGCGCTCGAGCGGGAGATCGGCGGTCGCGGGGTGACGACAGCAGATAGTGGCTATCGTGGCTCGTTCGTGCCAATCGTCAGTAGCGTTCACGTCAACGGCGCCGAGCTCGACGTGCCGATCTACGAAGTGGATGCCGTCGTGCGTCGCTCGGAGCCGTTGCAGCAAACGGTCTTGGGTCGCGGAGCCAGCGCGTGAACGAGTTGCTGCTGCAAGCCATCGAATATTGGCAGGAGCTGCCTGCCGAGCTGCGCCTCACGATCGTGAGCGTGGTCAAGATTGTGGTCGTGCTCGTACCGCTGATTCTCGGCGTGGCGTACTTCACCTACTGGGAGCGCAAGGTCCTCGCCTGGATGCACTCGCGCATCGGCCCGAATCGCGTGGGCTGGAAGGGCGTGCTACAGCCGTTCGCCGACGTCATCAAGATGCTCCTGAAAGAGATCGTGGTGCCGGCCAAGTCCAACCGTTTCCTGTTCCTCGTGGCCCCAGTCCTGTCGCTCGTCCCGGCGTTCGCCGTGTGGGCCGTCGTGCCGCTCAGCGACACGTTCGTCATTGCCGACATCGATGCGGGCCTCCTGTACGTGTTGGCGCTCACGTCGCTCGGGATCTATGGCGTCATTCTCGCGGGCTGGGCCTCGAACTCGAAGTATGCGTTCTTGGGGGCCATGCGCTCGGCGGCGCAAATGGTGGCCTACGAGATCGCCATGGGCTTCGCGCTCGTTGGTGTGCTCATGGCGGGCGGTAGCCTGAACCTCGGCGAAATCGTCGTCGCTCAGGAAGGCACGAGCATCGGCAGCTGGTTCATTTGGCCGCTGTTTCCGCTGTTCGTGGTGTACTTCATCTCCGGCGTGGCCGAGACCAACCGCGCACCGTTCGATGTGGCGGAAGGCGAGTCCGAGATCGTCGCAGGCTTCCACGTGGAGTATTCTGGCATCGCCTTCGGCCTGTTCTTCCTCGCCGAGTACGCCAACATGATCCTCATCACGGCGCTCACCGTGGTGTTCTTCTGTGGCGGCTGGCTGTCGCCGTTCGCCGGGATCCCGGGGCTCGAGGGCACGTTGCTTGCGGCGCCGAGCGTGGGCTGG
>Ga0105252_10000437_pt1 | contig 28905 bp, 24 predicted proteins | sample EasRivMeERMZT100_FD_89675 | JGI IMG/M metagenome (GOLD analysis project Ga0105252, IMG submission 89675) | Soil microbial communities from meander-bound floodplain in the East River, Colorado, USA - East River MetaG ERMZT100 | ecosystem: Environmental > Terrestrial > Soil > Floodplain | place... | reverse complement strand
TGCGGCAGTCATCGAGCGTAGTGTGATCGAAGGAGCCGGGTTGCACGGCGCGGTTGAAAGCTGCGACCGTGGCTTCGAGTCGCTCGGCGGGCAGCGCGAGCTGCGCCGCGAGCCCGCGGATCGAGCCGGCCTCGATCGGCGGAAACACCGACGGCATGAACCGGTCACGCACCTTCGCGTCGATGATCGAGAACGCGATCTCGCCGGGCTGGCGGGCGACGAGCTTGCCCCAGATGGCGTAGCGCTTCGGCCAGAAGTCCTCGCCCTCGTCGTAGAACCGCTCGCCGTGGCGGTTCACGGCGATGCCGAGCGGCACGCAGTCGAGCCGTGTGACGATGCCGCCGTCGAACTTCGGCGCGCGACCGTCGATCGCTACGGCGTGGCACTCATGCGGATCGCCGATGGGCGCGGCGCCCGCGTCGAGCGCCATGCGCAAAATCGCCCCCCTGTTGTACGGTGTGCCGCGAACGATGAAGTTGCGCGCGGCGTGGCCCCACGCCGCTTCTAGCCAGTCGAGGTTGGCTTCGAAGCCGCCGGCAGCGAGCACGACGGCTTGCGCCGTTAGCCGTGCCGTCTCGCCGCCGAGCCGCACGGTGGCTGCGCGAAACGCGCCATCGCGCAGATCGAGAGCGACGACTTCGGCATTGTAGAGCACGGCGATACCAAGTCGCTCGGCGGCCGCATAGTAGCTGTTCATCAGCGCTGTACCGCCGCCCAAGAAGAACGCGTTGGTGCGCGACAAGTGCAGCGTGCCGCGCAATGACGTCTGGAAACGCGCGCCGAATGATTTCATCCAATCAGTGCAACCCGTGGAGCCCGCGACGACTAGACGTGCGAGTGCCTCGTCGGTTTCGCCGTCGTTGACGCGCTTGAGATCGGTCATGAGCTCGTCTTCGGGGTACGTGTCGGTCAGCACGTCGGTCGGTGCTGCGTGCGCGCAGCGCAGATTGCGCGTGTGACGGCTGTTGCCGCCGCGAAAGTGCCGCGGTGCGCACTCGACGACGATCACGCGTGCGCCGGCTTGGCGGGCCGTCAATGCGGCGCTCAAGGCTGCGTTGCCGCCGCCGAGCACCGCCACGTCGTAATGACCGAGCTCCGCGACGATGGTGCGTTGGCCCTCGATCATCCGCAAAGCGAGTGTTCGGCCGTTGCTGCGGCGCGGCTCATGGGGACTTACCGGCGCTCAACTCGTCGCGCGCGACGTAGCCGCCTTTCATGACGAAGCGCACGCGTTCCATCTCGGTGATGTCGCGCAGCGGATCGCCGCTCACGCCGATGATGTCCGCGAGCTTGCCGGGCTCGATGCTGCCGATCTGTGTTTCCCAGTGATAGTTCAACATCGTCGCGGCATTGAGGAACGTCGTTTGCAGCGCTTGGGCCGGCGTCAGGCCCCAGTTCACGTAGTACTTGAATTGGTCGGCCTGAATACCGTGCGGAATGATGTCCGATGTCGCGCCGCTGCCAAACACGATCGGCACGCCCGCTGCGATCGCGCGCTTGAACGCGTGTTCCGCGAGCGACAGCCGCGTGAGTTTGCCGCCGCTGCCGGCGAGATCCTCGGGGGCTTGGTAGATGAGATCGTCGAGCGTGCAAACGAACGGCAGTTTCTTTGCGAGCATCACCTGGACGCCCGCATCGTCGAGCTCGAGCAGATGATTGGGCGCGTCCACGCCGGCCTCGAGGCAGCTGCGCATGCCCTCGCCGCCGTACGTATGGCACGCCACTTTGAGCCCAAGCCTGTGGGCTTCGTCGGTGATTGCATCGATCTCCTCGAACGTGAGCGATGGCGTCGTGATCAGGCTGCCGTCCGGCATGAAGAGGTGCATCGACCCGACGAAGTCCTGCGAGGTGTAGATCTTCACCCAGTCCACGCCATGCAGCTTCGCTTCGCGGACCGCCGCCCGGCCGAGCCAGGGCGAGTTCACGTTCTTGCCTTCGGTGAACTCCGAGTAGAACCGCTCGCCGCCTTCTTCGAAATAGGCGTTGCTCGCGCGAATGTTGAGTGACTGCCCGACGACCTGCATGCGCGGCCCGAGCACCATTCCGGTGTCGATCGCATCGCGCAGGTCTACCGTGTTGAAGCCGCCACGCGAATCCATGTCGGCGACCGTGGTGAATCCGGCCAGCAGATCCGTTTGTGCGCTCGCGAGCGCGATGTAGGCCCGTTCGGCCGGCGTGCGTCCACCTTCGTTGCCGCCCGTGTTGACGTGCACGTGCGCATCGATCATGCCGGGCAGCACCGTGGCGGCGCTGAGATCGATTACGCGCGCCTCGCGTGGCACGCGAACGTTGGCGCCGACTTCAGCAATCCGCTCGCCGCGAATCAGGATGACCTGTCCCTCGAGCATCCGGCCCGCTCGCGCGTCGAACAATCGCCCCGCGCGAATGGCCACGACTTGCCCGGCTGGGGCGTTGTAGCGGCCCTTAGCACCCGTGCCGTCACGCCCGCCGCCGCTGTCCTGCGCGCGGAGCGGCAGTGTGCATACGGTGAGTAGCGTCGCGAACGCGATTGTCCGCCGAAGTTGGTTCTGCATCGACGAGCTCCCCCAAGCGTCGGTGATGGCGGTTGCGGCTTCCCCTTGGCCGCCGGTGAGTCCTATCCTGGCACAAAAGCTCGACCCGCCGAACGAGGCCTGTGCCGCACCGCGTCATCGAGGCCGCAGCCCTCGCGTACGATGAGCGAGTGCGAGCCGAATGAGCCACGGGCCGAGGAGCACAGCCGCGGCTGCGGCTAGCAGTGTGGCGGAGAGCGGCCGAGTCAAGAACACGGTGAGATCGCCTTCACTGATGGCCACGGCGCGGCGAAATTGCTGCTCGGCCAATGGTCCCAACACGAGACCGAGCACGGCCGGCACGAGCGGAAACTCGAACACACGCATCAGGAGGCCCACGGCGCCGACGGCGTAGAGCAAGCTCACGTCGAGCATCGAGCGGTTCAGGCTATAGGCGCCAACGGAGGCGAGCACGAGCACGCCGCCAAAGAGCAATGGTCGGGGCAGCAACATCACGCGTGCCCAGACTCCCGCCAGCGGCAAGTTCAACACGAGCAACATGGCGTTGCCGATGAACAGGCTCGCAATCAACGTCCAGACGAGGTCCGGCCGCGCAGAGAACAGCAGCGGCCCGGGCTGCAGCCCATACTGCTGGAACGCGGCCAAGAGGATGGCGGCCGTGGCGGAGGAGGGCAGCCCGAGCGTCAATAGCGGCACGAGCACCCCCGCGGCCGCCGCGTTGTTCGCGGCCTCGGGCCCCGCCACGCCTTCGATGGCGCCGTGGCCGAATTCCTCTGGATGCGCGGACAGTCGTTTCTCGGTGAGGTAGGACAGGAACGTCGGGATCACCGAGCCGCCCATCGGTAGGATGCCGAGCGGAAAACCAATGGCCGTGCCGCGCAGCCAGGGTCTCCACGAGCGGCGCCACTCGTCACGATTCATGCCCGTGAAAGTGGAGAGGCGCACGGCGTCGAGCTCGTCGCGGCCATGCCGCCACGCTTGGTAGAGCGTTTCGCCTACGGCGAATAGGCCGATCACGAGGATCACCACGTCAATGCCGTCGAGGAGTTGCGTGATGCCGAACGAAAAACGGGCACTGCCGGTGAGCGGATCGATGCCGACGAGCCCGAGCGCCAAGCCGAGGAACAGGCTGAACAGTCCGCGGGCCAGCGACGCGCCGAGGAGCGCGGTGACGGCGCAGAAGGCGAGCGCCGCAAGCGCGAAGTATTCGGCTGGACCGAACCGTAGCGCCACGCCACACAATACGGGCGCGAAGAGGGCGAGCCCGAGTGTGGCGAGCGTGCCCGCGACGAACGAGCCGAGAGCCGCGGTCGTGAGCGCCGCGGCGCCGCGACCCTGGCGCGCCATCTGATGCCCGTCGATCGCCGTGGCGATCGCTCCCGTTTCGCCGGGCGTGTTGAGCAGAATGCTCGTCGTCGAGCCGCCGTACATCGCGCCGTAGTAGATGCCGCCGAACATGATGAACGCGCTGATCGGGTCGAGATTGAACGTGATCGGCAGCAGCACCGCGACCGTGAGCGCCGGCCCTATTCCGGGCAGCACGCCGATAGCCGTCCCGAGCGTGGTGCCGAGCAGTGCCCACATGAGGTTGGTGAGCGTCAGTGCGCTCGCGAAGCCGTTGCCGAGGGCGGCGAACGTGCTCATGCGGCGGTGCTCAAAGCCAGCCCGCCGTCACGCCGGCCGGCAACGGCAATTGCAGCGCGTAGGTGAAAAGCACGTATGCACTTACCGAGATGCCGACGGCAAACGCCGCATCGCGCAGCGGGTGGCGCTCGTCGAACGCGCGTGCCACGAACCAAAACAACAGTGCCGAGGCGAGCAGAAAGCCGGCCGGCTCGGCGAGCACGAGGTTCGACGCCACGCCCACACCGATGAGCGCCACGCTCCGCCACGGCGCGCGACGTGCCGCAGGAGGCTGCACCCGGCGGCGCGCTCGCAGCGTCGTGATGAGAGCGGCCGTGCCGAAGATCGCGAGGCCCGCGAGCACGAACAACGGGTACGGCTCCGTTGCGCTCCGCGCGGCGCCGTCTGCGCCGGTGCCGAGCGCGCGCAGAATGTCACGCACGCGCTGCTCTTCGCTGACAGCAAACTGCGCAAACGCGTCGCCCGCTAAATACCGATCGAGCCAGCGATAGCGCGCGAGCAGGTCGCGCCATTCGCTCGTGCGCACCATCGTCTCGATCGCGCGCTCGAGTCGCTGCCGATCGGCAGCGCTGATCCCGGGGGGCGCCACCACCGAGCGCCAATTCTCGAACTCGATGTCGACGCCTTGCTCGCGCAACGTCGGCGCATCGAGCCCGGGTAGGCGCTCGGCGCTCGAGATGGCGAGCACACGCACGGTGCCCGCCTCGATCTGCGGCGCGAACTCCGCGAGACCGTTGATGCCCACCGAAACCTGGCCACCGAGAATGGCCGACAACGCTTCGCCACCGCCCGAGAACGCAATGTAGTTGACGCGCCGCGGCGCCACTCCCACGGCAGCGGCGATGAGGCCGGCCAGGATCTGGTCGCTGCCGCCTGCCGAGCCGCCGCCCCAGGAGATCGACTCGGGCCGTTCCGCAAACGCCCGCATGAGGTCGTCGAGCGTGCTGAACGGCGATGCCGTCGGCACGGTGAGCACCTCGTACTCGCCCGTGAGGCGCGCGATCGGCACGACGTCGGCCAACGTGACCGGCGCGTCGTGCGTGACGATGCCGCCGAGCATGATCAGGCCGGATACGAGCAAGGCGTCGCCGTTGCCGCGTTCGGCGCCGATGAATCGTGCCAAGCCGATCGTGCCGGCGGCGCCGGCGATGTTCTCGACGACCGGCGTGGCAGCGATGCCGGCGCGCTGCAGCACCTGCTGCATCACGCGTGCCGTCTGATCCCAGCCGCCGCCGGGCGCCGCGGGTGCGACGATGCGTAGCTGCTCGTAGAGCGGCTGTGCGGGGGCTAACGACGCTGTGAGCAGAATCGCTAGCGCGAGCACAGAGGCGCGTGCCACGTCGAAGCGCAGAGTTGGGGCCCCCGGGGTCGATTCGTGTGGCCAGTATATTACGGAGTGCCGGCGCCACTGGGCCGGCCATCCCCGGTGCGTGCGTTTCGCTGGGCTCGCTCCCCTCGCCCGGTTTTGGACCGCCCACGACCGATTTGCGCCGGGCCGGCCGTCCAACCGACGTTCCAACACGTTGGTGGAAGAATGGTCGCTGCCTTACGCGCTCAGAAAGATAGTGCTGCCCGTGACGCTTCGGGCGCTCTCGAACCGGCCCGCAGCCGTCTTGCGGCACCGGCTGCGAACCACGGGACGCGCCCGACCGCATGGGCGCTGCTCGGCGCGCCGCTGCTGATCGTGGCCGTGGCGCTCTTCATCGTGGTGTTCGACAACGTCCCGCTGTGGGACAGCGTGGCTCGAGCCACGCAGCTCGATGAGCATCGGGTGGCGATTTTCTTCTCGCTGTTCGCGATCGTGTTTTTCACGCTCACGAGCGTCCTCGCCTTGGCTCCCGGCGCACGCGCGCTGAAAGTTCTGGCCGCGGCGCTGCTGCTGATCGCGGCAACGGCCGGATTCTTCATGAGCGAATACGGCATCGTCATCGACGAGTCGATGATCCGCAACATTGCGGAGACCAAGACGCGTGAGGCGGCGCCGCTTCTGAGCGCCGCGTTCCTGCAGCACTTGTTCTTTTTCGGCGTCGTGCCGGCGGGCGCGCTCTTCTTCGTGCGACTCGGCAGCGTGGGGTTCTGGCGCGCACTGCTGGTGCGTTTCGGTGTCGCCGTGCTCGGTACCGGCGTGATGGTCGGTAGCGTGTACGCCAACTTTGGCGCCGTGTCGTTCTTCGGTCATCAACACCACGACGTGCGCTTGCTGATGAATCCCGGTTATCCGCTGTTTGCGGCGGCCCGTTTCGCCTTCGGTGGCGAGGACGAGCCGACCGTGCGTGAGCCACTCAATGCCCGATTGGCTGCGGCATCTGCGGCGGCACGGAAGCCGGCTCTGCTGATCTTCGTCATGGGAGAGACCGCGCGCGCCGATCGGTTTTCACTGAATGGGTACCAGCGGGACACCAATCGCTACACGCGGCCGCTCGGGGTCGTGAATTTTCCGGACGTCGCGTCCTGTGGCACCTCGACGGCCGATTCCGTGCCGTGCGTCTTCTCCCATTTCGGCCAACAGCAGTTCACGCATGCCAACGCAGCGCGGTACGAAAGCGTGCTCGGCACCTTGGCTAGGCTCGGTGTCGACGTCGCCTGGCGCGATAACAGCACGGGCTGCAAGGACGTTTGTGGGCCTGAGGGTTTCGAGCAGTTCGCGACCCGCACCGACGCCGACTTTTGCGATAACACGGGCTGCTTTGACGAGATCCTGCTGAAGAATCTCGACGCGTTGCTCGCCGGGCCCGCGCGCGATCACATCATCGTGTTGCATCAGCGCGGCAGTCATGGACCCGCCTATCACACCGATACGCCTGCGTGGATCAAGCAGTTCGTGCCGGAGTGCGACCTACCGAATCTGCGTAACTGTGAACGCGCAGAGGTCAACAACGCTTACGACAACACGATTCTGTATACCGACTACTTCTTGAGTCGCGTCATTGCCGCGCTCGAAGCGAAAAGCAGCGCATTCGACACTGCGATGCTCTACGTGTCCGATCATGGCGAGTCGCTAGGCGAAAACGGCCTTTACCTGCACGGCTTTCCGTACGCTCTCGCTCCGCCGGAACAGACTCGTGTGCCGATGTTGTTTTGGGCATCATCTGGTTTTTATGCGAATCGCGCCGGTACAGCGCCGGAGTGCCTGCGCACGGCTGCGACTCGTCACACCAGTCACGACGCGGTGTATCACACGTTGTTGCCGCTGTTCGGCGTCGAATCCGTCACTTACCAACCGGCGCTCGATCTTTTCACGGAGTGCCGGCAAGCGCCGAGCGAACTGCGCAAACAGCACGCCGGCTACGCGATCGCTTCCGCCAACAGCGAATCGAGTTTCTGATAGCTCTGTTCCATGCCGTCCGTCATGCCCGTCTTCAGCGCGGCATCGCGGTCGGACTTGGACTGATAGCGGATCGTCATGGTGTTCGTCGTGACGCCGCCGGCTTCGCTGAGTGCGTTGGTGATGAGCGCTTCGCCGCCCATTGTGCCGCCCACGTCGCCTGGGTCGTAGGTCTCGGTGTGCACGATGCGCGATGGCCGAACCACTTCGCGAAACTCTCCTGTGAAACCGAACTCGGTGCCGTTCTCGCCGCGCCAACGCCAACGGAATTTGCCGCCGACGCGTAGATCCATCTCGCAGACCGGCATCGTCCAGCCCGGTGGTCCGAGCAGCCAGCGTGACATGAGCTCGGGCTTGGTCCAGGCATCGAACACGAGCGTTCGCGGCGCAGCGAACGTGCGCGTCACCACGACCTCGAGATCGTTCGGCAATGTCACGGTGCTCTTGTTGGCTTTGTTCATGGCTGGCTCCTTTAGCCTGCGTGTGCAGTGAGTAGGTCGGCGACCACGATTTTCTTCATCTTCAGCATCGCTTGCATGACACGTTGCGCTTTGGCTCGGTCGGAGTCGCCGAGCAGTTGCCCCAGCACGTTCGGAATGACCTGCCAGGACAAGCCGAATTGGTCCTTGACCCAGCCGCAGGGTTGCTCGGTGCCGCCGGCTGTGAGCTTGCTCCAGTAGTAGTCCACCTCGGCCTGGTCGGCGCATTTGATGAAGAACGAGATCGCTTCGTTGAACTTGTGGTGAGGCCCCGCATTCAGGGCCAGGAATTCCTGGCCGAGAAGCTCGAACGTCGCCGACATCGGTGTCATCGATACGACTCGTGCCTCCTTGAACACGGATACGTAGAAATTGACGGCTCGTTCCATGTTCCCGTCGAACCAAAGAAACGGCGACAGCTTCGGCATCTGACTTCTCCTTACTTTTTCGAACGTTTTTGCGGCTTCGGTGCTCGTGACTTGTCGATGGGGAGCTGCAGCTCCTCGAGTAGCGCGTCGAGGCGCGCGAAGTTCACATCCCACATCTCGCGGTAGCGCTCGATCCAGGCATGAGCGGCTTCGAGCGGCTTGGCCTCGATCCGGCACGGGCGCCGCTGCGCTTCGCGACCGCGCGACACGAGCCCCGCGCGCTCGAGCATCTTCAGGTGCTTGGAAACGGCCGGTTGGCTCATGTCGAAGGGTTCGGCGAGCTCATTGACCGACGCTGTGCCGAGCGCCAGCCGGGCGAGAATCGCGCGCCGCGTCGGATCCGCTAGGGCTGAGAAGGTGGCATCGAGTCGATCGGAGGCGTTCATTGATAACCCAAAGGTTGTATAACCTAGAGGTTATATAAAGAGGAGGTCGCCGTCAAGCATCGAGGTGTGATCGAGGCGAGGTCATACGACGAGCGAGCCTAGCCGCCGCGTCGCGCCTGATAGGCGCAGAGCGGTTTCGTTATACTCCGCCGCTGACTCAGCGTTTCTCAGGGAGCACACAACAATGCAAATAAGCCGACTGTCTACGATCACCTTGCTCGCCGTCGGCATCTGCGGCGCCGGGTTGGCCTTCGCCCAACAAGGTGGCGGTGGTGGCGGTCCGCCGCCGGGGTTCCGTTTGGCACAGCTCGTCGTGCAGAGCAACGCCTTCGAAGACGGCGGGATCGTCCCGGAGAAGTACACGGGCCGGGGTGGCAACGTGCAGCCCGCATTCACGTTCTCGAATGCGCCAGCGGAAACCGTGAGCTACGCCATCATCTTCCATGATCTCGATGTCGCGCTCGGTGGCGGTACGGACGACGTGTTGCATTGGCTCGCTTGGAACATCCCCGCCGCAGCGGGTGGCATCCCTGAGGGCAGTCTGCCGGCCGGCGCCGCGCAGGGTAAGAACATTGCCGGGCAGAACGCCTATTTCGGCCCCGGTGCACCGCCCGGACCCCGCTACCATCACTACGTGTTCGAGATCTACGCGTTGAGCGCGAACCTCGATCTGCCTAACACCGCCGGTCGTGCCGAGTTGCTCGCCGCGATGGTCGGCAAAGTCGTGGCCAAGGCGGCGTATGTCGGCCGCTTCAAAGGCGCCGCCCCGGCGCAGTGACGTCGCAGGCTCCAGTCGTGTGCGACCCGAGCCGGATGTTGCCTATGCGGATCGCAACGGCCGGTGACGGTTCGCGGGCGAGAAGATGAACGGCGCCGGTGAGTCGTCCACGACCGCGCGTGCGCTGGCCGCAGCCGGTGACGCCGAGTCCGCGCGCGACGTCGGCGCGCTCGACCGTGCGGCGCAAGCAGTTGAACGCAAGCTCGCCGCGCGGCGCGTCGGCCTCGTCGAGCGACTCATCTATGGACCCCCGCCGGCGGTCGCGGAGCTGCAGTCGGGCGGCGTCATGGCGCAAGCCGTCTCCGGGTCCGAGGAGGCCATCGTCGCGGTCGCGCTGGGTTGCCTCGCGCGTGGCGAGGCTTTCACCGCAAACGGCCGTCTCTCCACGGCGCTGCGCAAAACCGTCGCGGCCGAGAAGGCCTACGGCTATACGGTGACCGCCGAGTTCGGTGGCCGCGGCGCCTCCTACGGACAGCTCGCGGCCGTCGAGGAGGCGCTCGCCGCCAACGGGCTTGGCCCGCTCGCCGTCGAGATCTCGGGGCAACTGACGATCGGCGCCGGTTCCTTGCTCGCTTACGGCGACGACCACCAGCAGCGTACTTTCTTGCCGCTCGTGGCCGAGGGCCGACCGATGGCTTTCGGCCTCACCGAGGTGGGCGTGGGCGTGAACGCCAAGAAAGTTCAGGCGTACGTCGAGGAGCACGCGGACGGTTACCGGTTGTTCGCCGAAGGCGCGGCGAACAAGCTTTGGATCACGAATGCCGTGTATGGCGGGCTCGTCGGCATCGTCGCGCGCATCGGCAAGGACTCGCCGAACATTGGGCTCTTCATCGTCGATCTGCCGGCGCAGAACGTCGAGCAGGGTATGGGACACGACTACGAGTTTCGCTGCGAGCCTTCCGGCGTGGCCGCGTTCCTCGCCAACTTCAATTCGCGGCTGCATTTCCGCAACTTTCCCGTGCCGAAGGCGAACCGAATTCCCGCCGACGGCGTGGAAGTGCTGTTCTATTGCCTGCGCATGGGGCGCTGCATGCTGGCGGCCATGGCCGCGGGCTATCAGCGCATGCTGGCGCGCGATGCGAGCCATTACGCGTTGCAGCGGCTCGGTGTCGGTGGCCCCGTGATTCGCCACGAAGTGCCGCGCCTCAATCTCGGCCGCATCCTCGGCGGGGCGTTGCAGGCCCGTGCGCTCGCGTATCTGTCGTTGCAGCAGGACGCCGACGGCGTCGATCTCGCCGGCTTGCGCGATCTCACCAAATCCGCGTCCGCAGGTGCCGGCGTCGAATCGATGCTCGCAGCCGAGCACGTGCTCGGCGGCCGCAGCTTCCATGGCGGCAGCCGCGTGAACGATGCGCGTGTGAACTTGCATCTGTTTGGTGTCGTCGAGGGTGAGGACGACCTGATCCTCATGGGGATGGTGCGCGACATTACGCAGCGTTTCGTCGACCGCTACCTCGGCGCTCTGCTCGGTGTCATCCAGTCCGTCAATGTGGCGCCGGACGGTGGCAAGTTGCCGGAGGGCGAGCGCATTCTGCGCATCGGTCTCGCCACGCTAGGGCGCCATCCGGCGCGCAGCGTCGCGGCCGTGGCGCGGTTGCTCGTGCAGCCGAAGTTCTGGCTGCTCGCCGGCTGGGTGGTGCGCAACGCCGCGGCGGATCTGCTGCGCTCGCCGCTCTGCCTCGCGCCGGCCGCTTGCTTCGCGCGCTATCGCACGCTGCCCAAGCCGTTGCGTCGCTATGCTCGCTACGCCGAGCGCAAGCTGCGCATGCTACGTTGGAGCTATCTCGGTATCAGTCTGTTCTTCCAGCTCGAGCTCACGCGGGCGCAGATACCGCTGCAAAGATTCGGTAAATGCGTGGAACACCTTGTGTCGATGCTCGCGATCTGTCATCACGCGGCGGCCGGCGACGCCAGCTTGCAGCAGGTTGCGGCGCTGCAGGCGCAGCTGTTGCGAGACAAATACCGGGCCATTCGCATCGTGTCGGGCCTCTCGAGCTTGCAGCGCACACGGCGCATGGTCGCGAGCATTGGGGCGAGCATCGAGGCGGGGGAGTGCTCGCTCATCGAGGACGTCGACCCCCAGGATTTCGGTCACCCTTGGAGTGCGGCGTCTCAGACGTCGGCCCAGCGGCGCACCAAGTTGTGATAGACGCTCGTGAGGCGCAGGAGATCGGGGTCGTCCGGTGCCTTGGTCTTGCCGATCGACTGGATGGTTTGATCCAGATCGAACAGTAGGCCGCGCTGTTGGTCGTCGCGGATCATGCTCTGGACCCAGAAGAACGCACAGACCCGCTCACCGCGAGTGACGGGCTCCACTCGATGCAGGCTGCTCGACGGATAGAGCACCATGTCACCGGCGGCGAGCTTGACCTCCTGGGCGCCGAAATCCGTTTCGATCGTCAGCTCGCCGCCGTCATAGTCGAGCGGATCGGTCAGGAATAGCGTGGCGGACAGATCGCTGCGCATGACGCGATCCGTCCCAGCGAGCGGCATGATCGAGCCATCGACGTGAATGCCGTATGCCTGTCGATCCCGGTAGCGGTTGAACCGCGGCGGCTGGATCTGCTGCGGCATGGCGGCCGAGACGAACAGGGGGTGAGCCCCAAGCTTGCGCAGCAGTTGGTTCGCAAGCGTACGTCCCGCAGGGGACTGATCGTCGACCTGCTCGTTGTTTTTGACGTGCCGGGCGAGGGAACCAGCGCTCGCGCGGCCGTCGACCCACGGAGCGTCACGCAAAGCCGCGCGGAGGTGGGCCACTTCGTCGCGAGTCAGGAAGCCGTCGATCGTGAGGAGCATGGTCCGCGGTGTCCGTTCTGCCGTTGGTCGATCGTCACGTTGCCGTCCAAAGAGCTCGTTCGGTGATGCTGTCGATCGTCGGGCAGCCGGCCAACGCCATCGTAACTTCGAGCTCGTCGCGGAGCACGCGCAGCATGTGCGCCACGCCGATCGCACCCGCTACGGCAAGCGCGTAGAGCTGAGGACGGCCGATCAGCACGGCTCGTGCGCCGAGGGCGAGCGCCTTGAAGACGTCGGCGCCGGAGCGTATGCCGCCGTCGATGAGCAACGGAAAATCGCCTGGAACCGTGGCACGGATCGCGCGCAACGCCGCGAGTGCGGGTGGTGCAGCGTCGAGCGCTCGCCCGCCGTGGTTCGATACCACGACGCCGTCGACGCCAAGCTCGATGGCCTGCGCGACGTCGTCGGGGTGGAGTAGTCCCTTCAACAACAGCGGCAGCTTCGTCTCTGCTCTAAGCCAACGGACGTCTGCCCATTGAGGCGCGGTGGCCATGACGCCTTGGAACACGCGACTCGCGCCACTCGGAAGAACGACCTCGGTCGGTGGGGGAGCGGCCTCGAGGTTGGCCGCCACGACGCTCGACGGGTGGCGAAAGCCGGCGCGCGCCGCGCGATGGCGCATGGCGGTGATCGGCGTATCGACGGTGACGACCAGGGCGCCATAGCCCGCCTTCTCGGCGCGGCTGACGAGCGTCGCGGTGGCGCCGCGATCCTTCTGGAAGTACAGCTGAAACCATTTGTGACGGCGCAGCTCACTCGCGACACGCTCCAACGTGGTCGACGCGAGCGTGCTCACGATCATGCCGGTGTCGAGCGCAGCGGCGGCGCGCGCCGTTGCGACCTCGCCGTCGGGATGCACGAGCTGCTGGTAGGCCACGGGGGCGAGCAAGATCGGATGCGCGAACGGTTCGCCGAAGAGGCGCGTGGCAGTGGAGCCGTGGCGGCAGTCGACGAGCACCCGGCTGTAGACCTGCAGCTCGTCGTAGGCCGCCCGGTTGGCGAGGAGGCAACGTCCCTCGCCGCTGCCGCCAGCGATGTGCTCGAAGACGTCGTGCGTCAAAGCCTCTCGAGCGCGGCGCTCGTAGTCGGCGAGCGCCACGACGTCGGGCGGGATTTGCTCGAGGCAAGCCTCCCGGCGCCCCGCCGTCAGAAGCCCCACGACACGGTCGCCTCGGCTCGACGAGCGTCGCCTAAGTACATGAACGTGCCCGAGCGGTAAGCGGCCGTCCAGTAGAGCTCGTCCGTGGCGTTGCCGACATTGAACCGTACATTCACACGGTCGTTAGGCCGGTAGTTTGCGAACAGGTCGAGCACGCTGTACGACGGAATGACGATCGAATAGTCGTTGATCGCGGGGTTGAATACCGCGGCCGTATCGGGTTGACCCCCATACATCTCGCCCTTGTACGTGATCGAGCCGCCGATCGAGAATTTAGGCGTGGCCTGATAACGCAGCTGCACGTAAACGCTGTCGTCGGCAAAGTTGCTGAGCGCAAGGCCCACGTCGGTGGGGACGAACGATTCCAGCACCTCGGACTGCATCAACGCGGCGCCGAACTGCGTGCTGAGGTTCTCGGTGATGTTGCCCGACAGCGAGAACTCCACGCCCCTGACGCGGTTCTTGCCGGTGTTGAGCGTGCCGAGCGACGAATAGGCGCTGCCGACGCTCTCCATCACGTCGTCCTTGGTCATCTCGAACAACGCGGCCGTGGCGAGCAGACGGTTGCCGAACACGTTCCACTTGGTGCCGAGCTCGATGTTCAGCGTCTGCTCGGGCTTGCTCAGGGTCACTTGGTCCGCGGTGCCGCAGAGCCCGCCGTAACCGCAGCTGCCACCCACGTCGGACTCGCCGCCGTTGATGTTGCTCGACGTACTGAAGTTCAAGTACACGTTGCCGTTGTTCGCGAGGTGCCGCACGAGGCCCGCGTGGCCGTTCCAAAAGCCGTCGGCGTAGTCATAGAGCGTGAAAGCGCCGGCCTGGAGCACGTTGTTCGAATACTCGAAATCGTCATAGCGCGCACCGACGAACGCCGACCAATGCTCGCTGAAGTCCATCGTGTCCATGAGGAACGTCGATACCGTTTGGATGTGGTAATCGATGTCGACGTTGCTGCGCGTCGCCGTGCTGCCGAGCAGCGAATGGATGTTCGGCACGGGATTGCCAGCGCCGTCGAGTGCGCAGCGACCCGGCACCGCTGGGAGCGGTGTCCCCGGAGGCGTTCCGGGTGGGTTGATGCCCGGCAGTAGGCAATTGGTGGCACCGTCTAGCGTGACGGCGTAGACGCCGTTTAGCACTTGCTCGTCCGAAAGCTCAGTGCCGAACACGAGCTGATGTTGCACCTTGGCGGCGGAGTCGTTGTTCCAGAAGAAGTTCGTCTGATTCGTGAAGAAGTCCACCTGTTGCCAGCCCTGGTGCGTGCTGAGCGTCATCGTGCGCGCGCCGGGGGCTTCCGGGTCGGTTGCCGCGCGCGTTGCGCCGCGTGCTCCGGTCGTCACGTAGCCGTTGTCCGTGACGCCGTAGCGCATCGCATTCTGCATGCGCAGCGCATCGCCGATGTCGTAGTTGATCTTGAACGTCAGCGTCTCGACTTCGGTATCGAGGAAGTCGCGGTCCCTTTGCATGTAAGGGGGCACGTCCTCGCGCGGGGCGCGGATCGCCTGATCGAAGTAGCTGCCGAGATCCGGCAGGTCATCGGCCTCGAGGTAGTAGAGGTCGGTGACGAAGCTCAGGCGCTCGTTCGTTTCGAACAGTCCTGAGACGAGCGCGCCGACGCGGTCTCGGTACCCCGGTGCACGATTCGGCACGTCCTCGGCCGCGTGCAGCAGGTTGGCTCGCACCGCCGCGCGCTCCGTGAGCCGTTGATTCGTATCGAACGTGGCACGGTGATACGCATCGGTGCCCATGCCGGCGTTCAGCGTCATGAAGTCGAAGTCGGTGCTCGCCTGTTTGGTGATGCCGTTGATGGCGCCGCCCGTCGAGCCGCGACCGGCGAAGGTCGAGCTCGGTCCCTTGGTGATCTCGATCTGCTCGGTCGCGAAGGTCTCGCGGGTCGTCATCCCGGGATCGCGCACGCCGTCGACGAACACGTCGCTGCGTGCTTCGTGGCCGCGAATGATGTAGCGATCACCGAACGCGTTGCCATTCTCGCCGGTGCCGAGCGTGATGCCGACCTGGGCGGCCAAGACGTCTTTGAGATCGGAGCGCCCCGAGTCGAGCAGTTGCGTCTGCGTCAAGACCGTAATTGTCTGCGGTGTGTCGGCAAGCTCTGCGACGTGGCGGCTGTCGCCCGAAACGCGCGCCTTGTAGAGCGTGTTGGCCTCGCCGAACACCTCGATGACGTCGACGGTCGGAGCGTCGACTGCCTGCTCCTCGGTGGCTGGTTGCGCCATGGCCCCGCCGTGGCAGGCGACCGCGATCGCGAGCGCCAACGTGTTGCGAGGAGTGGCTAGGCTGTCGACCGTTCGCTGCGAGCGGAGGCTCTCCGGGGTCTTCACGCCGCGTGAGGCTGTCGTCATCGTCCGTCCTTGCTCCAGTCCCAGTGTTGCGCTCTACAACAACTCGTTGATTTTGTTGGGGTCGAGCCATGACGGCCCATCTCGGTTGAGAATGCTAACAATTCGCAACCTTTGATGCAAATCATTCGCATTTGCGCCACGACGACCGGGCGGCATTGAGCAGCGTGGATCCGCCGAAAAAACCGGCTCTATTGAGGCTCGCCGATCTACCTGAGCGGTTACTCGATCACGAGGTAGCGCTGGAGACGCGTGACTTCTTTTTCGTCGACGTATTTGCCGATCTCGCGGCGAAACTGCTCGAAGCTCGAGTAGGGGCGGTACTCTTCGAACTCGTGGACCATTCTGGTCGTCATCTTGGGGATGGTGAGGAACGCCGCTGAGGCGGCCGCATTGAGGTTCATGGGCACGAAGACATATTGCTCGAGGCGGGCCACTTCGGCGGCCGGCACGTACTTGCCGATTTCGCGCCGGAACTGTTCGAGGCTCGTGTACGGCCGGTATTCCTCGAACTCGTAAGCCAATCGGTCGCTGACTCCGGGAATCAACCGAATCTCGTCGCGCGGTGCGGTGTTCAAGTTGATGGTGACGAATAGCCGCCCGTATAGTTCCTCGCGCTGGCGCTTGTCGAGAGTCGCGCCGAGCAGCTGGTCGAGCGCACTAGCGCTCGCAAACGGTCGCCCCGCCACGATCTTGGTCGCGAGTGCCGCGTCCACATTCGGTACAGTCGCGAGCTCGGCCTCGCCGGCCGAGTTGGCATCGAGCACTCCCATGCTCGTACCGACTTGGGCGGACGCCCCCGAGACGAAACAGCAAAGAAGAGCGGCGGCGATTCTGGCTTGCATGACTAGGGTTCCTTAGGCGCTGCGGGTTGCGAGAGGTGCGAATGCGGCTGTCGAGTGTAACGGCTTCGATTCATTCCTACCGCCTTTTGGCGGGACTGTTGGCGCTGCCGTGGGCGCTGCTGGCGCTCGGTTATGCGACGGGTCGGCTGTTCTATGGCGAGGTGATTCACGCGTCCGGCGAATGGGCGATCTGGTGCCTGATGGCGGCGCTCGCCGTGTCGCCGCTGCGCAAGCTCTTTCCGCGACAGGCCTGGACCGCCTGGCTGCTCCCGCGGCGACGTTACCTCGGTGTTGCGGTGTTCGCTTATGCGCTGCTGCATGCGGTCGTCTATGTGCTGCGGCAGGGTGAGCTGCCCAAGGTCCTCGCGGCGGCCCTCGAAGCGGGAATGCTGACGGGTTGGCTCGCGTTCGCGATCTTCGTGCCGCTCGCCCTTACGAGCAACGGTCGCTCCGTCCGACGCCTCGGGCGGGTCTGGAAGCTGCTGCACCGGTGGGTGTACGCAGCGGCCGTGCTGAGCTTCGCGCATTGGCTTCTCGTGGCGTTCGACCGCTCGTCTGCATTCGCCCATCTGGCTGTGCTCGCCGCGATCGAGCTAACGCGTCTCTTCGACTTTGGCTCGAAGATCAGACGTTAATCATTCGCAACTGGGTCTTCAAGGACCTTCGGCTACGCCTCGAGACGGGGGGCGGAGCGGGTCGCGATCGACACGGCTGCCCCTCGCGCCCGCAACTGTCCGCAGCCGGCTTCGACGTCTTGACCCGCCGAGCGGCGCAGCTTGGCGAGCACACCGCGCCGGTGCAGGTAACGCGCCATCGCCGCGGCGCGTTGCCATGATGGACGGCGAAAGTCGGTGCCGCTCACGGTGTTGTAGGGAATGAAGTTCATGACGGCGTATTTCCCGGCGAGCAGTGCCACGATGCGCTCGAGCTCGTCGTCGCCGTCGTTGACGCCCTCGAGCAGCGTCCACTGGTACTGGATGGGGTACTTCGTGACGCGCGCGTAGTCATCGGCGAGCGCCACGAGCTCGGCCGGCTCGATGCGCGGCGCTCGCGGCAGGAGCGTGGCGCGCAACGCCGCGTTGGTCGTGTGCAGCGATAGCGCGAGTGCGGGTCGAACGGGCCCCTCCGGCAGGCGTTCGAACACGCGCCGATCGCCGACTGTGGAGAACACCAAATTCTTGGTGGCGAGGTCGCCTTCGGTGCCGAGCAGCGTGATCGCTTCCAGCACGTTATCGAGATTGTGCGCGGGTTCGCCCATGCCCATGAACACCACGCGGCGGACCCTGCGGCGTGCCCGCGCGAGGGCCACTTGCGCCACGATTTCCGCGCTACGCAAGTGGCGCGTGAGACCGTCGCGTCCCGTCATACAGAACAGGCAACCGACGGCACAACCGACTTGCGTCGAAACGCACACGCCGTCGCCCGGTAGCAGCACGCTTTCGATCGTCTGGCCGTCGCCGAGCGAGAGCAAAAGACGCGCGGAACCATCGGCGCCGGCGTGCTCGGAGCGCACGGTGGCCAGCTCGCTGAACTGCGTTTGCAGGGCCGGTAGTGCGGCGCGCAGCTTCATCGGAAACCAGGAATCTTCACGCTGCGCGAACGCGTCGAGCGGCAGGCCGCGCGCCCAGGCACGCAGCGCCAGCGTCTCGTGCCGCGGCCGGGCGCCGGCCGCGCGCAGCGCTTCGCGGAGCTGCTTCAGCGGCTTACCGCCGTCGTCGGCGCCACCACTGGGTTCATTAGCGTGCCAACGCCTTCATAGCTGCACTCCATGCGGTCTCCGGCCTTGAGCAGGATCGGCGGATTACGCGCGGAGCCGACACCGGGCGGCGTCCCGGTGGCGATGACGTCGCCGGGTCGCAGCGTGAGGATGTTGCTCGCGTAGACGACTTGCTCGGCCACGCTGTGGATCATCTGCGCCGTGGTGCCTTCTTGCAGCCGCTCGCCATTCAGGACGAACGTCATGCCCAGATTGCCGACATCCTTGATGAACTCTTTCGGCGTGATGAAGGGCCCGAGCGGCGCGAACGTGTCGTGGTTCTTCGTGACGAGCCAGTCGGAGCCGAACCGCGTGTCGCCGCGGCCGCCGCGATCCGACATGTCGTTTTCGAGCGTGTAGCCGAACACGTAGTCCAGGGCTTGCGCCTCGGGCACGCGGCCGGCGTTCTTGCCGATGACCACGCCGAGCTCGCACTCCCATTCGATCTGCGTGCGCCCGGGCGGCAGCTTCACGTTCTCGCCGTGGGCCACGATGGCGCCCGCGGTTTTCAGGAACATGAACGGGTTCCAGCGCGTGTCGTCGGCGGCACGCTCCCAAATGCCGGGCGCGCTCGTGGTGCCGGGCAGTGCGGCGCCTGCCGTCGGCGCGGCCGGTGTTGCCGAGCCCTGACGAACGCGCGCCATCTCGACGTCGTGCTCGCGGTAGTTCACCGCCACATTCAGCATCGTCGTCGGGTAGAGGATGGGCGGCAAGATCTTGACTGCGCTCAAATCGTGGACGTACGGCGCGCGCGAGCCGGCGGTTGCGGTGGCGACTGACCGAACGATGTCGATGATGCGCGCGCGCAGGCCGCTGTCGTAACGGGCGATGAGATCCTTCATGTCGCTCGGGGCCGCCACGTTGGATGCGGGCGTACGAATGGCCGTGTGCGCGGCGCCGAGATCGATGACCCGCGTGTCGCCCACGACGATGCCCACGAACGTTCGACCCTGCAGCTCGAAGGTGCCGACCTTGAAGGCCGGTGTTGCCTCCTGCGCTTGAGTCACCATGCTCGTTAGCAAGGCCAGTGCGAACCCAAATCCAGTGACGCGTGACATCGAACCTCCTCCCGGTTGCGGAGCCTGCCAAGATGGCGACTTTGGCTCTTGGGTGCCCATAGTAAGTTCTGCGCGGCGGGCCGTCATGCGTTACGGATGCAGGGTCGTGAAAGCCAAAGCGACTGCGAGCACCCCGGCCACGGTGACCGCCGTTGCGCGGAACATGGCACTGGGTCGACAAACGTGCGATCCTCGGATGCGCGCGCACTCGAACGTTCGTTCCAGGGTGGCGCGGGGGATCTCCCAACATCTAACCGTCGGGCAGGCGATGCTCAGACGCAATCTCGTCGACGACCTCCTGCCTTCGATCGACAGACGCAACAAATTCCGATAAGGACAACAACCTATATGAGAACGTCAAGGTTAAAGGCCCTTTGGGCCGTAGTGTCGCTGTTAGTCATCGCGCCACTCGGCGTAAGTTTCGCGCAGAACGCCGCCCCACCGGCCAACATCCGGACGCTGGTCCAGGCGATTCAGCTGAAGCCCGGCCGGGCGGCCGAGTGGCGCGCGCTGCAGCGGGACGAGGTCATGCCGGCGCTGAAGAAAGCCGGTGTGACGACGCGCGTTACGCTCGAGACGTTGTTCGGCGACACCAATGAGTATGTGACGCTGCGGCCGCTGACCAACTTCGCGGAGTTCGACGACCAGCAGGGCTTGCTGCAGCGCGTGCTCGGCGCCAAGGCCGGGGACGCATTGGCCGCGAAGCTCGCGGACTGCACGGCGTCGACGCAGCGCTACATCATCACTCAGCAGGGCGCATTGGCCATCACGACGAACGCCGGACCGATCTATGTGACCACGAGGTATCGCCTCGCGGACGGCCCGGGTGGCGGCGCGGCGTTCGCTGACTTCCTGAGTGGGGAGGTCATGCCGATGATGCAGCAGGCCAAGACCGCGGGCCGGATCGCGGGGTGGGGCGTTTCGATCACCAACCAAGGCGCCGAGGAGCAAGGGTTGCGGATTCTGACGACGTACTACCCGAATCTCGCCGCGCTCGATGCGGTGACTGCCGCCGGCGGCGTGGCGCAAGCGACGTTGGGCCAAGCCGAAGCGCAGACCTTAGCTACCAAGCAGGCGCGTTTGGTGACGGTCGTTCGCACCGCTATCCGTCGGCGCATCGCCGATCTCAGCTACTAGCTGATTAGCCGCGTCCGGCCACGGACGAAGGGCGACGGGGCGCAAGCTCCGTCGCCCTTTTCACGGGTTCGCTGCCCGCGCGGCGGCAGACGCCCCCTTGCTCATGCACGCGGCACGCGTAGACCCGCGAGTACTGTCTCGCTCGGAAGGAGCCGTTGCCGGCCCGTGAGGAAATCGACGACCCCCGTGCGGCTGTTGACGTTCCGATCGGTGGAAAACGTATCGGGCCAAAAGCCCGCGCGCATCAGCTGCTCGACGATGTCCCAGCGAATGTGGCCGACGACGCCGTTGCGGCGCTCGCTCGCCTCAGGCACGCCCGACGGATCAGGAAACCGCACGTTGATTAGTCGGCCGCCAAGGACCTCAACCGATCCATTAGGAGCCGAAAGCGTGGCTCCGCGAGCCGCGGATCGGTGGAATTCACGATCTGCAGCAGCGGAATGAAGCCGGCGTCCGACTCGCCGTTCTCGATTTTTTTGACGGCCGTTTGCAACCACACGTAGACCTGATCCATGTCGCCGCGAGCCAAGTAGTATCTGGCCCAATCCCCCGCGCCGATGGATACTGTGTTCCCCCATTCGAAGTAGCGGTCGAGCGCTCGATCCTCGTCTGTTTCCAGACCGAGGCCCCTGTAGCCCGCTGCAATCGCGGTCAAATAGAACTGCGCCGCGCGGACGACTACTAAGTCCTCGGCAGCGCGAAGGTGCCGCTCTTTCGCGGCAGGATCGGCACTAAACAGTCCGCCCAAAAGGTTGGCCTCGAGACTCGCGGGAGCGACTGCGAGTGCTTCGGCGATCGCATCGTTCGATTCTCCGGTCCGTCCTGCGGTCAGCGCTGTCTGGGCGACGCTAGTCAGCGTCGCCAACCCGTTGGGGTCCAGGCGCTGGGCGAGCCTGATCTTCGAAAGCGCGTCGTCCAACTCGCCTCGATTCGAATGGTACCCGGCATACTCGGCGAGGATGCTCGCGTCGTTGGGGCTCAGGTCGAGTGCGCGGGCGAATGCCTCACCCGCTTCACGACCGCGAAAATGGAACTTGTGCGTGAGGGCGCGAGCCACCCAGGCGAGCCCGGTTCCCGCGTCCAGCTCGAGCGCACGATCCGCATCGCGGAGAGACAGGGCTTGGAAATCGGCGTCTCGAAAGCGCTCCTCCTGCAGAAGCTGGACCCTGGAATTCGACGTGATCTGTCCATAAGCGATTACGTAGGCACGCTGCGCGTATGCTTCGGCGAAGTTCGGATCCAGCGCGATCGCCCGATCCAGGTCGTGCACCGCTTCCGCGAACCGATAGTTGAACGTGCCATCCCGCGCCCGAAAGTAACTCGCGTACGCGGCGGCCGAAGTGGTCGGTGCTCTTTGAATCCGTGCGCGATCAGCCGCCGTGATCTCGACACCGAGGGCGCGCACGATCGCTGTGGCGATATCAACCGGAATCGCATGGAGCTCCCCAGCGCTGTCGCGGTCCGCCTCAAAGGTGTCTACCCAGAGGGTCAGGGCGGTATCGGGGTCCACGAGGCGGGCCGTTACGACGACTTCGGTGCCTTCGAAACGCACGCTGCCTTCCATGATCGCCCCGACGCGCAGCGTGCGGGCGATCTCCTGAATCGACGGCTTATTCTCGGCGTACTGGAGTACCGACGTCCGCGACGTCGGCGACAGGCTACGCAGCTTTCCGAGCTGCGTCAGGATCTCTTCGTGGAGCCCGGAAGCGAGGTGTGCATCGTTCGGCTCCGCGCTCAGATGATCGAGCGGCAGAACGGCGATCGAGTTCGGAAGCTGTCCCGCGGCGCCGCGGTCGCGTGGCGCGCTCTCTGCCGCCAAGTCGGCCGCAGGCGGCTGCGGCGCAGCAGTCGCATCGACGGGTGTCGCTCGGTCCGGTCGGAGGTAGAGCGCGACGACGACAAGTAGCACGATGGCCGCTCCTCCGGCCGCCGCGAACGCTGTCGCTCGCCGCGACCGCGTCGTCGGTGCCGGTGCGTCGGCGTGCACGTGCATCAGCGCCGGGCTCGACGGCGACGATGCGTCCTCGACCATGATGCGAACGTCGCCGATGTCGCGCAGCCGTCGCGCGGCGTCTTTCTCGAGGCAGCGGCTCAGCAGCGTGCGCACCGAGGCCGGCACTTCCGTCGGAAGCAGGCTCCAGTCCGGTTCCGTCCTCAGTACCACCGCGATCGTGCCGGGCAAGTCCTCGCCGCCGAACGCTCGTCGCCCCGTCAGCAGCTCGTAGAGCACGCAGCCAAAAGCCCAGACGTCGGCACGCTTGTCGATTGCGCGGCCATGCATCTGCTCCGGGCTCATGTACGCCGGGGTGCCGAGCACGGTTCCCGCGCGCGTCACGTCAGCGCTCGTGACCGTCGGCGGAAACGATCCGTCGCGCGCGTCGTTGGCACCGCGATCGAGGGTCTTCGCGAGACCGAAGTCGAGCACCTTGACGCTGCCGTCCGGCCGCAGCTTGATGTTCTGCGGCTTGAGGTCGCGATGCACGATGCCGAGATCGTGCGCCGCCTCGAGCGCCGCGGCGATTTGCGTGCCGATCGACAGCGCCGCTTTGACAGGAACCGCGCCGCTCAGAAGACGTTCGGCGAGCGTCTGGCCATCGACGAGCTCTAGAACGAGGGCAAGCTCGCCGTCGGATTCCTCGAGCCCGTAGATCGCACCGATGTTCGGATGGTTGACGCTCGCCAGCAGGCGAGCCTCGCGTTCGAAGCGTGCGCGCCGATCTGCATGCGCCGTCAGCTCGTCGGTGAGAATCTTGATCGCGACGTCGCGCCGGAGCCGCGGATCGCGCGCCCGATAGACCTCGCCCATCCCGCCGACCCCGATCAGCGCGAGAATCTCGTAAGAGCCAAGGCGGGACCCGCGCGACTTTGCCATGGGGTCGACTAGCGATGGTGGCCGCACATGGTGTAACAGCGCCGTCGAAGAAGATCAAGTTTGGACGTATCGTTCCTGGGATCATGGGCAGCCCCGAAGTTGGAACCCAGATTCGCTCGATTGCGGGGCTCCGCCCCGGCAGCGCGTCGCCAGGATGCGCGCGCGAGCTTGAGTAAATTGCTGGGCCTATTAGCAATTTCAGATGGGCGGGGCGTCATGTATTGCCGGTGCCGCGGCGGGCTGCGGCTCCCCCCCTCGGCGTTCTCGACGAGGAGTCTGGTTGATCTCGTAGAGGACGGCGAGGTGAAAGAGCTGCTGAAGGAGGCCGAAGCCGCGTTCACGAACGCGGGCAGTCATGCATTGCAGACGCCGCCTCGTTCAGGCGCGCGGCACGCGTACGCCGGCCAGCACCGTCTCGCTCGGAAAGAGCCGCTGTCGACCCGTGATCTTGTTCTCGTAGTTGTCGAGGAATTCGAACTCGCCGTCGCGCAGTTCCAGCACGGCCACATCGGCTGGCGCGCCGATGTTGAGGGTGCCACGGTCGTGGAATACGTCGAAGGTGCGTGCGGGGTTGGCCGTGGCGCAGGCGATGACCTCGGGCAGCGACATGCCAAAGCCTAAGAACTTCGACATGCAGTTCGGGAAATCGACGACGCCCGTCGTGCGGCTGTTGACGTTCCAATCGGTGGAAAACGTATCGGGCCAAAAGCCCGCGCGCATGACCTGCTCGACGATGTCCCAGCGAATGTGGCCCACGACGCCGTTGCCGACGTCGAACCACACGCCGCGGCGGCGTGCGGCGAGCACTTCCGGAAAGATGTGGCCGTTCTCGTCGACGATAGCGTTCGGTGGCGGTGCGAACATGTGCGTCACGATGTCGCCAGGTTTGAGGAGCGGCAGCAGCTTCGCCAGCGGGGATGGCGTCTGCCCCATGTGGATCATGACGGGGAGATTGGCTGGCGCGGCGGCTTCCTGGGTGCGGCGCAGTACCTCTACATCATTTTTGCCCACGACCGTCTCGGACAGCCGCGCTTTGATGCCGACCACGAAATCGCGGTGACGCGCGATCGCGTCGCGCGCGGCGCCGACATCGGCCCGTGCGAGGTCCATCGTGTCGCCGTCCGGCAAGATGCCGCTGCGTCCGATGTTGATGAGAATTCGGCCTTGCTGTGGTGCCCCTTTGGCGATGGCCACGGCGGCGTCGATCTGCTCCGCACCGGCTGAGCCAGCGTCGATCCAGCCCGTGACGCCGTCTTGCAGGCACAACGCCGGGCCCTTGGCGTCGCGCGCGGCGTGGTTATGGATGTCGATCAGGCCAGGCACGACGAGCTTGCCGCGGGCGTCGATGGTCTCGCTCGCCTCGGCAGTGATCTGCGACTCGAGGGCGGCGATGCGCCCGGCGGCGATGCCGATGTCGCGAATCGCATCGAGACGCAGCGATGGATCGATGACTCGACCGCCCTTGATGAGCAAGTCGTACTTGGCATTCTGCGCCAGAGCATAGCGTCCGCGCGCGAGCGACGCGGCGCCGACTGCGGTTGCGTAAACGAACTCACGCCGGTTCATGCGCAATGCCTCGTGGTGCCTGCGAGGCAGCGATGATACCGGTGTGGCTAGGTCGAGGTCGAACCGTGTGCGGGGCCATTGGCGTTGGGCGCGGGTGTGCGCCAACGGCCGAACAACGGCGCCATCGCAATGCCGGCCATCGTGAGCGTCCAAACGATCACTGCGCCGGTCGGTAGGTCGAAGAACGCTGACAACACCAGTCCGACCAGATACCCGACTAGGCCGATGGCGTAGCCGATCGGCAACGAGTGCACGCGCAACGAGCGCGTCGCGAGCGCGGGCACCATGAGGCTCGCGAACACCAAGTACACGCCGACGAGCTGCACCGAAGCCGTAACGCTGATGGCGAACAATAAGTAGAAGCCGGCCCGGCCGAGCTTGCGCATCACCAGGCGCCAGCTGGCTAACACCAGGGCAGCGAGCCCGGCGGCAGGGGCCAGCGTATGCATGTCGACCCATAGAATCTGGCCGACCAGCAAATCGCGGAGCTCCTCGCCGCCGCGCGGATTCTTAGCGAGCAGCAAGATGCCGCCCGTGGCGGCCAGCACGAACGACACGCCGATGATCGCTTCCTGGATCTTGCCGAAGCGCCTGTCGGTCCACGATAGCAGCGCGGCGCCGATCAACGCCGCCGCAAACGCCGCGACCTGCGACGCGATACCGTGCGCCTCGAGCCCGAAGCCACCGGCGGCGATCACACCGAGGCCAGCGATTTGCGCTACCGCAAGGTCGATGAAGATGATGCCGCGACGCAGAACCTCTTGGCCGAGCGGCACGTGCGTGGCGAGAACGAGCGCTCCGGCGACCAGGGCCGGCCCGACGATGCTAAGGCTCGTGATATCGAGGTTCACTGTCGCGCCTCCAACAGTGTCTTCACCATCACGTCGAACATGCCGACGAGATCGTCCGCGCCCGGCACGCTGCCGACGGTATGCGGTAGCACGACGTACGGGATGGAGGTTCGCCCAGCGAGCCATTCGGATGCTTTGCCGTCTTCGTAAACCGAGCGAATGATCACGGCGACCTGCTTGGTCTTCAGCTGGTCGAGCAGCTCGGCCAAATGCGCAGCGCTCGCCGGCAAGCCGGGTTTCGGCTCGAGATTGCCGACCTCGACCAAGCCCGCCCAGCTCTCGAGATAGACCCAGCCCTTGTGATGCGTGACGACTTGCCGGCCTTGCAGCGGCGCGATTGCGGCCGTCCAGCGATCGAGCGCTGCTTGCCAGCGCGCGCTGAAGTTTGCGTAGCGACCTTGATAAGTCGCTGCATTCGGCGGATCGAGCTTGGCGAGACGCTCGGCAAGTGCGGTGGCGACTTTGCCGATGTTGCGCGGATCGGCTTGGATGTGCGGATTGCCATACGGGTGAACGTCGCCAAGCGAGCGATCCACGCTCGTGGGCTTGTCGAGCAGGTCGACGTAGTCGGAGGCGTTCATGTACCCGGTTTGCCCGGGTTGTACGGTCGCGTTACCGGCCTGGCGCAATAACAACGGCAGCCAGCCGACTTCCAAGTCCGCGCCCGTGCACACTACCAAGTCGGCCGTGCGCACTTTAGCGATCAGGCTGGGCCGGGCTTGAATGTAGTGGGGATCCTGCTGCGCCGTGGTGGCCGATACGGCGTTGACCAGGTCGCCGCCGAGCTCGACGGCGAGCGCCGCCCATTCCCCCTCGCAAGCGAAGACCTCGAGCGCGGCGCGCGCGGGTGCAGCCATTGTGGCGAGCAGGGCCGTCGTGAAGATCAGGATGGTTTTCATATTTTGCTCTTCCGTCAAAACCGATGCGCGCCGTGCGCACCGAGGCTCATGAGGTATTGGACCACGACCTGATCGTCTGTCTCGGGACGTGAATCGTCGCGATTGATCTGCAGGCGCAGCCGGCTGAACTCGCTGTTGGAGAAGTCCGACATCACGCTGATCCGGCTCGGCCGGTGAACGGCGACGAGTGGCGTCGGTGCGGTCACGCCGAGGTCGTTGTTGGCGTCGAGACTGTCGTAACGAAGTCCGACGCGCCAACGCGGTCGAAATTGATAGACGCCTTGCACGTAGAACCCGTCTTGGGTGCCCGCATAGGGGCCGACTTCGTTGGCCGGCGGGGCGCTGACCGTGAGCTCGCCGTTCTCTGTCCGGTGCAGATACTCGGCCTGGATGACGTAGTAGCGGTCCCGAGCATTGCCGCCTCTCGCCCACTTCCAAACGAAGTCGGCAATCGTGAGATCACTCGTGCCCGTGAACGAGATGCTGCTGGCGTCGAAATCTGTCGTTCGGTCACTGGCGTCGGTCGCTAGGTACGAAACGCCGCCGCGCCAGCTAGACGTCTCGCCGACATCGCCGCCCAAATGCACGAACAACGTCGATGCCCCTGTGCCGTCGCTCACTGCACCGTTGGCGGCTGGAAACGAGTCGCCGCGTAAAACCTCGCCGCCGAGCTGAATGAACAGCGTGCTAGGTACCACCCAGCTCAACTGCACGCCGGGGTCTTTGTAGGCCGTGTTCAGCATTGCAACGTAGGCGAGCGGCGCATCGTTGAAGTCCCAGGCGTGCGCGTGAATCGGGTTGAGATAGCCGATCTCCGAAAGAAACTGGCCGGCCTTGATCTTGAGCCCCTTCGGCAGTGCCAGAGTTTCGAAGTAGGCCTCTTCGAGGTCGATGGAGGTGTCGCCGTCCGTCTGCTCTAAAGCCGCAGTGAGGAAGCCGTAGAACTTGTCGTCGACGTTCGCGCTCATGGCGAGCTCCGTTTCGTCGAGCGACAAGCCCTCGCTCGGCAGTCCCGCGTCCGCATCGAGCTGAAAGCCCGCCAACCTATACGAGGCTGGATCGAGCGAATAGCTCGCATAGTGCCCATCGAGGATGAGGCTGATGGCTGGATTGAATGCGTTGTTGGTGACCTGGTTCTGGGCCCGCGCGGGCGAGCCCATCGAGATAAGCAGTAATGGCGCAACGAGCGCCGCGCGCTTGTGCAGATGCATAGTCCCTCGCTACCTGGAGTCGTCGCCGCGCAGGCGATTCGCCCGCGCCCGTGTTCAGGCTCTGCGGTGCTCGGGTGGCGGTGCGCGGGATTGGTAGGGAAGAGTGGCGAGCGCGGTGGCCGGTTGGGCCGCGCTCGTCGCAACCGATTCCGGCTGCGATACCGGTAGGGCGACCACGATGGCGTGGCTTGGCGCCGCCGAGTGATCGGCTGCCACGCACAACGTGCATGTCACGCCATGTTCGACGCGGTTGTGATCGATGCGGTGAACGATGAGCAGGGTCTGGGTCAACAGCACCCAGCCGAGCAGCGCGAGACCCACAGCGCGGTGCATGCGAGAGCGGAGTCTCGCCAGGAACGACGGCGCTTTGTGGACCGGTGCGGCCATGCGTCTCATGAGTGGCTCTCGGCTCGGTAAGCCTAGCAGGATCGTGCGCCGCCAAACAGCGATGCCGACCCGGCCGCGGGGAGCATCGAGCCTCCGGCGCGGTCCAACAATTGCTTACAACCGCAGCGCCAGTCGTTGGCTAAGGTCATGGGCGACGCGTGGCCGCTGCGCCAGCGTCGAGTTTCGAGCAGGAGCGAGCATATGCGTGACGGACGGACATCGTGGCCGCTAATGCCACAGCGGGTAGTCGGATTACTGATCGGCCTATGCCTGGCTGCCGCGTTGACGCACGCCGACGGTGACGTGGATCTCACGGGCACCTGGGTGCTCGACGATTCTCTGAGCGACGACCCGGTGGCGGTATTGCGCGAGCGCTCGTCGCCGAGCGGATCGGGCCTCGGCCGCGCGGTCGTGAACGGCATCAGCGTCTTTGGTATTCCCGTGGGGAGCCTGCCGCTTCC
>Ga0105252_10000436_pt1 | contig 28968 bp, 18 predicted proteins | sample EasRivMeERMZT100_FD_89675 | JGI IMG/M metagenome (GOLD analysis project Ga0105252, IMG submission 89675) | Soil microbial communities from meander-bound floodplain in the East River, Colorado, USA - East River MetaG ERMZT100 | ecosystem: Environmental > Terrestrial > Soil > Floodplain | place... | reverse complement strand
TGCGATCACGTCATCATGATCCACCGCGGCGTCAAGGTGCTGGACGACCCCGTGTCGGCCATCCGGCGACGGTACGATCCTCGAGCGATTCTGCTCGAACCGTTGGCGGCGGACGCCGACCTCGGCGCCGTGCGGGCACTGCCCGAGGTCGAAGCCTGTCGCCGCGTCGACGGCGCCTACGAAATCGTGCTGCGCGAAGGCAGCGACCCCGGTCGCTCGATGCAGCGATTGGCCGCAACGGTGCCGGTGGCACGCATCGAGCTAAAGCGACCGCGCCTGGAAGACGTGTTCGTCCAGCTCGTCCTCGACAGCACGGGCTCGACCGATACGGAGCGTAGTCTGCGGGCCGAGCTCCAAGGCACCACCGCCGGAGAAGCTCGATGAAGAAGGTGCTGCAGATCGCCCAGCGCGAATTCGTCGCGACCGTCTTCACCAAGGCGTTCATCATCGGCCTTCTCGTGCTACCGGCGATGATCGCCATCGGCATCGTGGTCGGCCCGCGCCTGTTCATCGATCGCGATTTCGCCGTCGAGGGTGAGCTCGCAGTGATCGATCCCACGGGAGTGGTGAACAGCGAGCTACGCGACGCCTCCACGGCCGGTACTCCAGCATTCGACCTGGCGGCCGCCGTCCGCCAATCACGTGCCGAAGCAGCCGGCGGCGGCCCGGTCCTCGAAGCACTGGGCTTGGCGCCGAAGCTCACGCTCATCGAGCGCTCGCCTGACGCTGATCTCGACCGCGAAAAGGAATGGCTGCTGCTTCAAGAGCCCAAGGCGCCGCATCTGGCCTTGGCGGTGATTCACGCCAACGCGGTCGAGCCGCGGGCGGGTGAGTCGATGCTCGGCAGCTACGATCTCTACGTACCACCAAGCCAAGACGGTCGCGTCGAGATCGCTGTGCACCAAAGTCTGCGGGAGGCGATCGTCAGCGCGCGCATGCGTGCACGCGCGCTCGACCGCGCCGCGGTGAACGAGCTCGTGACCGTACCGCGCGTGCGGTCCGTGACGGTCTCCCCCGATGGCGAGCAAGACACGGTCGGCGCTTTCAACTTCGTTTTGCCAGCCGCGTTCATGTTCCTGTTGTTCATGAGCGTCATGGGCAGCGGCCAGGGGCTGCTCACGAGCACGATCGAGGAGAAATCCAGCCGCGTGATCGAAGTGCTGTTGTCGGCGATATCGCCGATGCAGCTAATGGCCGGCAAGCTGCTCGGACACATGGCCATCAGCCTGCTCGGGATGAGCCTCTATATCGCACTCGGCTTGCTCGGCTTGGTGTCGTTCTCGTTGTTCGGCTTGCTCGACCTGTCGCTGATCTTGTACTTGTTCGTGTTCTACTTGCTCGCGTTCTTCACGATCGGCTCGTTGATGATGGCTGCGGGGTCCGCCGTCAACGACATGCGCGAAGCGCAATCGCTCATGATGCCGATCACGCTGATCCTCATCGTGCCTTGGATATTCTGGATGCCGATCTCCCGCGACCCGAATTCCACGTTCGCGCTGGTCATGAGCCTTCTGCCACCGGTGAATTCGTTCGCCATGCTGCTGCGCCTCGCATCGACGGAACCGCCGCCGCTTTGGCAGGTGTGGTTGTCGATCGCCATCGGTGTCGTCGGCGTAGCCGCTGCGACCTGGGTGGCCGCGAAGGTCTTTCGAATCGGGCTCCTGATGTTCGGCAAACCGCCGAATTTCGCCACGCTCATGAGGTGGCTGCGCGCCGCGTAAGGGCGAAGCCGAAGAGCCGATCTGGTTCTGCTCTTGTAGCAGGGCGTTCGGGAGCGGCGTTCTGCTGCAGATCAGCGTGCACTCGTTATCGCGGCGGATCGATTGAAGCCAATCCAGAGAATTTCGACAGAATTCGTGGATTAAGTAGCTTCGTAGTCCGGCCGTCTCCAGATTAGAATCAACGCATGAAGAACGAGTTCACATCGATCATCGAGCGAGACGCCGGTTGGTATATCGCGTATTGCCCGGAAGTACCCGGCGCAAACGGACAAGGTCGCACCAAGGACGAGGCTCGCGAAAGCCTGGCCGCTGCTATTGCTCTAATTCTAGATGACCGGCGCGAAGACGCGCTTCGCGGGCTCCCGAAGGACGCTGAACAAGGCACGGTTCAGGTCGGGTGAAGCGCGGCGCCCTGCTCCGGCAGCTTCGTCGGCACGGATGCTATCTCAAACGCGAAGGCGGATCGCATTCACTTTGGTGCAATCCAATACGGGAGCAGTGGAAGCCGTACCCAGACACTCTGAGATACCCAATCGACTCGCGGCGAACATCCTCCGCAACTTATCTGTTCCCGAGATTGGCGGTTGACTACGAACGGAACGACCTCGATGTCGTTCGAGTGACCGCGATAGATTTGTTCGACACCCTCAGATGCGCTAGCCTGGCGGGCGAAATTCGACCCATTGCGGACGGACAGGAAACTCGGCCGCGCGCGCTGCGCAGAGTAGAATACCGAACAACAAACAATAGCCGCGCTGCGTCGGAGACGTAAGACGATGGCGATTGCCCGGGGTACACGCTTCGGTTCCTATGAAGTCGCCGCGCTGGTGGGTGTGGGCGGCATGGGCGAGGTGTACCGCGCCACCGACCTGGGCTTGAAGCGCGACGTCGCGCTCAAGGTGCTGCCCGAAGAGCTCCTCACGGATGCGAATCGCCTGGCGCGTTTGCAGCGCGAGGCCGAGCTTCTCGCTTCGCTCAATCACGCCAACGTGGCGCAGATCCATGGGCTCGAGCGCAGCGAGGGGCGTACGGCGCTCGTCATGGAGCTCGTCGACGGCATCACGCTCGCCGAGCGCATTGCGCAGGGACCGCTGCCGTCGAGCGAGGCACTCAACGTCGCGATGCAGATCGCCGCCGCGCTGGAAGCCGCGCACACACACGGCATCGTGCACCGGGATCTGAAGCCTGCGAACATCAAGTTGAACAGCGAGGGCACGGTCAAGGTGCTCGACTTCGGTCTTGCCAAGGCACTAGACCTGCGTGCGACGAGCGGGCCGCCACTGCAGGCCTTGACGACGCCCGCGATGACGGAGGCCGGCGTCGTGCTCGGCACGGCGGCCTACATGTCGCCGGAGCAGGCGCGCGGCAAGGCCGTCGACAAGCGCGCCGACATTTGGGCGTTCGGCTGCGTTCTCTACGAGATGCTGAGCGGCCGGGCCGCATTTCTCGGTGAAGACCCCACGAGCACGCTCGCGCGCGTTCTCGAGCGCGACCCCGACATGCGGCCACTGCCTGCGGGGCTATCGCCGGGCGTGCGGCGGACGCTGGAACTCTGCCTGCAGAAAGACGTCAAGGAGCGGCTGCACGACATTGGCGACGTTCGGCTCGCGCTCAAGGGTGCGCTCGTCGAGCGGGTGGGCGCGCCGACGCGCCCGCCGTGGCGCCGCGCGCTGCCGATCGCCGCGGCCGTCGTGACCGGCGCACTGTTAGCGGGTGTCTACATGGCGAGTCTCGTGCAACCTGCGGCACCGCCCGCACTGCCCGTGACGCGTTTCGTTATCACGCCGCCGGCCACGGCGCCGCTCGCGAGCCTCGGGGGCTACGACGTCGCGATCTCCCCCGACGGGAAACGGCTCGTCTATGTCGCACAGACCCCGGAGAACGGTGGCGGTGCGCTTTACGTGCGTGAGCTCAACAGCCTCGAGGTGCGACGGATTCCTGGAACCGAGGTAGCGAACCTGTTCAACGAGCGCCGCGCGGCTGGGAACATGAATCCGTTCTTCTCAGCCGATGGGAACTGGATCGGCTTCTTCATACCCGGTCGAGGCGTGATCCGGGCGGGGCTCGATGGTACACCACCGATCAAGTTGCTCGACACGCGGGATTTCTTGGGCGCCGCGTTGGCCCCGAACGACACGCTGATCATCTCCTCGGGCAACCGCTTGGAGCGCGTCTCGGCGGGCGGTGGCACGCCGGAGCTTTTGGCGTCCGAAGAGGAGCCCATCTTTTTTCGCGCCCCCGCGTCTCTCCCCGGTGGCCGCGCGGTCCTGTTCGTGAGGGTCGAAGACGGCGTCGCTAAAGTGGCCGTGCTCGACCTGGAGACGGGTGAGCACACGATTCTGATCGAGGGCGCGCAAAAGCCCGCGTATGCCGCCACGGGCCACATCGTGTTCGCTCGCGGCACGACGCTGATGGCGGTGCCGTTCGACGCGGCCGAGCTGGCTTTGACCGGCGAGCCTGAGGTGCTCGTCGCAGGTGTTCGGCGTCCAGGCCCCGGCTCGGCACCCGACTACGCACTGTCCGCCTCGGGGACGCTCGCCTATGTGCCCGCTGATGTGCCCACTGACGTCGCGACCGCCGCGCTCGTGTGGGTCGACCGGACGGGTGCTGCCGTTGGGCGCGCTGTCAGCGAGCTCGTGGACGCCCCGCGCGATCCACGGCTGTCGCCCGATGGCCAGCGGCTCGTGCTGACGACTGGGGGCGGGGGCGCTCGCGAGCTGTGGAGCTACGACCTCCGTGGCCGGCCGGCCATCCCGCTCTCAGTCACGAACGACAGCCACGGCGCCGTTTGGAGCCCCGACGGCGGGCAGGTCGCCTTCCTGTCCGGAGCCCTACGCGAAACCGAGGCGATTTACACGTTGCCCACAGACGGCAGCGTGCTGGCGCCGCAGCGACTCGCGACGGAGGGCGCGCTGGGAATTCCCACCGTTTGGGCGACTGAAGGCGAGGTGTTGTTCGATACATTCCTGGGCGATATCAAGGTGGCACCGGCCGCAGCCGCGGGAGAAGTGCGCGATGTGGTTGCGACGGAATACGACGAATTCGATGCGGCGTTGTCGCCGAACGGCCGTTGGCTCGCCTACGCGTCCGACCGTACGGGCCAGAACCAGGTCTGGATCCAGGGATATCCAGAAGGCGTGCCGGTGCGGGTCTCGCGCAACGGCGGCTACGAACCTCATTGGTCAGCCGACGGGCGCGAGCTCTTTTTCCTGCAAGGGAATTCGATGATGGCCGTGGCCGTGGAGATCGAGCCGGAGTTTTCGTTTGCCGCGCCCGTCCTGCTTTTCAGCGGTTCTAACTTTACCGCGCCTGGCCCCGGTGCTGGTTCCTACGACGTGGCGCGCGATGGCCGTTTTCTCATGATCCAGCCAGACAGTGCGAACGCGACGGGCGGCTCGTCGAGCATCGTCGTCGTGCAGAATTGGTTCGAAGAGCTCAAGCAGCGCGTGCCGGTACAGCGATGAGTGGTCGGGAGGTCGAGTTAGCTAAGCTCCCCGCCTTCTGTCGAGCGCTCGAACGCCCCGACTAACCGGCGCGGCTACTCGCCCGCGTTGACGTCGAAGACGCGCACACCCTCGGCCGGCCCGTTGCGGATCTGCTCGTGCTCGACGGCACGCGCAGGGATCGGCAGACCCTTCGCCCGCGCCTCCGCGACTTGTTGCTCGTAGGCACGTTCGCCGGAGAGCGCATGGCTCACGGCGCCGTTGCCTTCGTGACAGGAGTATTCGAGCACTTCGTAGCCCGGGCGCGTCGTGATCATTAGCCGCAGCGTAAACGGCGCCGCATAGGCGCCCGGGTCGTCGACGGTTACCACGTACTCGATCATCTCCGGATCGACGCGCGTGAAACGCTCGGTGAGCTTCAGCCGCTCGCTGTTCGGCGGCCCGCCGCCGTTGACGCCGATGCTCGTCCTCTCGGTGAAGTTCGTGGTCTCCACCACGAGCGTGTTGCCCTCGAATCGACCCCGCGCGCTGCCCAGGTACTGGCGAATGCCGCCGTCGAGGGCCGGCCGCCCGTCGAGCGGGATGATCCGCGTGTCGTGGATCATTTCGTAGCTGATGGCCACCGATGCCGGGTTCTGCGCGATGCGCAACCCATTGCCGTAGATGACGGGCAACAGCGAGCCCAACACGCCGCGCGTGACGCAGCGGTCGTAGAGCGAGAAATCGTCGAAATCATCGAACGGCCCCGCACCGAACGTGCCGCGCGTGCGCGTCGCCGCTAGAGCCTCACCTGCCGGCGTGAGCGCGGGCATTTGGCCGCTCGGTGGATCGACGATGAGCGACGTATAGCCGAAGGTGCGAGTGCCGAACTCGTGACGCAGGAACGTGCCGACGTTGACCGTGAAGTCGCGGCCGCTGTCGTCGCTCGCCGCGCGCTTGCGAAACTCCTCGACCGTGAGCGACTCGCGTCCGGTCTGCGCCGCGGGGCGATTCATCGGCACGCCGCGCAGGTCGTCGGTGTTCCAGACGCCCTCGAGACTCGGGTGACCCCACGAGGTGCGCGGCGCCCGCCAGTTCTTGTCGACATAAGCCGCGGCCGTGGTCTCTGCCGGCGCTGTTCGCTGCGTTACAGGCTGCGCGACGGTCTGGGTGCCTGCCAAAGTGGGCAGAAGACTCGCCGCCGCGAGCGCGAGTGTAGTTTGGGATCCGCGCGTATGAGCCATGCTTGCCTCCCCCCTCTGGGACAGCCGCTGCCGGAACTGTTACCGATGCTACCCGGCTGCGAAGGCCAACGACTTCGTGCCGCCATCGATGGCCGACTATAATCGAGCGATGCCGTTTCGAGCCAATATCGCTGCCGTGGTCGTAGCGAGCGCCAGCGCTCTGCTCATTGGCTGCGGGCCGTCGCGCGAACGGCAAATCGAGCAACATGCCGCCACGATCGAGCGTTATTGCGTGAGCTGTCACGACGACATCGAACGCACGGCCGATCTCAGCCTCGAGGCGATGGCCCTCGACGCGGTGGGTACACACGCGGCCGTCTGGGAGAAGGTGGTCCGCAAGCTACGGGCAGGGATGATGCCGCCCGCGGACGACCCACGGCCCGAGGCGACGGTGCGGTTGGAGCTCGTTGCCTGGCTCGAGCAAGAGCTCGACGGCGCCGCCGCGGCGGCCCCGAACCCTGGGCGCACCGAGCCGTTTCATCGTTTGAATCGCAGCGAATACCGTAATGCCGTTCGCGATCTGCTCGATCTGCCGGTCGACGTCGCGGAGCTCCTGCCCGCCGACGATGCAAGCTATGGCTTCGACAACATCGCGGGTGTGCTCAAGCTCTCGCCGACGTTGCTCGAGCGCTATCTCGCCGCCGCCGACAAAGTCAGCCGGCTCGCCGTCGGCACGCCGTCGGAGTTCGTCAACATCGATTGGCACAGGGTGCCCGACGATCGCTCACAGGAGCAACGCCTCCCCGGTATGCCGTTCGGCACGCGCGGCGGCACATTCATCGATTATCACTTCCCGGTCGATGCCGAATACGCGATCGCGACCGAGCTCGCACGCGACTTGAATGAGCAGATGCCGCTCTATGCCGAGCCACAAGAGCTCGAGATCGCCATCGACGGCGAACGAGTGGCGCTCTTCACGTTGCCGGCCGTGCCGCTCACGACACCACAGTCGGCCAACAACGATCCGAAAGCGCCCGCGATCAGCCAGATCGTGCAACGCTTCTCGCTCAACCGCGAGGAACGCGCGGCGCGCAACCGTGCGGACGCCGACTGGCGCGTGCGCGTGCCCGTGAGCGCCGGGCAACACGGCGTGACGGTCACCTTCCTGGCCAAGACGGCAGCGCTCGACGAGCCCGCGCGCCTGCCCTTCCTTAGGCCCTATCCGGCGGGCGTGAACATTCCGGAGACGCGCACGGGCGCCTATCTACGTAGCGTCGAGATCAGCGGTCCCTACGCTGCGACGGGGGCCGGCGATACACCGAGCCGCCGCCGGATCTTCTCGTGCCAACCGCCGGCGGGGGACGAGGCGGCCGGCGCAACCTGCGCGCGCGAGATTCTCGGCACGCTCGCCCGGCGCGCGTATCGCCGCCCGGTGACCGACGACGATCTCGAGCCGCTGCTGGCGTTCTATCACGACGGCGCAACCGTGAGCTTCGACGCCGGTATTCAGCTCGCGCTGAAGCGCCTGCTCGTCTCGCCGGAGTTCCTGTTCCGCGTCGAGCACGACGCCGAGACCGCGGCACCGGGCTCCGTATACCCCGTAAGCGACCTCACGCTCGCCTCGCGTCTGTCGTTTTTCCTGTGGAGCAGCATCCCCGACGATGAGCTGCTCGGCGTGGCCGAGCGTGGCGCCCTGCGCGATCCGACCGAGCTCGAGCGACAGGTGCAGCGCATGCTCGCCGACCCGCGCTCGACCGCCTTCGTCGAGAATTTCGCCGGTCAATGGCTCTACTTACGCAACCTCGACGCCGTGGTGCCCGTGCAAAGCGAGTTTCCGGACTTCGACGACACGCTGCGACAGAGCTTGAAGCGCGAGACCGAGCTCTTTTTCGGCAGCATCGTGAGCGAGGACTCGAGCGCACTCGATCTCTTGCGCGCCGACTACACGTTCGTCAACGAGCGCGTCGCGCGCCTCTACGGCCTACCGAGCGTCAAGGGCAATCACTTCCGCCGCGTAACGCTGCCTGCCGATAGCCCGCGCCGCGGATTACTCGGCCACGGCAGCATCCTCACGGTCACGTCGTACCCTAACCGCACCTCACCGGTCGTGCGCGGCAAGTGGATTCTCGAGAACCTCCTCGGCACGCCGCCGCCCGCACCGCCGCCCAACGTACCGAAGCTCGAGGAAACGAGCGACCAGGGCGGCACCTTGTCGATTCGCGAGCGACTGACCGAGCACCGTCGCAATCCGAGCTGCGCCAGCTGCCATTCGCTCATGGACCCACTCGGTTTTGCGCTCGAGAACTTCAACGCCGTTGGTCAGTGGCGCACACTCGATGAGGCTGGCGGAACAGTCGACGCGTCGGGCACACTCCCCGACGGCACACCGTTCACCGGGGTCGCCGAGTTCCGTGCGGCGCTCGAAAATTCGGATCTGTTCATGCTGACGCTCACCGAGAAACTGCTCACCTACGGCTTGGGCCGCGGGGTCGAGTACTACGACCAGCCGGCTGTGCGCGCCATCGTCCGCGCCGCTGCCGCGAAGGATTATCGGTTCTCGGCCTTGGTCACGGGTGTCGTGCAAAGCCCACCGTTTCAGTTGAGGAGAAGTGGGTCGTGATCGTCTTGAAACGCACGTTGGCGCGGCGCACATTCCTGCGGGGCGCGGGAGCCGCCATCGCCCTGCCGCTTCTCGACGCCATGGTGCCGGCCCTCGCTCAGAGCAGGGCGCCGACGACCAAGCGCATCGGCTTCGTCTACATGCCGAACGGCGTGGCGATGAACTTCGACGGCATCAATTTTTGGACGCCGAAGACCACCGGGAAGACTTTCGAGCTGTCGCGGATCTTGACGCCGCTCGCTCCTTACAAGAACGTGCTCACCGTCGTCAGCGGACTCGCCCACCACCAAGCCGACGCGCAGGACGACGGCGCCAATGGCGATCACACACGGGCCACGAGCTCGTGGCTGTCGGGCGCGCGCGCCAAACGCACCGAAGGCGCGGATGTTCAAAGCGGCATCACGGCCGATCAGGTCGCGGCCACGGTGCTGGGTAAGGACACTCCGCTGCCGTCGCTCGAGCTGGCTATCGATTTGAACTTCCTCTCCGGCCAGTGCGAGAACAGCTATGCCTGCGCGTACCTGAACACGCTTGCGTGGCGCTCGTCGACGAGCCCGTTGCCAACCGAAAACAACCCGCGCATCGTCTTCGAGCGCCTGTTCGGCAACGGCGGCAGCACGGAGCAGCGCGTAGCCCTCGCGCACGAGAATCGCAGCATTTTGGATTCCGTCACCGACGACTTCGCGCGTCTCGCACGCACACTCGGCCCCGCCGACCGCACGCAGGTCGCCAGCTACCTCGAAGCGGTGCGCGAGGTCGAGCGGCGCATCGCGGCCGTCGAAAACCTGGGCGCCGATACCGGGCTACCGGCGCTCGAGCGGCCACGCGGCATCCCCGAAACCTTCGGCGAGCACGTCAAGCTCATGTATGAGCTCCAGTGGCTGGCGTTCCAGGCCGATATCACGCGCGTCGTCACCTTCATGCTCGGCCGCGAGCTGAACTTCCGCATCTACCCCGAGATCGGCGTCAACGAAGGTCACCACGGACTTTCGCATCATGGCGACCGACCCGAACAGATCGAGAAGGTGGCGCGGATCAACACCTATCAGGCGGATCTCTTCGCGTGGTTCCTGAACAAGCTGCAATCGACACCGGACGGCGACGGCACGTTGCTCGACCATTCGCTGTTCCTCTACGGCGCGAGCTTGAGCAACCCGAATCTGCACGCCCACTACGACTTGCCGCTCACGCTCGTGGGCGGCGCGGGTGGCGCGCTCAAGGGCAACCGGCATCTCGTGTTCCCGGCCGAGACGCCAATGACGAACCTGCTGCTGGCGATGCTCGACAAGGTCGACGTGCCGACTGCGTCGCTCGGCGACAGCACCGAGCCCCTCAGCGTCTAGGCCATGCGGACGACAGCACTTCGCTGCTCGATTGCCATCGCACTCGGCGCAAGCAACCTCACCGCGTACGCCGGAGCGCTTTCGAATGCGGTCAAGAGCGGAGACGCGGTTGCCGCGCGCGCGTTGCTGGCCGAAGGCGCGACCGCGGATGATGCGGATGCCGACGGCACCACTGCCCTGCACTGGGCCGTCCACGGCGGCGATGCGACGCTTGCGGAGGCGCTCATCGCGGCCGGCACCAAGGTCGATGCCGTGAATCGCTATGGCGTGCCACCGCTATACCTCGCTGCGGAGAACGGCGACGCCGTGCTCACGACGCTGCTGCTCGAGCATGGTGCCGACGCCAATACCGCACTGCCGGGCGGCGAGACGGCGCTCATGACGGCCGCACGAGCGGGCGACGTGGCGACCCTCGAGACACTGCTCGAGCACGGCGCCGACGTGAACCGGCGCGAAGGTTGGAAGGGCCAAACGGCGCTCATGTGGGCCGCACACGAGAACAACGGGCCCGCGGTCCGCACTTTGCTCACGGCAGGCGCAGAACGCGACGCTCGTTCAAGCAGCGGCGACTTCACGGCGCTGACGTTCGCCGTCCGCGCCGGCGCGCTCGATACGACGCGCGCATTGCTCGACGCCGGCGCCGACGCGAATCAGCAGCTAGTCGACACCACCAGCGTGCTCGTGCTCGCCGTCACCAACGCGCACTACGAGCTCGCCGCCGAGTTGCTCGAGCGCGGCGCGGACCCGAACGCCGCCGCGCAAGGTTGGACGGCACTACATCAGATCGCGTGGTCGCGGCGTTGGAACATGGGCTTCAATCTGCCCGGTCCGGCGCAGACGGGTGGCCTCGACGGCCTCGAGCTCGTGCGTCGCCTCGGGGCCAAGGGTGCCGCGATCAACGCACGGCAGACTAAAGAGCCTGCCGACGGCAACCGCAACAAGCTCGACCGGCTCGGCGCCACACCGTTCCTGTTGGCCGCGAAGGCGTGCGACCTGCCCCTCATGCAGCTGCTACTCGAGCTCGGCGCCGATGCCTCGATCACGACCAACGCCGGCACCACGGCGCTCATGGCCGCGGCCGGCGTCGGCATTTGGGCTCCCGGGGAGAATCCCGGCACCCCCAGCGAGGCGCTCGCGGCCGTGCAGCTCGCGTTTGAAGCCGGCGGCGGGGACGTCAACGCTATCGACGCCAACGGCGAGACCGCCTTGCACGGCGCGATCTATCGCGGCGGCAATCTGGCCGTGATCCAGTTTCTCGTCGACCGCGGGTCCAAGCTCGACGTCGTCAACGCGAAGGGCTGGACGCCCGTGATCGTGGCCGATGGCGTCGAATACACCCCCGACGTGCTGAAGCGTTACCCCGAAGCCGCCGCGCTGCTGCGCAGCCTCTTGGCCGAGCGCGGCTTGCCCGTGCCGCCGTCGACACAACCCGGTCGCGGCGTGGCAACCGGCGCGGCAACGCCCTAGTCCCGAGCCAACAACTCTCTCGCACCGACGCCCTCGACATCGGCGTTGCCGGCTATTGCGTTGTTATACTGTATGCCATACAGTATGTGCCACACAGTCTCTGACGACGGCCAATGCCTTCCGAGCTCATCGACAAACTACGCCTCGAGCTGCGCCGCGGATCGCTGACGATCGCGGTCCTCGCGCAACTGCGCGCCGAGCATTACGGCTACACGCTACGCAAAGCGCTGGCAGACCTCGGCCTTGAGATCGATGAAGGCACCCTCTACCCGTTGTTACGTCGTCTCGAGTCCCAGGGACTCCTCACGAGCGAATGGCGCGAAGAGGACAATCGCAAGAAACGCTTCTATCGGCTGTCCGCGGACGGCCGGACCATCCTGAAGCAGTTACTTGACGAGTGGCGGTCGTTGAACGACGCGCTCGATAACATCGTGTAGGAGCAATCAAATGAGTGTAATGGTCGACCACTACTTACTGCAGCTCAAGAGCTTCTTGCCGGCGAAGCAACGGGACGATATCGCCGCCGAGATCGACGAGAGCATCCGTTCCGCCGTCGACGCGCGCGAGCGCGAGCTCGGCCGCAAACTAGCCGACAACGAGCTGACCGCCCTGCTCAAGGGTTTCGGTCACCCTCTGCTCGTGGCCGGTCGCTATCTACCGATGCAGCACCTCATCGGCCCCGAAGTATTCCCGCTCTATTGGTACGTGCTCCAGGCGGTGCTGATCGTCATTGGCGTGATCGCCGGATTGTTGGCCGGCGTGGCGTTGCTCGTAGCGCCGGGCTCGTTGCAGGCCGCGATGCGGGTCCTGACCACCTTCTTCTGGATCGGCCTCAACGCGGCGGCCATCACGACGTTGGTGTTCGCGATTCTCGACCACCAAAGGGTGCGGTTCGCCTTTCTCGAAACCTTCGATCCACGCAAGGTCGACGCCGGCATATGGGGCGTGCGCGCCTCGGCACTGTCACCGATCTCGCGCAGCGACACCGTCTTCGAATTGGCGACGCTGGTGATCTTTCTCTGCTGGTGGGTCGGCTGGTTGGTGTTTCCGAACGAGATCCGCGGCGTCGCCATAACGCTGAGCGGGGCAGCCGAGACCTTCTACTACCCGCTCATCGCGCTCTGCGCGATCGATCTCACGCGTCTTGCCGTGGACCTCGTGCGTCCGTATCGCACGGGGCTACGCGTCGCCCTGCGGCTGTCATTGAACGTGGCGTGGCTCGCGACCTTCGCGCTCGCCTATCGTGCAGAGGGTCTACTCGAGGCTGCGCAAATCGGTGCTGCCGCGGGCGATGTAGACGGCGTGCTGACGCTGGCACAGCGGGGCTTGAACATCGTGCTGATCGGGCTTGCCGCCGTAACGGCGGTCCTCATCGCCACGGACGTGGTGCGGCTGCTGCGGCGCTAGCGCACTTGGCGAGGCTTCAATTGCACGCGGTTGACTCGTTGCTTGGATCAAACGCTTGCCGACGGCAAGGTGATGACCTACAGCGTGGAGCTGCAGGAAGGCTGAGGCGAGGGAAAGGTCGGGGGCGCGCGAACGCGCGCCCCCGACTGCGGCTTTAGATCTCGATACGTCCGTCGCTGATGCCGATCGAATCGACCTCGGCGCCGAACTTGTCAGCGAGCGCGACCAACAGATTCGACGTCGGCTCGTCCTTCTTCGCCACGATGTGGCGATTGCCGGCCAGTCGACCATGGGCAGTGCCGATCAACGCCGCCGGCACGTTGTGCCGGTCGTGCAGCAAGCCGTTGCTCATGCCCGCACCGAAGTAGATGACCGCGCTGTCGAGCAACGTGCCGTCGCCTTCCGGCGTTGCCTTCAGCTTCGCGACGAACTCGCCGAGCTTGACCATCTGGTAAGCGCCGATACGCGCGTACTGATCGAGGCTTTCCGGCGTGTTCTTGTGGTGCGACGTCGAGTGGTGCGGCTCTTTGACGCCCACGTGCGCGTAGCTTCGGCCGCTGGCCTCGTGACCGAGCATGAAGCTGAACACGCGAGTGATGTCGCCTTGGAAGGCAAGATGCAGCAGGTCGTAGGTGACCGTCATGTGCTGATCGAAGTCCTCAGGAATGCCGACGGGCGCACCGGTTGCCGTCGCGAGCGCCCCCGAACGGGCATCCATCTTCTGTAGTTGGTCCTCGACGCGACGAATGTTCGTGAGGTATTCGTCGAGCAGCGCGTTGTCGCTCGCGCCGATCATGCTCTGCAGGCGCTTGGTCTCGCCTAGAACCGAATCGAGCATGCTCTGCTTCGCGTGGAGGCGAGCGATGCGTTGCTCGGGTGTGCCCGGATCGCCGAACATCCGCTCGAACGTGACCTGCGGATTCACCGAAACCGGCAAGGGGCTGTGATCGTCATACCAAGCCATCGTATTGAAGAAGAGGCAAGGGTAGCCGTCGCAAGCGCCGGCCGATGTGCCCATGTCTTCCGTGCCAAGCTCGAGGGAGCGCAATGGCGTGTCACCCGCGATCGCATCGGCGATGTGCTGATCGATCGTCTTCTTCGATTCGATGAGATTGAAATCGCCATTCTGGCCAAGCGGCCCCGTGCCGTTCAGGAACGCGGCGCTGGCCCCCATGTGGATGCCGCCCATGTTCTTCTGGCCTTCCGGAGCCTTCATCTGGCTGATCGTGGTGAGGTACTGGCGATACGGCTCGAGGGGCTTCATGACGCGGTTGAACTCGAAGTTCTTGCCGGCCTTCTCGGGATGCCACAATCCCGGGTAGACGCCGTTCGGCATGTAGATGGCGCCGAAACGGAGGCGTTGGCCTGCCGCGGTGAGCGACTGTGCGGTCGCCGCCGGTACCATTGCATCGAGCAACGGTAACGCGATCGCAGTGCCGAACGCACCTTTCAAGAACGTGCGACGGTCCAAGTGTTTTTTCGTGATGAACATGCCCTACTCCCTCGCTTGCGCAATCGTTGCCGTACCCGCTGCGGAACCGTTGCTTCGCATCTGGAACGGGTAACTATCGACGATACCCAATACTATAGACTTTAGCTCGTAGTCGTGCTCGGCCGCGTTTCTCACGATCGAGCGCACCACCGGCATATCGGCGGCCTTCAAACCGCGGCCCAGACCGTAAATCAACATCTTCTCCGTGACCGTGCCGGCGAATAGCTCTGGCTTGGCGAGCAGTGCTTCGCGCAGCGCCACGGGCCCGTCCACCGGCGTGCCATCGGCCAGAATTCCTGCAGAATCAATCTTTAGGCCCTCGCGCGTCACCTCTCGCCAGCTACCGTCGGCGTCGAAGTTCTCGAGGGCGAAGCCCACGGGATCGATGTTGTTGTGACACGCCGCACAGTTCGGGTCGGCGCGGTGCAGCTCGAGCATCTCACGGACGGTCGACGGCCGGTCCTTCGGCGCGCTGTTTTCGAGCGCCGGCACGTCGGCCGGTGGGAGCGGCGGCGGGTTGTTCCAGAACTCCGTGACGATGAATTTGCCGCGAATGATCGGCGATGTCCGGCTTGCGGCCGAGGTCAGCGCCAGAATGCTGCCGTGACCGAATAAGCCCCAGCGATTCGGGTCCTTGACCTCCACGCGGCGGAACCGCGCGCCGTAGACGCCAGAAATCCCGTAGTGCCGGGCCAAACGCTCGTTGACGAACGTGTAGTTCGCATTCATGAGCTCGTGCACCGGGCGACCTTCGCGCAGCACGTGGGCGAACAACAGCTCGGTTTCGCGCCGGAACGCCTTCCGCAGGTTGTCATCGAAATCCGGGTACAGCAAGAAATCCGGCTTGACGCGGGATTCCAGGTTGCGCAGCTGCAACCACTGACCCACGAAGTTCTCGATGAACGCGGTCGATCGCGAGTCCGCAAGCATCCGCTCGACTTGCGCCTCGAGCACGCTCGCGTCGCGCAACCGACCCTGCTCAGCAATGCCGAGCAGCTCGTCATCGGGCACGCTCGACCAGAGGAAGAACGACAACCGCGACGCGAGCTCGAGATCGTTGATCCGGTAGTTGGACCCAGCCGGAACGTCAGGCGAGTTGGTCTCGACTCTGAACAGGAACCACGGGCTCACGAGGGTCCGAGCGACCGCGGCACGAATGCCCGTTTCGAAGTCGCCGCCGTCGGCCCGAGCCTGTTCGTAGAAGGCCAGCGATGCGGCGACATCCTCGTCCGTGACCGGACGGCGGAAAGCGCGCCTCGCGAGCTTCGACAGGATCTCCGAGGCGCAGGCAGCCTCTTCGTCTGCGGCGGCCGGACGGCACACGAGCACTCGCTCGCGGCTCGACGTCTCGCTCACACCGGTGATATTCGTCGGACCTTCGACGACGACGTACTCGATGCGCGGCATGCCCGATGGGTTATGAATCTCCATCGTTGCCCTTAAGCCGGGCTCCCAGGAATTCTGCTCGGCGCTGGTGCGCTCCTTCCAGGTGAACACCACGTCGTGCGGACCGGCCGTGACCGGGATGGGCGGCGATGTCAGCCGCTCGTCGACCGAGAACTGCGCGGTGTTGAAGCCTTCGCTGACGCTGACCTCGTGGTCCTCTTTGCCGGCAATCTCGCTGGAATACACGGTCGTGCCGTCGACGAGAACCAAGAACTCGTGCGGCCGATCGTGCCCCTCGACGCCGAACAGCCCTTCCTCGACACCGCGAACGAGCCGAGCGGAGAAGACATACTCGCCGTCGGCCGGAAACGTATGCGTGACCTTCGTGCCACCACGCGTGCCGAGCGGCATGCCGTCGAGGTGTTTGTTTTGCGTCAGGTCGAATGGAATTCGATACGTCGTACCCGTGACGACGGCATCGGGATTGCCGATGGCCATGTCGGCCACGCGCAGCGCCACCGTCAGATAGCGCTCGAGCAGGAACGGCGACGTCGTCAAGACCTCGGCAATGTTGTCGAAGCCAAAGTCGCCGCCGTCGCTCGGCAAGAGCTCGGTCAGATCGGCCTCGACGCCAAGCAGGTCACGCACCGCGTTGGCATACTCCGCACGATTGAGCCGGTGCACGGTCGTGGCGCCGGCGAACGGATTGGCCGCCGCGGCGGCGTCCAGCGTCCCCGTGAGTGCCGCAACGAACGTAGCGCGCGTCTCGCCATCGGGTTGCGGCTGGTCACGAGGCGGCATCGCTCCGATCTCGAGCTTGTGCAGCACCTTTTCCCAGATCTCGGGATCGGAGTGGACTTCACCTGAGCGGCGGCCCTCGAACGACAGCTCTGCCGTCAGCTCCGCATCGTTGTGGCAATCCGTGCAGTACGTGTTGAGCATCGCCCACTGCTGGTCGAGCTGCGCCTGCGGCGATGGCCGCATCTCCAAGTAGACAGCCGTTCCGACGGCCGCAACGACGCCTATACCGGCGACATAGGCCCAAGTTCTCACTGCGCTCGACCCTCCGCAACACCCGCTTGAACGTCGCCGTTCATGAGCTCGCGCAACACTGCGGCCACCTCGGCGGGTTGCGCGCGCTGCTCAAGGCCCGCGAGGGCACCGGCTGTGGGGGGCGGCGGTCGCGGCGGCTGACTTTGCACGACCTCGAGCGCGGTCCGGCCGCTGCCGTCCTTTAGATAGAGATTCGCGCCGCCCGCAGCGAGCGCCCGGACGATCTCGGGCTTGCCGTCAAAGGCGGCCCAATGCAAAGCGGAGTCACCCACCGGCGTCACGGCGTCGGGGTTCGCGCCCGCTTCGAGCAGCAATTTGACCGCCTCGACGGGTTCGCGATTCGAGACTTCGCGAAACGGGGGCTTTGCGCCCTCACGGATGTCGCCAGGACCGCCGGCCATGCCGACGCCCTTGCCACCGTTCATCGCCACCATGAGCGGCGTCTTACCGGCGTTGCCGCCACCCGGCGGGGGAAGGCCGCCGTCTCCGGCTTCAGCCACCTTCGGCGCCCACTCGAGGTCGGCACCATGCGCGATCATCAGCTTCATCGCTTCGACGTCGGCCGCTACGGCCGCACGGTAGAACGGTGTGCCGACGCCTTTCGTGTCGCAACACATGGACGCCGAATGCAGCTGGCCCGTGAACTGCTTGTTCGGATCAGCGCCCGCCTCGAGCAGGACGTTGACGAGATCGAGCGACGTGAGCGTGTTCGGGTGATCGGAACGCAGTCGCGAGCCGTCCTTCGCTCGCCAATCCGTGGTGGCGTCGTGCATTTCCACGGCTTGATAGAGCGAGTCGTCGGTCTTCGGATCCGCGCCGAGCTCGAGCAGCCTGGCAGCCATGTCGAAGCGATCGTTGACGATCGCCAGCATCATGGCGGTCGCGCCATCGCCGTTCGGCAGGTTCAGATCCGCCCCGCCTTCGACCAAGCGACGCACGACGGGCTCGTTGCCGTCGCGCACGGGCCACATGATCGCCGTGAATCCGCCGGTAGGAAAATCGGTCCGCGTGCTGCGCCTCGTGAGCTCCGTCACGCGCGCCTTGAGGTTCGGATTGGCGCCGGCGTTCAACAGCGCATCGACGACGTCGAGATGCCCTTCGGCCGCGGCCCACATCAGGGCCGTTTGCTCATCGAGCGACTCGACGGCATCGACTTTGGCGCCTCGCTCGAGCAAGAGCTTGACGGCCTCGAGGCCGCCGGCGCGCGCAGCCGCCATGAGCGGCGTTTCGCCTTCACGCGTGGCACCCTCGATGTCGGCTCCACCGTCGAGCAGCGCAGCGATCGTGGCGGCATCGCCGTAACGGCTCGCTTGCAACAGCGGCGTCACGCCGAAGCGATTCGGTGTGTTCGGATCGGCGCCCGCTTCGAGCAGCAACTCGACGAGTTCCGGGGAAGATTGGTACGCGGCCCAGAGCAATGCCGACGTGCCGTCGGCCTCGGGTTCGTTGACGTCGGAGCCCGCCGCAATCTGCTTACGCACCGCGTCGACATCGGCGTTGCGGGCAGCGCTGGCCACGGACGCAAAAGCTGCTTGCCACGACGCACTGGCCATCAGCAGGGTCAGCGATCCGGTCAATACGATTCCGGACGAACGAACCCGGCGATGCAGCGAATTATCAACGCGCATTCGACATCTCCCCCACGGCATGAACTATCCTCGAATCGTAGCGGATCTAGTCGCGAGCCGGACGCGTAAAACTCCGCCCGTAGCGCCATCCTCTACCCCCCTTGGAGAATACTCCGTACGACCGGCGCGTGGCCACTGCGGAAGTGAAGAATTCTGTGTAACCCCATGGTGTTGGCACTAACATCTCCCTGGGTCACAGGTGGCTCGCCAAACGACGTCACCGGAGCCGAGAATTGCACATAACGTGCCGGCGACGCGGCTCCTCCGCAGCAGCCGCTGACGCCGGCGCGGAGACGCCGCGAGCTATACTGCCCGCCGCTCCGCAAACGCGGACTCGTCGGGGGGAGAATACGAATGTTCGGCCGAGCATCCGGGCGCCTAGCCACCGGCGTCATCACATTTCTCTTCGCCGCCGCGGCGAGTGCGCAGCACGGCGCGGCCGACGGTGAATGGCGTGCGTACAGCGGCGACGCCGGCGCGACCAAGTACTCGCCACTCGCGCAGATCAACAACGCCAACGTAGCGAGCCTGCGAATCGCCTGGCGCCGTCCCGCACTCGACGCGGTCGTGCTCGCGCAGGCACCGCAAATGCGCGCCGGCCGGACGTTCCGCAGCACGCCGCTCATGATCGACGGCGTGCTCTACGCGCCGAACGGCGTGGGCTTCGTCGAAGCGTTCGATCCCGGCACGGGCAAAACCCTCTGGGTCGAGCCGCCGCTCGAACCGGGCCCGAACGGCTATCGCGGGGCGTCGACGCGCGGCATCGGCTATTGGCGCAGCGGCAACGACGAGCGCTTGCTCGTCCAGCACACCGAGTACCTGCTCGCCCTCGACTTGAAGACCGGTAAGCCGATTCCGGCCTTCGGCAACGAAGGGCGTGTGTACCTCTCCGAGGGGATGGGCAGCGACATGCGGTACACCTGGACCGGCGCGCCCTTCGTCATCGGCGATGTCGTCGTCCTCGGCATGTCGCCATTCGACGAGTTCGCGAACAAAGAGGCCACGCGCAGCGACGTGCGCGCCTACGACGTCCGCACGGGCCGACTGCGCTGGACGTTTCACGTGATCCCGCAGGCCGGCGAGTTCGGCGTGGAGACCTGGGAGAACGACTCTTGGCGCTACACGGGGCATTCGCCGGTGTGGTCGATGTTCTCGGGCGACCCCGAGCTCGGGCTCGTCTATATGCCGATCACGGCGCCGACGAGCGACATGTATGGCGGTCACCGCCTGGGCAACAACCTGTTCAGTCAAAGCATCGTCGCCGTCGAGGCGGCCACCGGCAAACGGGTGTGGCACTTCCAGACCGTGCGTCACGATCTCTGGGACTATGACCCGCCGGCCGCGCCGATCCTCATGGACATCACGGTCGACGGCAAGCCGATCAAAGCCGTCGTGCTGCTGACCAAACAGGCCTACGCCTACGTGCTCGACCGTGTGACGGGCGAGCCCGTCTGGCCGATCGTCGAACGCCCCGTGCCACAGTCGACGGTGCCCGGCGAGCGCACCGCGCCGACGCAACCCGTACCGGCGAAACCGCCGGCGTTCGACCTGCAGGGCGCCACCGAAGAAAATCTCATCGACTTCACGCCGGAGCTGCGCGCCGAGGCACTCGAGATCCTGAAGCGCTATACCCACGGCCCGTTGTTCACGCCGCCGTCGATTCGCGACGATCGCCCGGGCGGCAACCTCGGCACGATTCAACTGCCCGGCTCGGCCGGTAGCCCAAGCTGGACCGGTGGTGCGGTCGATCCGGAAACCAACATTCTCTACGTGCCGTCGGCGAACGCGCCGTTCGTCGCCGACCTGCAACCGGGAGATCCGGACGTCACGAATCTGCGCTATGTGAAGGGCAAGCGACTCTGGGGCCCGGCCGGGCCGCGCGGCCTACCACTGTTCAAGCCGCCCTACGGCCGAGTCAGCGCGATCGACATGAACGCCGGCGAGATCCGTTGGCAGGTCGCCAACGGCGACGGGCCGCGCGACAACCCGGCCATCGCGCATCTGAACCTCGGCCCGCTCGGCAATACCGGGCATTCGGCACCGCTCGTCACGAAGACATTGCTGTTCGTCGGCGAGGGCTCGGACGCGATGGTCGTCGCCGGTCGAATCCCTCCGGAGATGCCGCTCGACACGGCATCGAACTATGGCGAGCCGTGGTTTCGCGCGTTCGACAAAGCGACGGGTGAGGTGCTCGCCGAGATCAAGCTACCGTCTGGAACGACGGGCGCGCCGATGACCTACCTGCACGACGGCAAACAGTACATCGTCGTCGCCGTGGGCGGTCGCGACGCCGAGCCCGAGTGGGTGGCGCTCAGCTTGCCGTAGCACGGGAGCCGGGGTTACGCCTGTCCGTTGCCGCGCTGCCCCTCGAGCTCGGCGACCAGTGGATGCGGTCGGCGCGCGCGCGCCCGAATCGCGAACACCGACTGGCGCACTTCCTCCGTACGACCGACGACGCGCAGACCGTACTGCCGCGTGACCTCGACGGCGATCGAGGTCGGCACGGCGACCACGCCGAGGCCCCGTTGCGCAAAGCCGTTCAGCAGCGCGCTGTCTTCGACCCGGCCGACGACTAGCGGCCGAACGTCTTGCCGCGCGAACCACGCCTCGAGTGCCTGACCAAGGAGTGACGAAGGCGGGGAGCCCGCCAGGAACGGCGCTCCATCGAGGCTCGCCGGGAATCGCCGCCGCAACTGCACCGCCAACGAGCGCGCGGCAAGGAAGCTCATGCCGGAATCGGTGAGCGCGGAGGCATGTAGTGAGCGCGCCAAATTCCCGGGCACCGCCGTATCCGCCAGCACGGCGTCGAGCTCGCCAGCCGCCAGCCGCCCAAGTAGCTCGCCATACGCGCCCTCGCGACAGAACAACTCGAGCTCTTCGCGGTGCCGTTCAATGACGGGTTGCAGAAGCGTCACCGTGAGCAGCTTCGGCAGGCTATCGGTGACGCCGATCCGCAGCCTGATCGTTTTTGGCCGGGCGCCGCCGCGCAGGACGGCCCCGAGCTCGTCGCCCAGGGCGAAAATCGCGTTGGCATAGTCGAGCGCCGTTTGGCCGGCCGGCGTCAACACAAGACGGCGCCCGACGCGATCGAACAACGGCTGCCCCACCGACTGCTCGAGCTCCTGGACCTGTCCGCTGACCGTCTGCGGCGCCACGAACAACGTCCGCGCCGCCGCCGTCACCGAGCCGCGCCGCGCTACCTCGGCGAAGTAGCGCAGGTGCTTTAGGTTCAGGCCATGAGGTCTCATCGTCAGGAAAAACCTGCTGATATCGATCCTATTTTCTGCTTTTTTTCCGTCTCCATCCAGCCTACCGTAACGCCCCATGCTCGTCGTAACGGAGCTTTTGGGATTCTGGCGTGGGCGCCTGACGCCTGGCGCCGGCCATTGCATTGATCGTCATCGGTACCCACATCTCGGCCATGAACTGCGGCGCAGAACCGACCGCCGCAGCTGTTGCGAAATGATCCTGTCGGTTGCAACTCGTCTCTGGAGCTGGTCATGAAACGCATATTCCTGTTCCTCGCCACCAACCTAGCGATCGTTCTAATTCTGTCGATCGCCGCCCGGCTGCTTGGCATCGATCAGTGGCTGACTGCCAACGGCGGCAACTTGGGCGGCTTGTTAGTGTTTGCCGCGCTATTCGGCTTCGGCGGTTCGCTCATCTCGCTAGCGCTGTCCAAGTGGATGGCGAAGCGAGCCATGGGAGTGCGCGTGATCGAGCAACCGGGAAGCGCAGCCGAGAGGTGGTTGCTCGAGACCGTGGGTGCGCAGGCCCGAGCAGCGGGCATCGGCATGCCCGAGGTGGGCATCTTCGAGTCGCCAACCCCCAACGCCTTCGCCACGGGCATGCGCCGCGACCAAGCGCTGGTCGCGGTGAGCACCGGCCTGTTGCGGTCGATGCGCAAAGAAGAAGTGGAAGCCGTGCTCGGGCACGAAATCAGTCACGTGGCCAATGGCGACATGGTGACGCTCGCCTTGATCCAAGGCGTGGTCAACACGTTCGTCATCTTCCTGGCGCGCGTCATTGGCGGCATCGTCGATCGCGCGGTCTTTAAGAACGAGCGGGGCCGAGGCCCGACGTACTTCATCACGGTGCTTGTCACCGAGATGATCCTCGGCATTCTGGCCAGCATCATCGTGATGTGGTTCTCGCGGCAGCGCGAGTTCCGCGCCGATCGGGGCGGCGCGCAGCTCGCCGGCACGCCCAGCATGATTGCGGCGCTCGAGCGGCTCAAGGCGGCACAGAACGAACCGCTGCCAGCCACGCAGCTCGCGGCGTTCGGCATCAGCGGGCACGTCGGCGCCGGCCTCAAACGGCTCTTCATGACGCACCCGCCGCTCGACGAGCGCATCGCGGCATTGCGCGCCACGCTCGGCAGCTGAGACGAGATCGGGCGGCGGACGCCCGCGCGTGTCCTCGGCCGCGGCTACGGACGGCAATCTGCCCGTGCGTAGCCGCGCGGCCGCCTTCGGCCAGCCTATAATCGCTGGATGACCACATTCAAGCTTCTGCGAATCTCGATCGTTGTCTCGGGGCTCGCGGGACTGCCGCTGCCGGGCTCGACCCAATCGCTCGTCGATGAGCTGGCGTGGGCCTACGCGCTCACGCTCGGGACGGCGGCAACGCCACCCGTCGACGACGGCACGCCATACTCGCTACCGGGCAGCGAGCAACAGTTCACGCTCGACCAGATTCGCGCCCGCATGCGCCCCGCGGACTGGTTTCCCGCCGATCACCCGAGCATGCCGCCGGTCGTGGCGTCGGGGCGCGAGCCGGCGGGTATCTGGGCTTGCTCGCTCTGTCACTACCCGAACGGCAAAGGCCGCCCCGAGAACGCCGGTGTGGCCGGTCTGCCGAACGAGTACTTCATCCAACAGATGCATGACTTTAAGAACGGCCTGCGGAAGAGCAGCGAGCCGCGCAAGCCGAACACCCCGCTCATGATCGCCTTCGCCGTGGCCATGACCGACGACGAGATTCGGGCGGCAGCCGAGTATTTCGGCTCGATGCGCTGGTCGCCATGGATCGAGGTCGTCGAAACCGATACGGTGCCGAAGACGCAACTCCAAGGCGGTATGCACCTACGACTCGAAGGCGCGGCAGCGGGCACGGAACCCATCGGCCGCCGAATCGTCGAGACGCCGATCAACACCGAGTACACCGAGCTCCTGCGCAACCCACGCTCCGGATTCATCGCCTACGTGCCGAAGGGCGCCGTCGCGCGCGGCGAAGCGCTGGCACGCGGCGGCGACGGCACGACGGCGTGCACGGTTTGCCATGGCGAAAACCTCGATGGTCTCGCCGTGGTGCCGGGCCTGCGCGGCCGCTCGCCGAGCTACATCGCCCGGCAACTCGTCGACTTCAAGCAAGGTGCCCGCCACGGTGTCTGGGCGCCGCTCATGGGACCGGTAGTGGCGGGGCTCAGTGCCGACGACATCCTGAATCTGTCGGCCTACTTGGCATCGCTGGCACCCACTCCGTAGCCGTAGGGCTCTCGGCGCTCGACTCACACCGCGGCGCAGGCCGTACTCGGATGCATGCCACGCTCGCGACGCTATAATCGCGTGATGTCAAAGACCGCCCTCGTTCGCCCCTTCGCCGCGCTGCGGCCAACCGCCGAGCACGCCGCCGCCGTGATCGCCCCACCCTACGACGTCGTGAACGCGGAGGAAGCACGCGCGCTCGCGAGGGGCCGACCAGAGAGCTTTCTGCATATTTCGCGCCCGGAAATCGATCTGCCGCCAGGCAGCTCGCCGTACTCCGACCAGGCATACGCGCAGGCGGCGAGCAGCTGGGCGCGACTGATCGGGGCCAGCACGCTCGTGCGTGACGACGCGCCGTCGTTCTATGTCTATCGCATGGTCATGGGCGGTCGCACGCAGACCGGTGTGGCGTTCGTCGGCTCCGTGAGCGCGTACGAGCAGCATCGCATTCGGCGTCACGAGCTCACGCGACAGGACAAGGAGAATGATCGCGTCCGCAACATCGCCACGTTGAACGCCCAGACCGGGCCCGTGGTGCTCGCGTATCGCGCCAACGAGGCGATCGGTTCTCTGATCCGCACCGTTACGACCGAGCCACCGCTGTTTGCGGTAACCGGACCCAACGACGTGCTGCACACCGTGTGGCGAGTCGCAACGCCCGCCAACATCGCCGAGTTCGCGGCCGCATTCGATGCGCTCGATGCACTCTATATCGCCGACGGCCATCACCGCTCGGCCGCCGCCGCGCGTGTGGCAGCGGCCCGCCGTGGCCGAACGGACGCGAGTCACGAGTTCTTTCTCGCCGTGGCGTTCCCGCACGACGAGTTGCGCATCCTCGACTACAACCGCGTGATCCGCGACTTGCAGGGCCTGACCACCGACGCTTTCCTCGCACGCGTTCGCGAGTCGTTCCGCGTGACGGAGCGGCCGACACGTGTGGCGCCGACGCAGACGGAAACGTTCGGCATGTATCTCGCCGGCCGCTGGTACGAGCTCACTATCCACACGGCCCTCGTACCGCGCGCCGACCCGGTTGCAAGCCTCGACGTGAGCCTGCTGCAAGATCGTTTGCTCGGCCCGGTGCTCGGCATCGGCGATCCGCGCACCGATGCGCGCATCGATTTCGTCGGCGGCGTACGCGGGCTCGCCGAGCTCGAGCGACGCGTGCAAAACGGCAGCGCCGCCGTTGCCTTCGCCTTGCACCCCACGAGCATGGAGCAGCTCATGGCCGTGGCCGATGCGGGCAAGCTCATGCCACCGAAGTCGACCTGGTTCGAGCCGAAGCTCGCCGACGGACTGCTGTCGCACGTCCTCGACTGACCTGCTGGAGTCCGGGTGGCAGCCGATTCGCGAAGCTACTCGAGCTCGCCGACGCGTTGCGCCAGCCGGCGGAAGAACGGCTCCACATCGAGCCCCCGGCCCGTCACCCGCTCGATGAGCACTTCGGTATCGAGCGTCGCGCCGAATGCGTAGACGTGCTCGTTGAGCCAAGCGCGCAACGGGCCGAGATCGCCGTTCGCGAGCTCGGCCGCGAAGTCGTGCGTGCGCTCGTAGGTCTCGATCAGCTGGGCGGCGTATAGATTGCCGATCGTATAGGTCGGGAAATAACCGAACTCGCCGAGAGCCCAGTGCACATCCTGTAGGCAGCCGTCGCGCGGCGTCCGCGCCACCACGCCCAAATAGTGACGTTGCCGCTCATCCCAGGCCGCAGGCAAGTCGGCCACCGCGAGATCGCCGTCGAGCAACGCGATCTCGAGCTCGTAGCGCAGCAGGATGTGCAAGTTATAGGTGGCCTCGTCGGCGGCGACGCGGTTCAATCCCGGCGCGATCACGTTGATGGCCCGATGGAAGGTCCGCGCATCGATCCCCGTCAGCGCATCGGGGAAAGCGGATTGCAGTCCGGAAAAATAGCGTTGCCAAAACGCTGCCCGCCGCCCGACATGATTCTCCCACAACCGCGCCTGGGCCTCGTGCGCACCCATGCTCGGCGCATCGGCCAGCAAAGTGCCGTGAAACTCGCGCGGCACGCCCTGATCGTAGAGCGCGTGACCGCCCTCGTGCAGCGTCGCGAAGATGGCGCGCAGCGGATCGTCCGCGCTCGACCGAATCGTGAGACGCACGTCGTCGTGCCCGGCCATGATCGTGAAGGGATGCGTCGAACGATCGAGCCGGCCGCGATTGAAATCGAACCCCATGTCGGCGAGCAACCCGGCGCAGAACTCGCGCTGGCGATTCTCGCTGTAGGTGCGCCGCGGCAGGAGATCGGCGAAACGTCGCGTGCGTTCGGCGAGCTCCGGCACGAGCGTGCGGAGCCGCGCACCAAGCGTTTGCAACAGCGGCTCGAGCCGCGAGCGCCGCATGCCGGGCTCGTGCTCGTCGAGCAGCGAATCGTAGAGCTCAGGGGAGAGTGCGAGCGCCTCCGCACGCTCGCGCATGAGCTTGAGCAACTGCGCGAACGGCGCGGAGAAAATCGCGAAGTCCCCGGCACGCCGCGCTTCCTCCCACGCGGCCAGGCAGTGCGAGCGCGTTTGCGCGAATGCCCTGACGAGGCCCTCCGGCAACGCTACGGCCACCCGCCGCAATCGCCCGAGGATGCGCAGCTCCATGCGCTCCGCGGCCGTCAAAGAATCGCGCGCGGCGACCGCCGCCATGAGATCCCCGAGCCTATCGCCCGCGAGCAGCTCATGACGCATGACGCCGAGCAGCGCGAGCTGCGAGGCACGCGCCTCGGCCGCCCCGTGCGGCCGGTAGGTCTCCTCGTCCCACTCGAGCAGATGAATCACGGCGTCAAGGTCTCGGAGCTTGTAGATGACCGCGCGCAATTCCTGCGACGCGCGGTCGGCGGGCACGACCGAACGCGTGGAGCTCTGCAGATCGTGAGGTCGATGGCCGACGAGCACGGCCGCGAGACCGCCGCGCTGCGCGACGTTGACCACCTGCTTCTGCGATACGCGCGCGATGATGCCGAGACCGTGATCCGTCGGCGCAAACCCCATCACGGCATAGAACGGCTCCTCATGAGTGCGACCGTGCTCGTCCTGCACGGGGAAGAGATGCACGGGCAGCACACCGGCGGCCTGCACCACCCATTGCTTGTCGGGGTCGTCCTGGTCGGCGAACGCGCCGTCTAGCAGGGACTCCCACTCCGCCTGCGAGACGCCGGCGCCGAGATGCACGCCCGCTCCGCCATAGGAGCGATTGGGCTTGAGCACTAGATCCTCGCGATGCTCGCGAACGTATTCGGCGAGATCGGCCGGCCCGTCGGGGGTTTCCGTGCGTCGTTCCCGGACCAAGCGCGTCCACAGGACGTGACGCCGGAACAGCTGCCGCTCCGCGATGCTGAAGTAGCGCGCCGCTAGTTCCTCGGTCGTGAGCACTTCCCAGCAGCTCTTGTGGTCGAGATCGCCGCCGATCGACGACACCATGCGGTTTTGGCGGAACAACGCGCGAATGGCATGCAGCGGCCGCTCGTACTCGCGCTCGAGCGCCAGGAGATCGCGAAGCTCGTAGTCGCGATACGCTACGTCAATGCACACGTCCTCGTAGTACACCTCGTCACCGACGAGCCGGAGCTCGCGCGGATCGGCGTGTGTGAGCTCGATGCCGCGGCGTGCACGAAAGTACTCGACCAGATGCGACTGCTCCTCAGGCCCTTCCGCCACGTACTTCGGCTCGACCAGGCACAGATTCGTGCCAGACCGACCGAGCGAGCGCGCGTGATCGAGCAAGACCTGCAGGAACAGATCGCGTTGATCCCGCGGCAACTCGATCGCCAACGTCGGATCGTAACCTTGGAGGGTCGGCACCACGTCGCGCATCACGAGCGTTTCGGCGAGCGGCCCCAAGTGGATGCCACCCACACCCGACAGGTTCGGCTCCATGAAGCGCAGCGAATCCTGCCAACGAGCGCTCGTGAAATCGCACACGGCGTCGAGCCGGCCATAGAGCGGACTAGGGGCTTGCGCGACACTGGCCCAGACGTCGTCGAACCAGGCGCGCTCGGCGTCCGCGAGCGGCAGTGTGCGCCGGATGTCGGCATCGCGCGCATAAAGCTCGGGGAACCGCGCGAGCGCGTTCATGATTCGCGCGCAGACGTGATGCAGGTAGCCCAGTTGCTCCGGCATCACGAGCAGCGGCCGCAGCATGATCCGCACGGTCTCGAATACGCCGTCGTGTGCGTAGACCACTTCGTTGGCACGCGCGTCGTCGGTCAACTGTTTGGCGACGTGCACGAGCGCCGTGTCGGGGATGTGGTTGACGGCCTGGCGCACGCGCGCGTCGAGCGCGGCGCCCGCCAGCCCAAGTTGCTCAGCCGGTGTCAGCATGGCCCCGTGCCGCGCTCGCTCGCGGCGCGCGCTCCGTCAGACATGCGGTGACGGTCGCGGCCAAGAGCAACCAATGGCCGACACGCACGAACAGATCCCAAACCTGCACCTCAGCGGCGGCTGAAGCCGTGATCATTCGACTATCCCTCCTCGATGCCCCGAGCGCAACACTGACGTAAGGAGGAAAGGCCGGTCGACGCCATAGAGCGCCGCCGCGTCTGCGTCGTCGTGTGCCAGCGCCTACAAGCCTAGCAGTGGCATAGCGCTCAACGCGCTGGCGGGCTGCACGTGCGAGGCCGGCTGCAGATACGTGCCGTCGAGCTCCGCGCAACCGTTTACGCCGAGCAGCTGCATGTTCACACGCAGCTCGGTTTCGAGAATCTCGAGCAGACGCACCACGCCCCCCTCCCCGGCCGCGCCGAGTGCTAGCGCTT
>Ga0105252_10000434_pt1 | contig 29013 bp, 22 predicted proteins | sample EasRivMeERMZT100_FD_89675 | JGI IMG/M metagenome (GOLD analysis project Ga0105252, IMG submission 89675) | Soil microbial communities from meander-bound floodplain in the East River, Colorado, USA - East River MetaG ERMZT100 | ecosystem: Environmental > Terrestrial > Soil > Floodplain | place... | reverse complement strand
TCGCGGGATCGGCGGCCGCCAGCACGAGCCACTCGTCTGCCTCTTTGGTGCGGCGCAGGCGCCGCAGCTCGTCGACGGCCTCAATGAGCGCAAATTGTTCGCCCCCGACGGGCTCGATGAAGCGGCCACCGCGAATCTCGCCGCGCGCCTCGGCCGTGCGATAGAACGGCAAGAGCTCGCGCCAGCTCGGCGCCAACGGCTCCCGCGCGAGCAGCCTGCGGCAGATCACGCCGTAACGGCGCAGCAGCGTCTTGGCCGCATGCTCGAGCGCTTCCGGCTCGGTGGCCGAGCGCGGTGCCGTCTGCGGCGGCAGCAACGCCCAGCGACCCGCGGCATCGAAGCCGCTCGTGCCGCGCAAAGCACTTCGGCCCCGGAACCCTCGCCGCCGGCTCTGCGGCGTGAGCACGGCGCGCAGGCCCGTGAACGAATCGGCCGTGACGAGGCCGCGCGCGACGAGCTCGCCGAGCGCCTCCTCCACTTGCACGCGCAACAAACCGCTCGTCTGCACGAGCTCGATGAAGAACGACGCGCCACGCTCGCGCAGCGCGGTGACGACGCGCTCTGCGGCGCCCGACATTCCGCTGGCGGGTTCGAAGCTGCCCAGCGAGCGCCACAGCGGCAACGCGCTGCGCGGCACGAGCGAAATCGGCGACGTCGCCACCGTGCTGGCACGGGCGCCGATTGCGGCGCCGCTCGGCCGCGGCCGCCACCAGACGATCTCGCCGGCCGTGCAGAGCTGATCGAGCAGCGACGCGCCGTAGTCCGCCAAGCGCGCCGGCAACACCTCGCGTTCCCAAAGGGCCGCGGGCAGCGCCAACCCTTGCAGCTCACCGAGCACGGCGGCCAGCGCATCGCGCCCTGCGCGTCGTTCGTTACCGAGCCCCTGCCAATGAAACAGGAAACGCTGGTAGTCGGCGAGCGTGGCGGGCTCGATCTCGTTGCGCAATCGTTTCAGCGTGTAGCGGTGAATACGCGCGAGCAACCGGCGTTCGCACCACTCCTCCGCTTCGCCATCGGGGCCTTTGGCGCCCGTGTAGTTGCCGCGCATCGCCACGCCCTGCTGCTCGAGTGCCGCGAGCGCGGGCAGCACGTCGGCCGCTTGCCAGCCAAAAGGCCGCGCCAACGCGGCCGCCGTGACGGGGCCAAGCGCCTCGAAGCGGCTGCGGACGAGCTCGCGCCGCGCCGTGTCGACATCCACGGGCCCGCCGTCGATGACGGCGAGCTGCTCGGCCGCCACCGCACCGCGCACGGCGAGGGCGACCTCGGGCCAACGCTCGGCACTGACCCAAACCGTCCCGGCGCCCGGAATCTCGGCCGACGTGGCGCGGCCGTCCGCGCGCAGGCGCTCGAAGTGCGACTGCCACGCCGCGCCCTCGGCCGCCGTGACGAAGCCGAGCAACGCCAGCGCGTCGTGCAGCTCGTCGGCGTTGAACACCTGCGGCCACGCTTCGCTACGCACGCGTTCGATGGCCTCGGGGTCGAGCGAGCCGAGCTCGGCCGCTTGCTCGGGCGTCATGAAACGGCGCGACTGCACGGCCAAGGTGCGCCGCTCTTCCGCCGGCGCGTCGTCGAGGAACGCAAAGGGCTTCGCACCGAGGATCTCCTGCGCGAGCGGCGACGGGCTCGTGAGCTCGCGGCAGATGACCTCGAGCTCGCCCGACTCGATGCGCTGAAGCAAACGCACGAGGCCTTCGACGTCCATGTTCAGCGTGAGGCAATCGTCGAGCGTCTGCTTGACGAGCGGGTGGTCGGGAATCTCGCGGTGGCCACCCGTGAGGTTCTCCGCGCACGCGAGCTGATCCGGGAACACGGTGGACAGCAGATCTTCGGCGTCCATGCGCTGGAACTGGGCCGGCTGCTTCTTGCCGTTCCTGAAACGCCGCACCGCGAGCGCGGTGCTCGCATTCCAGCGCCAATACACGCCGAACACCGGCGCATCGAGCACGGCTTGTGTCAGCACGTCGCGGACGGTCTTGCTCGACAGGTAACGGACCACGTCCTCGAGCGCGAAACTGTGCACGGCGCCGAGCGACAGCACGATCGAATCCTCGAGTGCGGCCGCTTGCAGCTCGAAGTTGAAGGTACGACAGAAGCGCTTGCGCAACGACAAGCCCCAGGCGCGATTCACGCGCGAGCCGAACGGCGAGTGCACCACGAGGTGCGTATCGCCCGTCTCGTCGAAGAAGCGCTCGAAGATCACGCGGTTCGTGCTCGGCAGCACGCCGAGCGCCGCCTTGGCGGCGGCCAGATAGTCGACGAGCTGCGCGGCCGCGCTATCGCTCGAACCGAGCTCGGCGACGAGCCAGCGCACGGCCCCGGCGGGCCCCTCGCGATCGAGCAAGTCCGCGATCGTCTCGTTCAGCCGGCCGACAGAGCTCGACAGCTCGTCGCTGCGGCCCGCAGCCTCGCCGAGCCAGAACGGAATCGTGGGCGGCTGACCTTTCGCGTCGCTGACGTAGACCTTGCCGGACTCCACCTTCTGGATTCGGTACGACGCGTTACCGAGCTGGAACACGTCGCCCGGCATGCTCTCGAAGGCGAAATCCTCGTTCAGCGTGCCGACCGGCAGCTCGCTCGGCAGCAGCACCACCGGGTAGTCGAACTGATCGGGGATCGCGCCGCCGTTGGTCACCGCGGTGAGCGAGGCGCCGCGCCGACCGCGCAGCACGTTGTTGACGCGGTCGAAGTGCAAGTGCGCGCTACGCCGGCCGCGCTGCGTGGTGAAGCCGTCGGCCAGCATACGCGCGACGCCGACGAACTCGTCGCGGCTCAGGTCTTTATACGTAGCTGCGTGTGTGAAGCGCTGGTGCAGGTCATCGACTTTCCACTCCTGCGCGCCGACCTCGGCCACGATCTGCTGCGCGAGCACGTCGAGCGGTGCCTGCCGCGGCTTGATCGCGTCGAGCTCGCTGCGGCGAATGCTCGCGACGAGCGCCGTGCACTCGACGAGATCGTCGCGCGACAGCGGGAATAGCCTACCCTTCGGGACGCGTCCCAGGCCGTGACCAGAGCGGCCCACGCGCTGGAGGAATGCGGCGATCGCGTGCGGCGAGCCGAGCTGGCAGACGAGATCCACGTCGCCGATGTCGATGCCGAGCTCGAGCGACGACGTGGCCACGAGCGCCTTGAGCTCTCCAGCTTTCAAACGCTCCTCGGCCTTGAGGCGATGCTCCTTCGCCAAGCTGCCGTGATGTGAGGTGACGACATCCTCACCAAGCCGCTCCGCCAAATGCCGCGCGGCGCGCTCCGCGAGCCGGCGCGTGTTGACGAACACGAGCGTCGTACGATGCGCGCGAATGAGCTCCGCGAGCCGGTCGTACACCTCCACCCACACCTCGGCCGACATGATGGCTTCGAGTGGGGAGCCCGGCAGCTCGAGCGTGAGATCGCGCTCGCGCGCGTGGCCCTCGTCGATGACGGTGCACGGCGCGTCCGTGACGCCCGTGAGAAAGCGCGTCATGAGCTCCATCGGCTTCGTCGTGGCCGAGATGCCGACGCGCGTGGGCGAGCGCTCGCACAACGCTTCTAGCCGTTCGAGCGACAGCGCGAGATGCGCGCCCCGCTTGTTGCCCGCGAGCGCGTGAATTTCGTCGACGATGACGGTGCGCACGGTGCGCAGCATCTTTCGGCCCGACTCCGTGCTCAGCAGGATGTAGAGCGACTCGGGCGTCGTGACGAGGATGTGCGGCGGCGTGCGGCGCATGCGCGCGCGTTCGCTCTGCGGCGTGTCGCCCGTGCGCACGGCCGCGCGGATCGGCGCACTCCCAAGCATGCGCGCGGCGAACTCGCGGCTAATGCCTTCGAGCGGCGCGCGCAGGTTTTTCTCGATGTCGTTCGAAAGTGCCTTCAGTGGCGAGACGTAGAGGATCTGCGTTTCGTCGCGCAGCGTGCCATCGGCCGCTTGGTGTGCGAGGTCGTCAATGACGCCTAGGAATGCTGCGAGGGTTTTACCGGAGCCCGTCGGGGCGCTGATTAGTGTGTGCGTACCCCCGCGGATCGCGTCCCACGCTTTGACCTGCACGCTCGTTGGCGCGGGGAAAGCGCCCTGGAACCAGCCGGCGACGGCGGGGTGGAAGGTCGGAGAGAGCATGGCTTAAGGATGCCCAAAAGGGTGTATGGATGTCCAGTACTCCGATACGGGACCGGAGCCACGTCGCCGACCCTAACGAGCAGTAGCCGCGAAGAAAACTTTTGACAGTCTCGCACCTCCTCGGCAGACCAAGCTCATTGAGAAGGCGGTTAGAGTAGCGGCCAGACGCTACGTCGCCCCGCAATCGAACGCCGAGTTATTTCGCATCGGTTATCACGGGTCGCTGGCTCTTAACCGGTGAAGATTCAACTGACGAGGGGAAGACTATGAAATTCGCATCGATCAAATCGCTGGCGCTCGCCGCCACGCTGATCGCCGCGCCCGCTTTGGCTCAGAAGATGCCGGACATCGGCTTCAAGAGCGTCGGCCGCGGCGCACCACTCGCCGCCAGCGTGATCGGCATGCCGGAGGTCGGGCCGAACTGGATCCGCCAGCAGGGCCAGCAGGCCGGCCCGGATACCAAGAAGCCGTTCCCGATGAACGGCTACACCGTCGACGCCCTGCCGGCCAACTACAAGCCGTTGCCGCGCGACATCTTGAACAGCCCGGACTTCTACGCCGACAAGAATCTGTGGATGGACCCGCGCTACTACCGCTGCAACAGCCCGCAAGCGACGGAGTATCAGCGGGGCGTTCTCCAGCGTCCCGGCGTGAACACCTCGGACAAGGACTCGGACGGCCCGTGGGGACACTGCGAGCTCGGCTTACCGCGTGAGGCCATCGTCAGCCCCTACGGCTTCACGACGGCGCAAGCGCACTACGAGGGGCTGCTGAAGGAAACGACCGGCCGCGGTGGCCCGAGCGTCTATACGTACGCGAACTTTCCGAACGCCGAGTGGAACGGCGTCTACGAGCGCCCGAATCGCGCCGCCGGCAATCAACAGAACTGGTACTGGGGTCGGCACACGCAGATCCCGACGGTCCTCTCGGTGCTCACGCCGGAGTACCAACAGCGGATGGTCCAGGAGGCCTACCACCAAATGCGCGGCAACGCGCTCTGGCCCTCCACCTTCTGCTGGCCGGAAGGCTTCATGCGCCGCTGGTACCCGGCGGCCGTCTGGGAGCACTACATCATCGCCACGCCCGAGCTCGTGAACGTGCGCGCCGGTGTGGCACGCAACTTCATGCAAGACATTTACGTCGGCCGCGACTTCAACATGGAAGACGTGGCGAAGGGCGGCGTTCCGCGCCTCGGCGCCGCGGTGCCGCGCTGGTACGGCGACACGATCGGCTTCTGGGACAAAGACGTGCTGATCACCTGGACGAGCAACGTCCAGGGCTGGAAGTCGCACTCGGAGTTCGAGTTCTCGAGCAAGCTACAGTCGATCGAGATCTACACACCGATCCGCGAAGCCGGCAAGTTCGTCGGCTTGAACCACGAAACGATCCTCTACGATGAGGAAGCGCTGGCGACGCCCGTGCGCATCGTGCGCAACCTGCACAAGATCAACGGCTTCGCCGACCCCGACGAGACGCCCTACGCGTTCATCGAGTGCGTGCAGACCATCTTCTCGATCGACGGGAAGAACACGCCGCTCACCCCGGGCACCGAAGTCACGTACGAGATGCCCGACATGTACGGCCGCCCGTGGGACGCCATCTGGCAGCGGTATTTCGAGCAAGGCATGAGCAAGCCCGCTGACAACTCGGAAGACCTGTTCGACTTCAGCGACAAGTAGCCGCTAACCGGTCAACGCGAAGCGCGCCTCTCGGCGCGCTCCGCCCCTTCGCAACCGTTAATGCGGTAGGTGGTCGACGCCCTTCGGCAGCTCCATGATCTCGAGCGCGTTGCCGTCGGGATCGACGAGCATCGCAATCTTGATCGGCGCGCCGCCGATCGGCACCGTCACCACGTCGCCCTCCAGCGTGGCGCCCGCGGCTTTCGCAGCGGCCACCGTGGCGGCGATATCCGACACCTTGAAGATCGCGTGGTGCATTGGGTCTTTGGCCCCACCAGCCTCGCGCTTTTGCACGAGGAACTCGGGCGACGTGCCGGTCTTGGCCGCGGCCACCGTGGCGCCGTAACGCATGATGATCTCCGTCGCGGGCTCACCGACGCGGTCGATCTCCTTCAGGCCGAACGCCGCCTCGTAGAACTTCGCGAGTGCTGTGACGTCGTTCGCACCCAACCGCACCGCCATCACGGTGACGTCGGCCTGCGCCGCCGCCACCCCAATCGCCGCCAAGAGCCCCAGTCCCGCCGTGGTCGTTCGTTTCATTTTCGTGTTCCCCCAAAGGTTGTGCATGGCGCCCGGGCTCTGCCGGGCATCGCCGAATAGTAAGCGAAACGCGATGAGTGGCCCTAGATCCAGAGCGCACCAAGCTCGAGCTCGATGGCGTCGAACGGCGCCGCGCGAACGTTGGCTGCACCCTCGTAGCGACCGAGCAGCGTCCATTGTCCGGACTCGAGGGATAGCACCTCGAGCGCCTGCTGCAGCGGGTCCACGAGCCACACGTAGGCAACGCCCTCGCGCGCATAGCGGCGCAGCTTCTTGCCGCGGTCGATGCTCTCGGTGGACACCGATAGCACTTCGCAAACCCAATCCGGCGCCAGCGTCATGTAGGCCTCGGCCGGCAGCGTCGGCAACCGCGCGCGGCGCCAGCCCGCAATATCCGGCACGAGCACGTCGTTGCCGAAGTGCAGCTCCGGCTCGTCCAGAATGACCCACCCACCCGGCCCGCTCCTGTGAAACGAACCGAGCTTGTGGCCGAGCACCGAGCCCGCGTGAGCGTGCGGCAACGCGGGGCGCGGTGACGCGTAGAGCTCGCCGTCGAAAAGCTCAGCGACAAAATGCTCCGGAACGTCGCAGAGATCGGCGTAGGTGGCGTCTTTCTTTAGGGGCTTCATGGGCTCGCCTCAGAAGGTTGGGGAGTGAGCGAGTCTAACGCTGCGTGCTTTCAGGCAGTCAAGCCCGAATCCTTGCTTATCGTGGTTATTGGGGCGTCCTAGGCGAACAGACGCTGCAGATCGACAGCCACACGGCGGAGTGCCGACACGTCGAGCGCGGAGCTGAGATCGGGCTCATCCACCAGGGTGTACGCACCTTGCTGCGAAGCGCGGTGGCGGACGAGCCGCTTACCGTGCAAGTCCACCAGCCACATCTCGGGGATTTCGTGGCCCGCGTATAGGGGTAACTTCCTCTCGCGGTCGAACCGCAGCGACGTCGCAGCGACCTCGACGATCAGCAGCACATCGCCTGCTCGCGGGTGGTGCTCGCGGTAGAAATCGTCTCGCCGCCGTAGAAGCGCCAAGTCGGGTTGCGGCTCGGAGTACTCGCTCAAACGCACCGGGTTCTGGGCGAGGACCAACGCTTCATTTTCGGCAGCAAGCACGAGCGCGCGAGTGAGGAACGTGATCGTCGCGGCGTGCAAGCTCCCGGGCGGTGCCATGTCGATGATGTCGCCGTCGATCAGCTCGACGCGCGCGTCCGGCGCGAGAATGCCCACTTCCGCCATGCGATAGTAATCCGCCACCGTGAGCCGATGGCGACGAGGTAGATCCGTGCCCAAGTGCGACATGCTTTCACTATATGCCCGGAGCGGATACGAGTGAACGGGGATTCACCGTAACGCCTGCCGCGCCGACACAACGACCGCAGAAATCGTTCGATGCGCACCGATTCGCGGACCGCGCGGCAAGCCCAGGCGCAACGGTCGAGCGTCAGCGCTGTCTGCGCAGCTCCTCGAGACGCGCCGGGACTGCCGGATTGCCCGGAAGCTGCTCGAGCAACTGCTCGAACGCGGCAATCGCGGCCGCGGTGTTGCCGAGCATCGCCTGCGTCTCACCGAGCATGATTTTCGCGTAGGGTGATTGCGGATAGAGCTCGAGCATATATTCGACGAGCGGCAACGTGTGCTCTGCCAAGTTCCACGTAAACAGTAGGCTCGTGCAGAGCCGTCCCAGGTTGAACTCCGTGAGCAACGCGTGATTCGGTGCGGCGGCAGCCAGCGACCGCAGCTCGGCGATCACTTCGCCGTCCTCGCCCGCCACGAGCTTGCGGACGACCTCGTCGTAGCCGATGAGCGCTACCGTGGGCTCGAGGTGTTCGAGCGTCGCGCCGTCGTCGGCTAGCGCCTGCCGCACGTCGCCTGCGACGAACGCCGTGCTTTGGACGGACAGCTTTGCCGTAAAGAACTGCAGCACGTAGCTCGCAACCGCCCGGTGTGCCGCAGTCCGAGCAGGCGTTACGGGTCCCCAATAGTTCGCGGCCGCGCCGCGGTCTTCGATGAGCGCGTAGCTCGTGTAGTCCGCATGCCCCAACGCGGTCGTCTTGAGCCAGTAACGATCCGAGTGCAGGGCCTCTGCAAACAACGGCTTCGCGTCGGGGTTCGGTGAATCGATGCGCGGGAACGCGATGTGCAGCCACGGCACGCGGAGCGCGAGGGGATCGTAGCTCGTAGAAGATCGCGGCAGCCCGGAGGCGTGCGGGTATTGAATGCCGGAGTCCATGCTGACGAAGGCATCGACGTCGCGATTGCGCATCGCGAGCACGACGCCGGCCATGCCCCCTTGGTCGAAGCCCATCACGCCGAGGCGCTCGACATCGACGAACGGGAATTGCCGCGCCCGCGCGATGGCGAACTCGAGATCGCGGATCTGCGTCTCGAGGTCCTGCGTGTCGAGCTTCACGATCGACACATGCGTGCCAACGAGCGGCGCCGTCGCGACCACGAATCCGTGGCCGGCGAGATACTCGGCCGTGGCGGAGAACGTGATCGGCGATTCGTAGTAGAGCCCGAGGCCGATGACGACGAGCGGAAACGGGCCAACGAGCGGCTCGGCGCTCGCGACGGCGCGCATCGGCCGCTCGAGCAACGCTGTGTAGCTCGTCGCGGACAGCGAGCGCGCGAGCGGGCCGTTCGCGAACCTCAGACGCTCGTGCAGGGCACCGCTGATGCTCTGCGGCCAGATGTCGTCGTTGGCGAGCTCGGCGTAACGGCCGAAAAGCATCGGGCGCGCACGGCGCACTGTCGCTGCGGGATACCAGAGGTAGGTACGAATCGGCCGAGCGTGCGCGCCACCGCGCTCGCCGCCCGTCACGGCTCGTGAGCGATCCTCGTCGTCGAGCAGCCGAAAGCCCACGGCGTGCTCACCGCGCGCGAGGCCAAGCACGCTCGTTTCGTCCTGCGCGAAAGCGGGCAGCAACAGCACGGCAACGAGCACGGGCGCGACGCGGCGCAAACGTCGCAACCAGTGCGGACGCCGCTGTCTCGTCTTTTGTCGGTCGCAGTGGGATGAGAAGCGGGTGGTGATGGCAACGTTCATTCGCAGCTCCCCCGAGGCGAAAGTGAGTTATCCACGAACCCTGTATGGCTATGCCGGCCGGCTCACATCTCCGAGCAGCACGGCGAACAAAGATAACGCGAAGCGCGAAGGAACGCGCGCCGGCCACGGGGCGCCAGTCAACGCCAAACTTTCGCTAGCGCCGCGCGCTCCTGAGCCGCTCGTCGAAGCCGAAGGGTTCGGTGTTCGCGACGCGCACACCGGCGAACTGCGCGTGAGCGTTTGACACGTAGTTCTTCTCCTGCGGCACGAGCACCGAGGGCACTACGAGCGCGAGCCCATCGCCGCCGTCGAGCCACGCCCCGCCAACGTCCTGGCTCGCGGCCAGCACGCGGGGCGGGCGCACACCGGAATGGCGCTCGATCTTGGCTCTGGCAGGCAGATGGTCCTCGCGAGGCTCCTCCTTGGCGAAAGCCCGTTCGATGTCCAGTTTGTCCGCATAGCAGCCCTTTGCAAACTCAAATTCCCTAGTCCCTAAAGCGGGACGCCCCGTCCGATCGCGGGACGCGCGACGCGGCTTGCCGCCTTCGTGCGCCAGCCCGCCCCCTAGGTTCATCAAGGGCTTACGCGGCCGCGAAGCTTTGGCACGTCGGTTGCACTGAAGGCGCATGAACCGTCTCGATTCATTCGCCGGCGACGTCCGCTATGCGACGCGCACGTTGTGCCGCACGCCCGGCTTCACCTCGCTCGCCGTGCTGATCATCGCGCTCGGCATCGGTGCGAACACCGCCATCTTCAGCCTCGTGAGCGCGGTGCTGCTCGAGCCGTTGCCGTTCGTCGAGCCCGACGAGCTCGTCGTGATCTGGGACGATGGCTCCGCAGTTGGCGGCTTCGCGCGTAATCCGATATCGTTGGCGAGCTACGTCGACTGGCGCGAGCGCAGCACGTCATTCGACGGCATTGCCGCATTCCAGAGCCGCTCGTACAACGTCACCGGCGACGGCGAGCCCGAGCGGCTCGACGCGCTGCGCACGTCGCCGAATTTGCTGTCGCTCTTCGGGCTACAACCCTTGGCCGGGCGAGTGTTCGCGCCGGACGAAGTCGCGGAAACGACGCCGGTAGTCGTCGTGAGCCAGAGCTTGTGGATGCGCCGCTTCGGCGCGGACCCGAACATCGTCGGTCGCGACATCATCTTGGACGGCTCGAAATACACCGTGATCGGTGTGGTGCCGCCGCACTTTCGCTTCCCGGGAGCCGCCGTCGACGTGTTCATGCCGACGGCGTTCACTCCGCAGGAGCTCGCCAATCGCGGCGTGCAAACGAGCTACGCTGTCGCGCGCCTCAAGGCGGGCGTCACGCTGGCACAAGCGCAAACGGAGCTGACCGCGATCGCGGAAGCCTTGGCCATCGATCTGCCCACGGCCAGCGGCCACCAAGGTGCCGTGACGCCGCTGCAAGAGGAGATCGCGCGCCAAACGCGCCCGACGCTGCTCATCTTGCTCGGCGCAGTGGGCGTCTTGTTGCTGATCGCGTGCGCCAACCTCGCGAACCTCTTGCTCGCGCGCGGCGCCGGCCGCCGGCACGAGCTCGCGCTGCGCAAGGCGCTCGGCGCCGGCAACGCGCGCGTCGTACGACAACTGCTCACCGAGAGCGCCGTGCTCGCAGTCGCCGGCGTCGCGTTGGGACTGGCGTTCGCCGTTGCTTCGTTCGGCTACCTCGCGCGGCTAGTCCCAACCTCGTTCCCGGACGGCACGGCGCCCGCCATCGACTGGCGCGTGCTCGCCTTCACGGCCGGCATCGCGCTCGCCACCGTGCTCTTGTTCGGCGTTGGACCCGCGTGGGCCACGGCGCGCTCGAGTGTGAACGCGGCGCTCAACAAGGGCGCCGGCCGCGGCGGCACGGCTCGCGGCAACCGCGTGCGCAACACGCTCGTCGTGGCCGAGATCGCGCTCACCGTAGTGCTGCTCGCCGCGGCCGGGCTTCTGCTGCGCAGTTACGTAGCCGTGCTGCACACCGACCCGGGCTTCAACCCCAAGGATCTGCTCGTCGCCTCCACGGTGCTGCCGTCGCTGAAGTACGCGGACCACGCACGGCGGTCGGCGTTCTACACCGGAGTCCTCGAGGAAGTGAAGGCGCTGCCGGGTGTTACGGACGCGGCGTACGCGAGCTTCGCGCCGCTCACGATCCGCGGCGGCTTCGTGCTCGTGACGATCGAAGGCGAGCCCGCGATTACGCGCGAGACCATGTCGCGCTACATCGTGAGCGACCGCGTGATCACTCCGGGGTACCTCGAAACCCTCGGCGTTCGGTTGCTCAACGGCCGGCACTTCGATGAGCGCGACATGGCGGCCTCGGCGTCGCCAACGGTCGTGATCAACGAGGCCATGGCTGAGAAGTATTGGCCGGGCGGGGACGCCGTCGGCAAACGATTCAAAACCGGCGGTCTCGCCGACACGCCGTGGTGGACCGTGATCGGTGTGGTCGGCGACATGCGGCAGATGGGTCTCGACGTGCCGCCCTCGACCGAGCTCTACCTGCCCGCGAACCACCTCGTGCCGCAAGCGGAGTTCTTTTGGCCCCGGCACTTGATCGTGCGCACGGCCACCGAGCCGCTCGCACTGGCCGGCGCGGTGCGCGATGCGATTTGGCGCACCGACGCCGATCAGCCGGTGTCGACGCTGCGCACGATGGACGAGGTCTTCGACACGGAGCTCGCGAACCGCAACACACAACTCACGCTCGTCGGCGCGTTTGCCGCGCTCGCGCTGGTGCTCGCCGCCGTGGGCCTCTATGGCGTGCTGTCGTACGCCGTCGCGCAGCGCACGGCCGAGATCGGTTTGCGGATGGCGCTCGGCGCGGGTCCCAGCACCGTGGTGCGTGCCGTCGTGCGCGGCGCGCTCGCGCTCGCATGCGTGGGGCTCGCGGTCGGTATCATCGGCGCGCTCGCACTCACGCGACTGGTCGAGTCGTTCCTGTTCGGCGTGAGCGCCACCGACCCAATGACCTTCGTGGCGGCGGCCGCGTTGCTACTGCTCGTGACCGGAGTTGCAGCGTATCTGCCAGCGCGCCGCGCCGCGACCGTCGATCCGATGGCCGCGCTGCGCGACGAGTAAGAGGAAACGCCCGTGATGAAGGACCTGACGCGCGATGTTCGCTACGCGTGCCGCACGTTGCTGCGGGCGCCGCTCGCCGCCGCGACGATCGTCGTGACCGTCGCGCTCGGCCTAGGGCTCGTGGCCGCCGTGTTCACGCTCTTGAGCTCGATGCTGTTTCGCGCGGACGAGGTCCTGCGTCCCGACGAGATCTTCGGTGTCGAACGGCAACGTTCCGCGATCGCGGAGCCCGAGACCTTCACGCGCGCGCAGTACGAAGCGCTACTGCGCGAGACGGACGTGTTCGCGGATGCGTTCGCGACCACCGCGGACGTACAAGCGTGGATCGAGGGTGTGCGGCGCGAGGGCCACCTCGTGACGGGCAATTTCTTCAGCGTGCTTGGTGTGAGCGCCTCGCTCGGCCGCGCGCTCATACCCTCGGACGACGAGCCCAGCCGCCCGCCGGTCATCGTGTTGAGCCATCGCGCCTGGGTGCAGCACTACGCCGGCGATCACGGCGTGGTCGGCCGCACGTACCGCGTCAACGGCACGTCGTTCGAAGTCATCGGCGTGATGCCGCAGGGCTTTCGCGGGCTCGAGGTCGTGGCTGCGCCCGATTTCTGGGCGCCGCTCTCGACGACCGAGCTGGTGCGCCAGCTGCGCGGGGATGAAGGATCCCGCGGTCTCAGCGTCGTGGGCCGGCTCAAGCCCGGGCTGTCGAGCGGCGAGGCGGTCGCGCGGCTCGTGGCCTGGGACTCGCAGCGCGCGCTCGACGAGCGCTCCGGCGAGCGCGCCACCGCTAGCCTCGTGCTGACGCCGAGGGCCGGCACGATACCGCGGCCCACCGAGGCCATGTTGGTGTTCATGCCGTTGTTCTTCGCGTTCGGCCTCATCCTCCTGATCGGCTGCGCGAACGTGGCGAACCTGCTGCTCGCGCGGTTGGTCGCGCGCCAGCGCGAGATCGGTATCCGACTCGCGATCGGCGCGTCGCGGCGCCGCGTGGTGTGGCAGCTGCTCACCGAGAACCTGCTGCTCGCGCTGCTCGCGGCCGCACTCGCGTTCGGTCTTTCGCGCCTCGTGCTCACGGGCATCGTGTATGCCGTGACGACGAGCTTTCCGGCCGAGATCGGCAACCTGCGTCTCGTCGTGCCGGCGGCGGACTGGCGCGTCGCAGTGTTCCTTGTGTTCGGCGCGATGGCCTCGACGGTGCTGTTCGCGCTTGCGCCGGCGTTACGCGCCACGCACTTGGAGGTGGCGCGCGCGATTCACGGCCAAGTGCTCGGCGCCGGCCGTCCCGGCCGCGCGCGCGACGCGCTCGTCGCGCTGCAGGTGACGGGCTCGGTGCTGCTCCTGATCTGCGCCGCGATCTTCCTGCGCAGCGCGTGGGCGGCCGCGACGCGCGATCCCGGCGTGCGCACCGCCGACATCGTCAACGTGGCCGTGCTCGACGAGCAGCAGCGCGGTGCCATTCTCGAAACGGTGCGCGACGATCCAGCCGTCGCCGCTGTCGCGGTCTCGTGGCCCGGGCGTCTCGGTGGCCTCGCCGGTGTCCCGGCCTACGGCGAGGGCGCGAGCGGCAGGTCAGTCGTCACGTACGCGTTCGTTTCGCCGGAGTTCTTCGGCGTGCTCGACATCGACGTGGTGCGCGGACGCGCGTTCACCGACACCGAGCGCAACCCCAACGAAGGGGTGGCGGTCGTTTCCGAGAGCGTGGCGCACGAGTTATGGCCCGGTAGCGACGCCATCGGTCAAGTGTTGCGCGTGGAGCCGGACCCGACGATCGGGCGACCCGCCTCCGCTCCGGCTCTACCGACGCAGCCGACCGATGACCCGCTGCTGCAGGCGCGCACGGCCGTCGTCATCGGCGTAACGCGAGACGTGGCGGGCTTTCAGATCGGCGGCATCAAGCTTGCCGGTGCCGGCGTCTACCTGCCGGTGGGCGCGGAAGTCTCGAGCACAGGGTTGATCACGCGTGTGCGCGGGGATGTCGACGGCGCGCGTCGCGAGCTCGTCGATCGACTGGCGGTCATCGACCCCAACATGGCGGAGGTCTCGACGCTCCAGGCGTTCGTAAGCACGGACACGTACATTCTCGGGATGTCGTTCCGGCTGACACTCGTGCTCGGTTCGCTGGCGCTGCTCCTAACGGTGTCGGGCTTGTTCAGCGTGCTGTCGTATCTCGTCGAGCAGCGCACGCGCGAAATCGGCGTGCGCATGGCCCTCGGCGCGAGCAGCGGCAGCATCGGCCGGCTCGTGCTCCGGCAGTCGGCGCGGCCCGTGGGCATCGGTCTAGCGGTGGGCTGCACGCTCACGGCCGGGCTCGGCGCGGCGCTGCTTGCGACGCCGGCGGCCGAGCAGATCGGCGCGACCGTGCAGCTCTTCGACCCGATCGCGTACGCCGGCAGTCTGCTCTGCATCGTCGCGGCGTGCGTGGCCGCGGCACTAGCCCCCGCATTGCACGCCGGCCGCATCGATCCGCTCGCGGCACTCAGGCAAGACTGAGCTTCTACGGCCCATCAGGCGCCGCGAGCGCGGCGACTCACGACGCGCGAAACGCGGTCGGCGCCATCCCCGTCCAGCGCTTGAAGGCCCGCGAGAAATTCGCCTGGTCCGAGAAGCCGAGCAAATAGGCGATCTGCCCCAGCGAGTAACGCCGCTCACGCACGAACTGCTGCGCTAACGTGACTCTGGTCTCGTCGAGAATCTGCCGGTAGCTCGCGCCTTCGGCCTTAAGCTGGCGCTGCAGCGAGCTCACGCTGCGGTGCAGTGTCCTGGCAACGGCCTCCTGATCCACTTCGCCCGAGGGCAGCAACGCCAGCAGAATCTTCCTGACCCGATCCTGCACGCGCTCCGGATCCAGTGTGGCAAGGTAGCGCTCTGTGATTCGGTCCGTTTCCGCCGCGAGCTCCTCATTGCCGGCCGGAATCGGCTGCGCGAGCACCTGCGCGTCGAAGTACAGGGCATTCTCGCTCCTCGCGCAGAACACCGGCGCCTGGAACATCTCGATGTACTGGTCTATGTGACCATTGTCCGCACGCTCGAACGTCACGAGCAGCGGCGCGAAATTCTTGTTGGTCATGAGTCGGCTCATCTGGACGATGAACGCCATGACGGCGTCGACCGCTTCCGGCGGCGCCCGCAATTCTCCGGCGTGGTACTCGGTGATGATCCTGATTTGCTCGCCCTCCGGCACGAGTCGGAACAACAAGCTCGTATTGGCGATGCGGGAATACCGCACCATGCGCTCGAAGCCGTTCAGCAGACTGCTGCTCGTGAGCCACGACAGTCCGAGTGCATGCAGCGCATGGGGCTTGAGCCTCCTTGCGGCGAACAGCCCTATGCACGGATCGCCGGTCTCTACGCGCGCTTCCTCCCAGAGGCGAATGACTGCCCGGAATGGGTAGCGGGCCCCGGGTTTCTGCATCTCATCCACGTCGAGACCCGCCCGTTGAAACGGACCTTTGGGATCGCCTCCCAAGGCCTCTACGGCTTCAGCGATGGCGGTGGCGGTGGCGGCTAGGGTCGTCGGTTCGAAAAACATCGTCGACAGTTCCGGCGGCTGCGGTGCTGCGCGATGATAGCGGGCGCGCCCCGCTAGCGCAGCTCTTCTTCCAGGAGCTCGGCGTAGAGTCCGGGCTGCACCGTTTGGCCCGCCAGCATTCGCAGCGCCAGGCGGCGCCCGCCCGCAACGTAGCGGCGAACGTCAGGCAGATTGCCAAAACCGAGCATTTTGGCCGCACCCTCACGCGCAGCGGCTCCCGGACCGTGGTCGAGCAGATTCTTCAGATAGACGAGCAGCGACAGCGTCACCGAGTGCTCACCGAGCGTGCGCGCCAACGTGTCGAGCACACCGAACGTGAAGGCGTCGAGCCGCAACCAATCCTCCTCGCGGCCGAAAGCGTTGCCGTTGCGGTAGTCGCGCGCATAGCCTGCCTCGCTCGAGCGCAGCAATACTGCGGCCTCGAGGAGCTTGTCGAGCTCGTGAATGTCGAGCCCGCCGCGCCTATCGCTGCGTGGTAGGGTCACGGCAACCACTAGATCTCGATCTCGATGGCCACGACGCCACGGCGCCGGGTCCACTGCACGGCGGCGGCGATGAAGCTGTCGGATGATACGTGCGCTTCTTTGACCAAGCTGGCACTACGCCCGTCGGAAAAATCGACCTGCGCGCCCTCGGCCGTTTGCTTGATGCGCGCCCGCCTCGAATTCAGTTGGCGGATCGTCGTGCGCAATCCGTGCGGCCCCTGCGGATCGATGTTCATGGTTCGCATCATTCGCACCTCTCCTCGTAGAATCGTGGCTCACAAGTTAGCGTTTGAGCGGCTTAGGAGTCTTGTCCGGGCGCCGCGAGGGCTTGTCTTTTTGCGGCGGCGAGCACTCCTCGTCCCGCCGTACTCGGCGGCACCGCCACCATAAGTCGCGGATCCACGGCGCGACGCGCACCACCTCACGCTGCATCAGCGCTGGACGCCGCTGCCTCACTGGCCACTCCGCCTGGCCTGCCCTTGGCACGACGGTTGCAAATGCCCGTCTACGAACTCGGCGCAAGCGCGAGCAACAGGGTCCACGGGAGGAAGCACACGATGGAAGCGACGTCACCCAGCATTTCTCGACCGTCTCTGCGCAGCGAGCTACAGCAGTGTGCGGCCGCCAACGGCCACACGTCGGCCAATGCGTTGCCGCACGTGCTACCGCAAGCCGTGCTGCCCCGCTGCGCACCGCAAAAGTGGCTGCTCGGTCAAAAGGCGCTCGTCACGGGCGCGAGCTCCGGCATCGGCCGCGCGATTGCGATCGCGCTCGGCGAGGCCGGCGCCGACGTGGTCGTGAACTACGCGTCGGCCGAAGGCCCGGCGCGCGAAGTGGCAGCGAACATCGAAGCATCGGGCAGCCGCGCGCTCGTGCACAAGGCCGACGTGTCGAGCGAAGCGGACGTCGAGCGGATGTTCGCGACGATGCTGGGCGATTTCGGCACGATCGACATTCTCGTCAACAACGCCGGCCTGCAACAGGACGCGGCGTTCGAGAATCTGACGCTGGCGCAATGGAACAAGGTCATCGGCGTCAACCTGACGGGACAGTTCCTCTGCGCGCGCGCGGCCGTGCGTGAATTCAAGCGGCGCGGTGTGCGGCCCGAGATTTCGTGCAGCGCTGGCAAGATTCTTTGCATCAGCTCTGTTCACGAGGTGATCCCCTGGGCGGGGCACGTGAACTACGCGGCATCGAAAGGCGGCGTGATGCTGATGATGAAGAGCATCGCGCAAGAAGTGGCGCCGTTTCGCATCCGCGTGAACAGCATCTCTCCGGGCGCCATCCGCACACCCATCAACATGGAGGCGTGGGGCACGCCGGAGGCGTATCAAGACTTGCTGCGCCTGATTCCCTACAAGCGCATCGGCGAAGCAGACGAGGTCGGACGCGCCGCGGCATGGCTCGCGTCGGACTACGCCGACTACATCAACGGCGTGAGCCTGTTCGTCGATGGCGGCATGACGCTGTACCCGGGTTTCGAGACGGGGGGCTGAGCGAGCATGTGGCAACGAGCTCGCCAGCACTGGCCCGAATACCTCATCGAGGCATGGGCGCTCGGCATGTTCATGGTGTCCGCCGGAGTGTTTTCCGTGCTCATCGAGCATCCGGACTTCGGTGTGCCGGCGCTCATCGAGAACGCGGTATTGCGCCGCGCGCTGATTGGCATAGCGATGGGCGCCACGGCGGTGGCGCTGATCTACTCGCCGTGGGGCCGTCGATCGGGCGCGCACATGAATCCGGCCGTCACGCTGACCTTCTGGCGCCTCGGCAAGGTGCAACGCGACGACGCGCTGTTCTTCATCGCCGCGCAGTTCGCCGGCGGTCTGCTCGGCGTCTCGCTCGTGCATGCGGTCTTCGGCGAGCGGTTTGCCGCCGCGCCAATCTCATTCGTCGCGACGCTCCCGGCTCATGGTGACGGCCTCGCGTTCGCGCTCGAGTTCCTTATTTCTTGCGGCCTGATGCTCACGGTGCTCGCCTTCTCGAGTCGCGCTCGCCTCGCGCCCTTCACGGGGCTCGCGGCGGGCGCGCTCGTTGCTTCGTACATCGTGCTCGAGGCGCCGTTCTCTGGCATGAGCATGAACCCGGCACGCAGTTTCGCCTCGGCAGCTCCGGCCGGCCTCTGGGCCGATCTGTGGATCTACTTCCTCGCACCGCCACTCGGGATGCTGAGCGCAGCCGCCTTGTATCGAACCATGCACCACGCATCGACGGCGTGCGCAAAGCTCGTGCATGCGCCGGGTACGCGTTGCATCCACTGTGGTCACAGGTTGGCGACGACCACCATCAATCTCGCGGAGGTGAGCCGATGACGACGCTGGGTCGAACGTTCGATGTCATCGTGGTTGGCTCTGGCGCCGGCGGCAGCGCGGCCACCTATCGGCTCGTCAACGCGGGGCTACGAGTACTGTTGGTCGAAAAAGGCCGGGCGCTACCGAAAGACGGCAGCACGATCGACGTGCAAAGCGTCATTCACGATGGAGTGTTCAAGAGCGCCGAGCTGTGGCAGGACGCCAAGGGCCGGTCGTTTGCCCCGGAAGAGCATTTCAACCTCGGCGGCAAGACCAAATGGTACGGGGCCGCGCTCGCACGCTTCGGCCGCGACGAGCTCGAAGCCGACGTGGAGCGCCAGTGCCTCGGCTGGCCCTTAACCTACGACGAGCTCGCGCCTTACTACACCGAAATCGAGTCGTTGCTCGAGATACGGCGGTTCGACTGTGAGCCCAACCTCGCGGCGATTCTCGCCGACTTGCGACGCGTGTCGAGTTGGCGCGCGGAGCCCCTGTCACTCGGGCTCAACGCGGAAATCTTGGCCGATCGCCGCGAGGCGGCGCATTTCGACGGCTTTGCCTCGCCGCGCGGCCTCAAAGCCGACGGCGAAGGCGCCCTGCTCACCCGCGTCGCACACGCCCCGAACTTGACGATGCTCACGGGACAAGCGGTCGCTTCGCTCGTCGGCGCGGCCGGGCGGCCACAGAAGATCGTCGGCGTAAGGCTCGACGACGGCACGGAGGTGCGCGCGCGCGAAGTGGTGCTAGCGGCGGGCGCTATGCATTCGCCGCGTTTGCTGCAGCGTTATCTCGCAACCGCACCTCTCGACCTGCCAGCCGCACACGCCGTCGGCGGCAACTTCAAGCTGCATTTGCTGACCGCTGTGCTCGCGTTCGGCTGGAAGCGGAAAACCGATCTGCTGCGCAAGACCGTGCTGTTGCTCAATGAGCGTGTGCCGCACAGCAGCGTGCAACCGCTCGGCTTCGACGGGGAGCTCATCAGTACGTTGATCCCGCGCTTCGTGCCGCGCCCGGTGGCGCGCGTGCTCGGCGAGCGGGCCTATGGCTTCTTCTTGCAGACCGAGGACGGCTCCTCGGAAGGCAACCGCGTGCGCGCAGCCGAGGACGGCGACGATCGGCCGACCGTTGATTACGATGCGCGCCGCACACCGACCGCACTCGCCGAGCATCGGCGCCTCGTCCGTCTGTTCCGGCGCGATTTGTGGCGAGCGGGTTATCCGAACGCCGCGCAGCGCATCGGTCTCGCGGGCACGGCTCACGCCAACGGCACGCTAGTCGCAGGCACGGACCCGCGCACTTCAGTCGTCGATGGCGAAGGGCGCGTGCACGGCCTCGTTGGCCTTACGGTCGCCGACGGCAGCGTGTTACCGCGTTCGAGCCGCGTGAACCCAGCGCTCACGATCTATGCCTGGGCGTTGCGCGCGGCGGAGCGCTTGGCCGCGCGCCTTGGCGAAACGGCAGAACGTGACGTCGCGTAACAAGGGGGCTGCAATGGAGCGAAAAGTGACCGCGATCGTCCGTGGTGTGATGGCCCTGGCCGCGCTTTGTGCGGCCGCAGGGAGCGCGCTCGGCGACAGCGTTGTCGACTCGATCGGCATCACGGTCCGCGACCTCGACGGCGCCGTTCAGTTCTATACCGAAGTGCTGTCGTTCGAGCGCGTCGCGGAGTGGGAGGTGGCCGGCGACGACTATGCGCACCTCTTCGGCGTGTTCGGCGCCCGCGTGCGAATCGCACGACTGCGCCTCGGCGAAGAATCGATCGAGCTCATGGAGTTCGTTGCGCCGCGCGGGCGTCGCGCGCCTGATGACTCGCGCAGCAACGATGGTTGGTTTCAGCACGTGGCCATCATCGTCAACGACATGGATCGGGCGTACACCCGGTTGCGCGAGCATGGCGTCGAGCACGCGTCCACGAGCCCGCAAACGCTGCCCGCGTGGAATGTCGACGCAGGCGGCATCGAAGCGTTCTATTTTCGCGACCCCGACGGCAATCACCTCGAGATACTCGAGTTTCCGCCTGGCAAAGGCGAACCGCGCTGGCAATCCAACGAGCGCTTGTTTCTCGGCATCGATCACACGGCCATCGTGGTTTCGAGGACCGAGGATAGTCTGCGCTGGTATCGCGACACGGTCGGTATGCGGCTGGTTGGCACGGCCGAGAATTACGGCTCCGAACAGGAGCGGCTGAACAACGTGTTCGGCGCCCGTCTGCGGATTACGGCGTTGCGCGCCGATCGCGGCATCGGCGTGGAGTTGCTCGAGTATCTGGCTCCGCGCACGGGTCGGCCGATGCCGTTCGACACCCTCGCCAACGACGACTGGCATTGGCAGGTGAACTTCGCTCGCGGCGGCCTCGCCGCGATCGACTCCGCGGTGCATGCGAGCAGCGGGTTCCGCGGCGCGCCGGCCTACGTCTCGCCCGGTGTCGTCACGTTCGCCGCACCGGCGCGTCTCGGCGCGGCCGCGCTCACGGTGCGCGACCCCGACGGCCACGCAGCCGTTTTCTGGTCGGTCGCCCCCGTCGACGCCACGGCACCCTCGTCGGGCGCAGCCCTCAGCAGCGCATCGCATCGGTGATTGGAATAGGAGTACGGCACATGCACACCAAGAATGTCGTGATCGTCGGCGGCGGCTTCGCGGGTGCGAAACTCGCGGAGCGCCTCGAGCGTCAACTGCCAGACGAATGGCGGATCACGCTCCTGTCGAGCGAGAACTTCATCACCTACAACCCGTTGCTGCCCGAGGTCGTCGGTGCGTCGGTGCTGCCCGGTCACGTGATCGTGCCGCTGCGCCATCTGACGGGACGAACCCGCGTCTGCATGGTTCAGGTGACCGGCATCGATCTTGCGAGGCGCACGGTCAGCTATCTCGGCGAGGGCTCCGGCATCATGGGCTATGACGAGCTCGTGCTCGCCTGCGGCCAAGGCGCGGATTTGTCGCTCGTCAAAGGCATGGCGCAATACGCTCTGCCGCTGAAGACACTCGGCGACGCGCTGTTCATGCGCAACCGCGCGATCGTGCGGCTCGAGCAGGCTGAGCTGCAACCCGACCCGGAGCTGCGTCGTTGGCTATCGTCGTTCATCGTGATCGGCGGCGGCTTCAGCGGCGTCGAGGTCGCCGGGGGACTGGCCGACTTCCTCCGCGCGAGCCGTCGGTTCTACCGCTCGGTGGACGATGTTCGCGTCCATCTCGTGCACAGCGGCGAGCGTTTGTTGCCGGAGCTGTCGCCGCAACTCGGACGTTTCGCCGAGCGCAGGATGCGCGCCGAGGGTATCGACGTACGGCTGCGGGCGCGCGCCGCGCGCGTCGACGACCGCGGCATTACGCTGAACGACGGCGAGGTCTTGGCCGCCGGCACGGTGATCTGCACGATCGGGACGGCGCCGAACCCGCTGATCACAGCGCTACTGCTGCCGAAGCAACGTGGCCGACTGGAGGTGGCGCCCGACATGTCGGTGCCCGGCGCTCCGGGTGTTTGGGCCATCGGCGACTGCGCGGCGGTGCCAAACGCACGCGACGGAACGACGTCGCCGCCGACGGCGCAGTTTGCCGAACGCCAGGCGACACAGCTCGCCGGCAATCTCGCCCGTCGAGCCCGTGGTGAAACCACGCGCGCATTCCGCTACCGGCCGCTGGGACAGCTCGCCTCGATCGGCCACAACAAAGCCGTCGCGGAGCTTCTAGGCGTCCGCGTGACGGGCTTCGTCGCCTGGCTCCTGTGGCGCGGCGTGTATCTGCTCAAGATTCCGACCTTCGCCCGCAAGGTGCGATTGTTCCTCGAGTGGAACTGGGCCATGTTCTTCCCGCCCGACATCTCCCATCTCGGCTATACGCGCACCCTTGCCACACCAGCGGTGGCGGCGGACGCTGGGTCGGCGTCGGAGCCGCGAGCTGCAGATCGCGCGGCGGCTTAGCTACACCGAACGCCTGCGCTGTTAGAGTAGGCGCATGAACGTGTTAGCGTCGGCGCGCGAAGCCAGATGCGTGTAGCGGTATTCGGGGCCGGCGGCGTCGGCGCGTACTTCGGCGCACGCTTGGCCGAGGCGGGCGCCGACTTGGCCGTCATCGCGCGCGGGCCGCACCTCGCTGCCATTCGCACCAACGGCCTGCGCGTCGATAGCGTGCTCGGAGACATGCACGTCCACCCGGTGGCGAGCGCCAATCCCGCCGACATCGGCCCTGTCGACGTGGTGTTGCTCGGCGTCAAGACGTGGCAACTCGACGAAACGATTCCAGCGCTGCGGCCACTCCTCGGCCCCGACACACTCGTCATTCCGCTGCAAAACGGCGTCGAAGCAGCCGAGCAACTGAGCCGCACCATCGGCGCAGGGCACGTCGCGGGCGGTCTGTGCAGCGGCTTCTGCTTCATCGTCGCGCCCGGGCACGTGCGCCACATCGGTGGCATCACGCTCATCAAGTTCGGCGAGCTCGACGGGCGTTTGTCCGCACGCGTCGAGGCGCTACGCGCCGCGTTCGTCCGCGCCGGCGTCGACGCGACGGTCCCCGACGACATCCACCTCGCGCTCTGGGAGAAATTCATGCTGGTCGTGCCGTTCGGCGGACTCGGCGCAGTGACGCGCGCACCGATCGGTGTGCTCCTGCGCACGCCCGTCACACGCGAGCTCGTGGAGCGAGGCATGCGCGAGATCGAGGCCGTAGCCCGAGCGAGCGGCGTCGCGCTACCGCACGACTGCGTCGCACGCACACTCGCGACGCTCGATGCCGTCACACCGAGCGGCACGTCATCGCTACAACGTGACATCACCGAAGGCAAACGCTCCGAGCTCGACGAGTGGACGGGAGCCGTCGTGCGGCTTGGCGCGCGCGCCGGCGTTCCCACACCGCTGCACGCCTTCCTCTACGCGAGCTTGCTGCCGCAGGAGCTGCGCGCTCGCGGCGAGCTCGATTTCTAGTCGTCCTCGGCCCGCAGCCGTTCGCGGAGCCGCCAATAGTGGTGGCTCCGCCGCCGCCGGCCACGCCCAAAACCGCCGCTGGACCCGCAGAAACCGCAGAGTCACACGCCTTCTCAAGTTGGCACTCCGTTTGCAATAGGGGCCTTGTGCGGCGGACAGCCGCGGCTCATTCGATCAACAACGGAGGATCACAGCATGCAGACGAAGAAGGCTCTCATTGGCACCGCGGTCGGTGCGCTTGTCGCGCTCGCACAGATGGCGGCCAACGCCGAGCCGGCGCCGACGCCGAGCTTCAAGGCCGAGAAGTGCTATGGCATCACGAAGGCCGGCAAGAATGACTGCGCCGCCAACGGCCACGCCTGCCAGGGTCAAGCGAAGGCGGACAGCAACGCTCGCGAGTGGGTCTACGTGCCCACTGGCACCTGCGAGCGCGTCGTGGGCGGCAGCCTCGCGGCCAAATAGGGCGATGAGCGCGACCCCCGACGCGCGCGCCCTCGGAGCACCGGTCCCGGCGTCGGCCGGGATCGGGCTTCGCTCCGCGCACGTCGGGCACTTCATCGACGGTCACCCCGATGTGCCGTGGCTCGAGGTGCATAGTGAAAACTACTTTGCGGCCGGAGGCGCGGCGCACGCCGCGCTCACGCGGATTCGCTCCGCGTATCCGCTGTCGTTTCACGGCGTGGGGCTGTCGCTCGGCTCCGTCGATCCGCTCGACCGGGCCCACCTCGATCGCTTGCGCGAGCTCGTGCGCCGCTACGATCCGGCGCTCGTCTCCGAGCATCTGTCGTGGAGCTCGGTCGGCGGGCAATTCTTGAACGATCTGCTGCCGCTGCCCGCCACGCGCGAGGCGCTCGAGCACATGGTGCTGCGCGTCGATGCGACCCAGGAGAGGCTCGGGCGCAGGATCCTCATTGAAAACGTGTCGAGCTATCTCGCGATGGGTGCCGGCGAGATGCCCGAGCATTGCTTCCTCGCCGAGCTTGCGCAGCGCACCGGCTGCGGCGTGCTGCTCGACGTCAACAATCTCTACGTCAATGAGTGCAATCACGGCGCTTTGGCCGCGACGTTCATCGCCGGGCTGCCTGTGGGTAGCGTCGGTGAGATTCATCTCGCGGGTCACAGCGTTCACGACTATGACGGCGAAAAAGTCGTCGTCGACACGCACAGCACGCGTGTCTGCGCTGCCGTGTGGCGGCTGTACGAGCGAGCCATCGCCCGTTTCGGCCGCGTGCCGACACTCATCGAGTGGGATTCCGACTTGCCCGAGCTCGCCGTGCTTGTCGACGAAGCTCGTCATGCCGATCAGATCATGGAGGTGGGGTATGCCGTCGCTGCGTGAGTTACAGCAGCTCGCTTACCGAGCGATAGTGCTCGATGAAGACGCGCCGTCTCTGGTCGGTCCGCGCGACGCTCGCTTTACCACGGCGCGTCTTGGCGTTTATCGCAACAACGCGCGCGAAAACTTTCACAAGACGCTCGCCGTGACGTATCCCGTGGTACAGCGCCTCGTGGGCGAACTGTGCTTCCGCGGGTTGGCTCGATCCTATATGCGTGACTTCCCGTCGCGCAGCGGCAACTTGGGCCACTTCGGGGCCGAGCTCGCGACGCTGCTCGACATCTGCTATCGCGACACCGCCTTCGGCTACCTCGCCGACGTGGCACGACTCGAATGGGCCGTCGCCGAAGCCGAAACGGCGGCCGACGCGCTGCCGTTCGACCTGCTCCATCTCACGGGCGTGCCGGCGGACGACTACGCCGGGTTGCGTTTTGCGCTGCGCGCCCCCGTGCGCCTGCTGAGCTCGTTGTTCCCCGTGTTCACGATCTGGGAAGCCAATCAGTCGGCGGACGTGCGACCGGTGGCGCTCAACAAGGGTCCGGAGCACGTGCTCGTCACCCGGCGTGCGAGCGGCGTGCAGCTCCACCGGCTCGATACGGGCACGTTCGCCTTTGCGCGCAGCCTCGCCGATGGCGAGTCGCTCGCCGATGCGTGTGGTGCCGGCGAGGCGGCGACCGCTGATTTCGATGCCGCCACCGCTCTCAAGACGCTGACGCAGCTCGAGGTGCTGGCGGGCTTCCGCTTGCCGGCCGATGAAGTCGAATAACCAGGAGATCATCATGTCCATCGCCAAACTTCATACTCTCGCCGTGGTCTTGCCCGAGCGGTTATTTAGCCGTTTCGAGCCCCTTCTATTACTCGGCTTGCGCCTTTGGGTCAGCTGGGAGTTCTTGAAATCGGGCTGGATCAAGATCAGCAGCTGGCAAAACACCGTGTTCCTGTTCCAGAACGAGTATCACGTGCCCGTGCTGCCGCCATACGCGGCGGCGGTCGCCGGGACGGCTGGAGAGCTCGTGTTTCCGGTGCTGTTGATCGTCGGGTTGGCGGGTCGTTTGTCGGCGCTCGGTTTGTTCGCCGTCAACGTAATGGCCGTGGTCTCGTACGCCGATGTGTTGCTCAGCGAGGGCTTCGAAGCGGCGGTCGGCCAACATTACCTCTGGGGACTCATGCTGCTCGTGCTGGCCGTGTTCGGTCCTGGCAAAGTGTCACTCGACTACCAGCTCGGCACGACGAGCCCCACCCGCACCGCGGGGCTTCGGGCACAGCCAGTGTGAGGCCGGCTATACTCCCCGAGTCGGCCGAAGCAACAAGACCGTGGTCGAGACGGCGATGACGGGTCTCACAACGAGTGGCTACTAGACGTATCGCACCGCACTCCGACCTGCTGCGCACGTTGGATGAATCCTTGGCCGGGCTGACCGGCCAAGAGTTCTTTCAGGTGCTCGCCCGCACGCTGGCGCAAGAGCTTCAGGCGCACTGCTCGTTCGTCTGCGAGTTCACGAACGGCAACACGGTCGCGCAGCCCTTCGCGTTCTGGTACGAAGGCAAGCTCATCGATGGGGCCTCCTACCCTCTCGCCGGTACACCGTGCGAAAAGGTGCTCGGTGGCGACATCGTCGTCTACGAGCACGACGTCTGCGAATCGTTCCCGGAGCATCGTGCCGATCTCAAGGCCGTGCGCGCCGAAAGCTACATCGCCATTCCAATGAAGAGCCGCGGCGGCGAGATCGTGGGCCACGTGGCCGTCATCGACTGGCAGCGCCGCCGCTGGGCGGACGCGGACTTGGGACTGCTGCGGATTTGCTCGAGTCGGGCCACGGCCGAGCTCGAGCACATGCGCGTCGAGCGACAGCTGGCGGCCATCAATCGCGAGCTCGAGGCCCGCGTGCAGGAGCGCACGCGCGAGCTCCAAGCGGCGCGCGATGAGCTGGAGCAGCGCGTGCTCGAGCGAACCTCAACGCTGTCGGCCGTCAACACGCGCTTGCGGCACGAGATCGCCGCACGCACCGAAGCCGAAGCGGCGTTGCGACGCCAGGAGCAGGCCTATCGCGATCTCTATGAGGAGGCGCCGAACGTCTATTGGTCGACGGGTGCGGATGGCTACATCAAACGCGCCAACCGGCGTGCGGCAGAGCTCTTCGGTCGCGAGGTCGTGGGCGAGCACTACACGAATTTGATCGCCGACACGCCCGATGGGCTGCCGCGCGGACGCAAGGTGTTTGCGCGCTTCCTCGAAGGCAAGCCCACCTACGGCGAAGAATTCGAGTTTCGCGGCGCCAATGGCCGCAGAATTTGGGCCTCAGTCAACGTCCTGCCGATTCTAGGCGACGACGGCAAGCCCGTTGCCACGCGCACCACGCTCGCCGACATCACGGAGCGCAAACGCGCCGAGCAAGCGCTCGAGCGGCGGCTTGCGCTCGAACAATTGCTCACGGAGGCGGCGACGGCATTCGTCGGCGCACGACCCGACGACGTCGATCGCGCGCTCGAGAAGGCGATCACGCGCATCGGCATCTGGGGTGCCTGGGACCGCGTACGTGTGTTCCTGTACGAAACCGGCCGTGTGGAGCCGGAATTGCACCAGGCGTGGCAGAAGGAAGGATTGCCCGTCGGCTCGGCTGCACCGCTCGTGCCGCGGCGGTTCCTGCACGTGCGCGACGAGCCGATCGATTTGCCACGCGTCGGCATGAACGCGAGCGCCCTCGACAGCGTGCTCGTCGACGCCGGCGTGGGCGGCTTGATCCTCGTGCCGATAGCAAACTCGAACGCCATGCTCGGCTACGTCGAGCTCGCCTGCTTCGGCCGCGGCCATGATTGGCAGCCGGCCGACGTAACGTTGCTGCGCCTGCTCGGCGAGCTCATGGCGAGCACCTTGCAGCGTTGTGACGCGGAACGGGAGCTCGTTGCGGCGCGTCAGGGCGCGGAGGCCGCGAGCCAGGCGAAGAGCGAATTCCTCGCCCGCATGAGCCATGAGCTACGCACGCCTTTGAATGCGATCCTGGGTTACGCTCAGCTGTTGCAGCGGGATTCCGGCATTGGCGCCGCGCAACGCAGCCAAGTAGAAATCATCCGCCGATCGGGCGAGCATCTGCTCACGTTGATCAATGATGTCCTCGATCTCGCGCGCATCGAGGCCGGCAAAATCGAAGTAGCGGCCGTAGACACCGATCTCGGCGCGCTCGTTCGCGACGTGAGCGCCATGTTCGGGCCACGCGCCGAGCACGCGGGACTCGTGTTTCGCAGCGAGCTCGCCGAACCGCACCCACAGCTCATTCGCGCCGACGATCGACGCTTGCGGCAGATCCTGATCAACCTGCTCGGCAACGCCGTGAAGTTCACGCCGACGGGCGAAGTGCGTTTCCACGTGCGCTCCACCCACGGCACCGGAGACCAGTGGTCGATCGCGTTCGAAGTGACCGATACCGGCATCGGCATCGGCGACGACGATCTGCAGCGGATCTTCGAGCCGTTCTACCAGGTGGCGGGCCGCAACAGCGAGGGCATCGGCTTGGGGCTCGCGATCACGCGGCGGCTCGTCGAGGCCATGGGCGGCGAGCTCGCAGTGGTGAGCGAGCTTGCGTCTGGCACGACGTTCACGCTGACGCTCGAGGTGCAGGCGCAGGGCGGCGCTGCCGAGCTAGCGCACGTCGAGCGCCGTGTGGAAGGCTACCGCGGTCGCCGCCGCAGCGTGCTCGTCGTGGACGACAAGGCCGACAACCGCGCCGTGCTTTTGGGCTGGCTCGCGCCGCTCGGTTTCGACGTGAGCGAGGCGGCCGACGGCGAAGCCGCCGTCGCCGCCACGGCGCGTCTCGCCCCCGATCTAGTGCTCATGGATCTCGTGATGCCCGGACTCGACGGCCTCGAGGCGACGCGGCGGATTCGCGCGCTGCGGCTACCCCGCCCGCCGAAGATCGTAGCCGTGACGGCCAACGCCTTCGAAGACGCGAGACGGCGCAGTTTGACGGAGGGCTGCGACGCGTTCTTGACCAAACCGGTGAACCTCGAGCAGTTGCGAGCCACGATCGGCCCGCTGCTCGAGCT
>Ga0105252_10000432_pt1 | contig 29185 bp, 22 predicted proteins | sample EasRivMeERMZT100_FD_89675 | JGI IMG/M metagenome (GOLD analysis project Ga0105252, IMG submission 89675) | Soil microbial communities from meander-bound floodplain in the East River, Colorado, USA - East River MetaG ERMZT100 | ecosystem: Environmental > Terrestrial > Soil > Floodplain | place... | reverse complement strand
CCGATGGTGTAGTCGAACCACTCCTTGATCTTGCCGTCCTGCACGAAGAACACGCCGACGCCCTCCCAGGTCAACGGTCGCGTGGCGGAGGAGAAACGGTCGACACGGTGGTTCACGACCATCGGACCCTTGGCAAAGCTTTCGAGAATCCGGAACTCGATGGCGCTCGACGTGTCGACCCACGGTTGCATCTGGGCGATCAGGGCGGCGGCGCCCGTGACCGGTGCCGTGGTCTCGGTCATGCGATAGACGGCGTCCGCCGTCATGTGCGACGTGACCCGCTGCAAATCACGCGTCGACCAGGCCGCGCAGAAGTCGGTCACGACCTTGAGGTTGGCCGCTTCCTGCTCGCTCTGCTCGGCCGCAGTTGCCGCTCGAGAGGCGAGCAAGGCACCCATGGCCGCGATCCCTGAGCCGGCCAGGAAGTGGCGTCGCAGTACGCCGTCGTCGCTCATCGGCGTTTTCTCCCGATCTTCTTCGCCGGCTTTTTCTTCGCGGCCGGCCGTTTCCAAAGAGCCTTGCTGGCAAGCTTCGCGCCCGCGGCCAGCGATTGCAACTTGGCCCATTGAATCGACGGATGAACGCGGCGAACGAACGGCCCTTGTGCAAAGCCGCAGTCCGTGCCGGCCATGACATTGTCGGGGCCCACCACTTTGGCAAAGCGCAGGATTCGCTCCGCGACGAGCTCGGGGTGCTCCACGACGTTCGTTTGGTGGCTCACGACCCCGGGGATCAGCTTCTTGCCGTCCGGCAGCTTCACGGTCTTCCACACCTGCCACTCGTGCTCGTGGCGAGCGTTGGCCGCTTCGATCGAGTAGGCGCCGGCGCGCACCGTGAGGAGCAGGTCCACGATGTCTTTGAGCGGCACGTCGCTCGTGTGCGGGCCGTTCCAGCTGCCCCAACAGATGTGGTAGCGCACCTTTTTCTGGGGGATGCCGCGAAGCGCGTGGTTGAGCGCGTCGACGCGAATCCGGGCCCATTTGCGAAAGTCGGCCGTTGTGGCGGGCGGCACCATGCGGTCGTACATGAACGGTAGGTGCGCATCGTCGATCTGCACGAAAAGACCGGCGTCCGTGATCGCCTTGTACTCCTCGCGCAGCGCCTCCGCGCCGGCGAACATGTACTCTTCGTCGGTCTTGTAATAGTTGTTCGGCGACATCGCGAACGCGCTGGCGGGTGCGGCCACCGGCAAGAAACCCGCGCGCGCTCCGGCGATTTTCATGGCGCTCTGTAGATTGTCGATGTCGCGCTTGAGCGCGGCATGGCCCGTGTACTTGATCGGACCGACGCAGGGGTAGATGCCCTCGAGGTAGCCCTCTTTGGGCCACGTCTCGGCGTAGAAGTCCTTGAAGCGCGCAAAATCGCCGAAGTCGATTCCGCCCTCGGTGGCGAGTTGCAGGCGCGGGCCGAACCCCGCGAGCCGTTCGATGCAGTACTGCTCCCAGCCGATGCCCTTGCCGAACTCGCCGTCACTGACAATGTCGACACCCGCGTTTACTTGGTCGCTGACGACTTTGTGCACGGAGTGTCGCAGTGCCGGCAAGTACTCGCTGTCGTCGACCGTGCTCGACAGGCGGAGACGCAGCAGCGCTGCGAAATCGTCGGGCCTCACGAGACTGCCGACGTGCGTGGTGAGAATCGCCCGCGAATCGCTGGTCATTGACTCCCCCTGGATCCCGTTCGTTTTTCTTCGGCGCGCCGGCCGAAAGTGTCTCGCCAGTCACCTATCTTGACGACTGTACGATACAAGCGGCAACATCCCCTGTACACACGGGCGCGTAGCGAAGGGGCGAGTCGTGACTACCCGCAGGCAGTTCATCCATACGAGCCTTGCTCTTGCCGCGCTGCCGTCGGCCGCCTTCGGGGCGACTTCGGCCGCGACCAAGAGTCGTGCGCTGCCCCTCGAACGCTTTGTTTTCGACCGCCGCTTCGCGGCCGCGGCCGAGGTCGCCAGGCACGTTGCCGCTCGCGGCGTGCCGCTCTCGGCGATCGCGGGGGACCTGACGGACCTGTGGTACCACGAGCTCGATTTACGGTGGAAACGTGCGCCCGAGCCTTTGGCCGGCATCACCACGCGCCAAGGATTGTTCGTGCTCGAGACGTTGGCGGCGGATCAACGCATGCGCGTCGTGTACCGCGGCGAGCATCGCACGGCGGTCGACGGCCGCGTGAGCCATGCGCTCGCGGGGCCGGACGAGCTCGTGGCGCGGATCGGCGAAGCGCCGCGCGGGCGGGTGTGGGCGACGCTCGGCGTGGCGCTGGTCGAGTGCCCGGCTGCGGCGCGGCTCGCAGCCGCGCGCGAGCTCACAAACGCTGCGACGGCCGCACCGCTCGGCGAGCCGCTGTGTTCCTGGATCATCGCGCCGCGCGTGGCAACGGCGACTATTTAAATCGCTAACGGATCGAGGGGGACGAGATGGCGATACTGCCGCCCGGAGTCAGCGCGCAGCAATTCGATGCCGCAGTGCGGCAATTCCGCGAAGCCGTGGGCCCCGAATGGGTATTCACGAGCGATGAGGAATTGCACCCGTATCGGGATCACTTTTCATACATCAAGGATCAGCCGAACGAGCTGATTCCCTCGGCCGCCGTGGGTCCGGACAGCGTGGAGCAGGTGCAGGCCATCGTCCGGACGGCGAACCAGTACAAGATTCCGCTGTACGCCATCTCGACCGGCAAGAACTTCGCCTACGGCGGCCCGTCGCCGAACGTGCGCGGCAGCGTCACCGTCGATCTGAAGCGCATGAACCGCGTGCTCGAAGTGAACGACAAGCGTTACTACGCGCTCGTCGAGCCCGGCGTGTCGTACATCGATCTGTACCGCCACATCCAAGAGCGCGGCTTGAAGGTATGGGTCGACACGCCGGACCCGGGTTGGGGCAGCCCGATTGGTAACGCCCTCGATCACGGCATCGGCTACACGATGGGCTTCTATCGCGATCACTTCGGCGCGCATTGCGGCATGGAAGTGGTGCTGCCGAACGGCGAGGTCATGCGTACCGGAATGGGCGCGATGGGCACGTCGAAGAGCTGGAACGAATACAAGCACGGCTACGGTCCCGACCCGGCCGGCCTGTTCGGCCAGGGCAACTTCGGAATCGTCACGAAGATGGGCTTTCGATTGATGCCGCAGCCCGAGCATTGGCGCACGGGCGCCGTGATGGTGCCGAAGCGTCAAGACTTCATTCCGCTCGTCGACACGGTCAACTACCTCACGGATCTCGCGATCATAGGCGAGCCCTGGTACGGCAGCGGGCTCGGGCCGCTCGCTGGCAACGCGGAATTTCGCGATGCCGCGTTCGCGTTCAACGAAGCCGAGATGGACCGGCAAGCCGCCGCGGCCAATTTGCACTCGTGGCAGGTCGAGCTGCAGTTCTACGGTTCCGAGCGCACGACGCAGAGCAACTGGGAGTACGCGAAGGAGCTCATGGCGCGCGCGATCCCGGGCGCGCGATTCATGGACGGCGAGTCGTTCAAAGTGCCGCTCACGCGCGAGCAGATTTCGAAGTCGACGACGCCGTACCGCTCGAACATGCGGCGCAACATCACGCAGGGCGTTCCGGGTCTCGGCATCTGGTGGATGCCGAGCCGCTCCGAGCAGAACCCGAATGCGTGGGACGAGACCCACATCGGCTTGTTCTCGTTGATCGGTCGCAGTGGGGAGGCCGTGTTTCAGGCGCAGCGGGACTTCGCCGACGTATCGAAGAAGCTCGAGATGCCGAGCCTGTTCCCGAATGCGCTCGGCACTCCGGTCAACTGGTATCAGTTCGCGTTCATCATGGGCAATGGTTTCGGTCTCGGTCGCGCCGACCCGAGTCCCGAGGGCAAGAAGAAAGCGGCGGCCATGCTGCGCCGTGTGCTCGAGGAGAATGCCAAGCGCGGCTACGGCGACTACCGTGCGCCGCCGATGCTGCAGGACGACGTGGCCGAGCAGTACGCGTTCAACAATCACGTCTTGCGGCGCTTCAACGAGACGCTGAAGGACGCCATCGACCCGAACGGCATCATCATGCCAGGCCGCGCCGGTGTTTGGCCCGCGGCTTATCGGTCGCTGCGAGGAGCGCTACGAGGATGACGGCACAACGCTCGATTCGAGCCGCGACGCTCGCCGGCTGGCTGCTGGCGGGTGCCGCGGCAGTTACGGCTCAGGAATCGGCAGTGCAGCGCGGCAGCGCCAAGTTCCAGCACTCGTGCGCGCCGTGCCACGGCGACGGGCCGGGCGACGATGGCCACGCGATGCTGCCGGGCACCGACGCGCTGCGCATCAAGTACAAGGGTACGATACCGCCGCTCCTCGAGCATCGCACCGATCTCACGGCCCCGACGCTCAAGGCGTTCGTGCGCAACGGCTCGTTCTCGATGCCGCCGTTTCGGCCGACGGAGCTCACGGACGCCGAGATCGAAGACATCGCGGCGTATCTCGCCGAGTCGTCCAAGGCAGCGGCACCTCGGCGCTAGAACGCCGCTCGGTGCGTTAGTGAGCGCTTTTCTGTAGCTCGGTCAGCCGCTCGAGCAGCAGCTGCTTCTCGAGCGACAAGTTGCCGATGAGTTGCTTGAGATGCAAGTTCTCCATCTCGAGCTGTTTGACGCGGGCGGCGTCGCTGCCGGCGTCTTTGGCATCCTTCCAGGGATAGACGACGGTGTCTTGCCGCGGTGCGGCGGGCTTCGCCGCGGGGACCGCGCGTGGCACCTCGGCCGGCACTACGCCGCTGTCCGCGGCTGCCGCCAGCTTCTCGGTGAAGATCGCGAACGCTAGATCGACTTGTCGCTCGATCGACTTCGCGGAGCCCACGGGTACTCCCAGGGTGATCGTGAAGCGGTCGACGGACGTGACGTTGGCTTTAACGATCGCCGACCATAGCAAGCAGACTTCCTCGGCCGTGAACTTCTCGACGATGCCGAGGCGCACGACTTCTCTGAAATAGGGCAGCGCGAGACTGTCGAAGAGATGTGCGAGCTTCGGCTGAATGACGTTGCGATAGCGTGCGCTGTTGGCGAGCTGCTCCAAGGTGCAGATCTTGTGGAGCTGTGGCCGCTGCAGCATGTCGGTCAGTAGCAGCCGCAAGTGGTTGTGAAACTGCTCTTGCAAGTTGCCCGACGGGGTGAACCCGAGGCCTTTGCCTGTCTCGAGGTAGCGCTCGAACAGGTAGTCCACGGTCGCCACCCAGAGCTCTTCCTTCGAGCCGAAGTAATACGCGATGAGCTGGAACGAGACGTCCGCGCTGTCGGCGATCGTGCGCAGCGACGTGCCTTCGAAACCCTGCTCCGCAAACGCATCGGTCGCGGCCTGCAGCAGCCGCGTGCGGTTGTCGAGGTCTGCTGCGACGCCCGATTTGTTGGTCTTCATGGGCTGAGCCTAACAGCCGAGCTTGCCGATGGTAAGCGCGCCGCGCGGCTGAACGGTTCCGCTGACGGCCGTCGTTGACGATCGTAAAGTAACTGTATTACAGTCGTCAAGCAAGGATCCCGGGGGGCAGTCGCAAGGAGGTGGCCGAATAACAAACATCTAGCGCAAACCAAATCGAGGGGGAGTCATGAGACGACAATGGATGAGCGCCGCTGTGCGCATCGTCGCGATGGGGCTGCTAATGACGGTGGGGTTCGCGGCCCAGGCCCAGCAGGGCGGCGGCCTCGAGGAGATCGTCGTCACGGCCACGCGCCGTGAGACCAATCTGCAGGACGTGCCGATCTCGGTCATCGCTCTCACGGGTGACGACCTTGCGATGCGTGGCGTGGAATCCATCGAAAAGCTCGCCGCTTCGGTGCCGAACCTCAACATCATTGGCGGCCTGGCGGGCCCCGGCACGACGTCCTTTACGGTCCGCGGCATCCCGCGCGTCGGCACCTACATCGACGGGGTCTGGCAAGTCGGCACGAACGGGCTCTTGACGCGCAATCTCGTCGAGCTCGAGCGCGTCGAGGTGCTGCGCGGCCCGCAGGGCACGTTGTACGGGCGAGACTCGACGGGCGGCGCGATACGACTCGTGACCAAGCGTCCGGCGCAGGAATTCGGTGGTCAGATCAACGCGGTCGTCGGCACGCTCGATCGAACCGACGTGACGGCCAGCGTCGACGTGCCGTTCACGGACAAGCTGCGCAGTAAGTGGACGGCGGCGAGCCTTAAGCGCAGCGGCTACATCCAGAGCCGCACGGTCGATGAGGACTACGGGCAAATCGACGATCTCGTGCTACGTGGAGACTTGCTGTGGCTGCCGACCGAGAAGCTGAGCTTCCGCTTCAACTATCAAAGCAACGAGAGCCACCCGACGGAGGCCCGTGTCCAATCCGCGGTGTTTCCGGAGCTTTCGCAGACGTTCGGCATCGGCTCCACGCCCGGCGCGGTGCGGCTGGCCGCCGGCATCATTCAGCTCTATACGCTCGCGGGGCAGCCAATCACGGCGCAGACGCAACAGGCCGGCTATCCCGGCGGCGTGGTGGGCCAGTGGGAGACTCGCTCGGAGATCACGATTCCCGACGAGATCAAAGACGAGCAGCTGGCCGTCGACATCAATTGGGCGCTGACGGATTCGCTGAGCCTCCAGTTCCTCACGGCGCGCACGAGCCAGGTCGCGCAGCTGTACGTCGACTGGGACAACACCCAATACACGGTCTTCAACGACATCTTCGGCAACGATCTCGATCTCTTCAGTCAGGAGATCCAGTTGTCGGGTAGGACCGATCGATTGGACTGGGTTGCCGGCGCCTATTACTGGGAGCAGCAGAACGTCACGCGCAATCCGAGCTACAGCATGCAGGAGTTCACGTCCGGCCAGCTCAGCATCGCGAACGTGTTCGCGACGCCGCAGTGCGTGAACGTGCCCGCTGGATTCTTGCCGTGCCAAGCCACGTACGGGATCATCCTGTCGCAGCAGGCCGACGACATGAATTTCGCCGGCCAGCGCGGCTCCGCCGTGTTCGGCGAGGCAGTCATCCATCTCACGGATGCGCTCGATCTCACGGTCGGCTACCGCTATCACGACCAAACGAACGAGAGCCAGGCGATGACCGTGGTTGCGGGTATGTCAGCGGCAAAGCCGCCGCGGTCGAACGCGGACTTCGGGCCGGGCGACCCCTACGCGGGCGCGAGGGTCGGAATTCTCGACTCCGCTTCGTTCGACAAAGGCACGAGCCGGCTGGCCGTGAACTACGAGTTCAGCGACAGCGTGATGGGTTACATCGGCTACTCGGAGGGCTTCAACTCCGGCGGCTTCGGCGTCGAGCAGCTTTCGTGCAAGCGCCGCGTCTCGCCGTTCTTGCCCGAAGACCTGCAGAACTACGAGCTCGGTCTGCGCTCGGATCTTGCCGACGGCCTGTTGCGCTTCAATGCCACGGTGTTCCACACGAAATGGAACGACATTCAGCTCGCCGGTGAGTCGATCGACGACTGCGTCAACCCGCCCGTCGTGGGAACAAATTTACGAACGCAGAATGTCGCGTCGGCCGAAGCCGACGGCGTGGAGATCGAGTTGACCATCGCGCCGACCGACGGCCTGTTGTTCAACGTCAACTTGGGGCTCCTCGACACTCAGTACGTCGGCATCTCGACGCCGGTTCCCGGCCTCACGCTGAATACGGAGTTCAGCCAAGCACCGGAGACGACCGGCAATGTCGGTGTGCAGCACACGGCAAACCTCGGCGGGGGCGGCACGTTCACCACGCGCCTCGACTACAGCTACTCGGATCAGTTTTGGCGCTCGCAAATTCCGAATTTCCGGACGGAGTACTACGGTCTGCCGGCGCAGTTCGACGAAGGCGGCGACTACGGGCTCTGGAACATGCGCCTCGTGTATGCTCCGTCTGGGGCGGCCTGGGAGGTCGCCGTATTCGGCACGAATCTGACCGACGAGTACTACTTGAACTCCGGCTTCTTCCACTCCCTGTGGGACATCGACTTCGCGACGGTCGGGCGCCCGCGCGAAGCCGGACTGGAGCTCAAGGTGCGGTTCGACTAGAGGGCGGGGCAGCTTGATGAGCGCGAGCAGCCGATCGAGCAACGTACGACGAGTGCCTCGTCGCCGCGTGTGTTTCCCCCCGTCCGCGGCACGGCTCGCCGCACTCGCGATCGCGACTGCGGCGGGTCTGCTGCTCCAGGCGTGCTCGCGCTCCGACGATCCGCAGCTTGGCGGTCTGCGCGCCGACGAGATCGACTACAACTGGCACGTTCGACCGATCCTGTCGGAGAACTGCTTCAAGTGTCACGGACCCGACTCGACGGGGCGGAAAGCTGGGCTGAGGCTCGATGTGAGCGAGCTCGCGACGCAGGAGCTGCCGGAAACGCCCGGCAAGTACGCGATCGTGGCCGGTCGCCCCGAGCGCAGCGAGCTCGTTCGCCGCATCACGTCGACGGACGTCGACGAGCGCATGCCGCCGGAATCCACGCACAAGACGCTGTCGGCACAGCAGATCGCAATCCTCGAGCAATGGATCGACGACGGCGCCGAGTATCGACCGCATTGGGCGTTCATTACGCCGGAGCGCCCGCCAGTGCCCGACACGGCGCTCGCGGCGCGTGCGGGCAACGACGTCGACCGCTTCGTGCTGAACCGGCTCGAGCGCGAGGGACTCGAACCGTCGCCCGAAGCCGACCGCGAGGTGTTGATCAATCGAGCGACACTGACGCTCACCGGGTTGCCGCCCACGCCGGATGACGTAGACGCGTTCCTCGCCGATGCGGCGCCCGATGCGTACGAGCGCCTCGTCGACCGGTTGCTCGCGTCGCCGGCCTACGCCGAGCACATGGCCGACTACTGGCTCGATCTCGCGCGGTGGAGCGAATCCGACGGGTTTCTCGACGATCATCACGACCGGCTGCTCTGGCCGTGGCGCGATTGGGTCATCGACGCCTTTGCGCGCAACATGCCGTTCAACGAGTTCGGCACGTGGCAGCTCGCCGGCGATCTCATGCCGAACGCCACGCGCGAGCAGACCCTTGCGACGGCGTTTCTGCGGGTCGGTAAGCGTACGACCGAGAACGGCGCCATCGACGCCGAGTACAAAGCCGAATACATGGTGGAGCGCACTGACAACGCGCTTGGGGTCGCGTTCCTCGGCTTGACCGTCGGCTGCGCTCGCTGCCACGACCATCGCTACGATCCGATCAAGCAAACCGACTACTACGCGCTCGGCGCGTTCTTCAATAGCAACGACGAGCCTGGAGCGTATGCGCCGGGGTTCAGCGGCATTCAGGGCGGGCCCACCTTGCCTTGGCCGGATAGCGCCACGGCCGGCGCATTAGCCGTTGCGGCAGGTGCAGTGGCGGCGCAGTCCGATGTCTACGCCGCCGCGCGTGCAGCCGCCGGGCGTTCGACTCGCGCCGCGGCCGAGCAGCTCGCGACCGACGCGCCGCGTGCCGCCGGCGTCGTGCGCGCAGCGCTGGCGGGCGCGCTCGCCGCGCACTACGCGTTCGAGTCCGCGCAGCCCGCGACGCTGGCGGACTTGCCGCCGCCGCGGCCGCCAAACATTCCACCCCCCGCGCTCACGGAGTTTCGGCGTAATCCGTTCAGCGGTCCGCCGCCGCCCGCGAACGAGACGCCGGCGGCGCGGCGCCAGCGCGAGGCCTTCGAGCTCGTGTTCCGCGTGCCGCGCAACTACAACGCCGAGTCGCTCACGCTGTCGTCCGCGGCCACGCCCGGTATTCCGTCGGCCGTGATTCAAGGGCCGGTGTTCCGCGAGGGCGTGCGCGGCCGCGCGCTGTTCTTCGACGAGACGAACCGCGGCTTCTTAGGACGCGACGTCGGCTACTACGACCGCACGGACCCGTTCACGCTCGACTTCTGGTTCTACGTCGGCGCCGCCTACGACAACGTGCCCGTCATCAATCATCTGGCCGAGCAGAATTCCGGCCGCACGGGCTATCGACTGACCATCGTGGACGGCCGATTGTGGGCATCGCTCGCGCATTCACCGCCGGCGAACATGCTCGCGATCGAGACGCTCGAGCGGCTGCCGGTAGGGCAGTGGTCGCACATCACGCTCAGCTACGACGGCGGGAGTCGCGCAGCGGGGTTGCGCCTGTTCTTGAACGGTGTGCCGGCCGCGACGCGCGTCGAGCGCGATCACCTCACGCGCAGCATCCTGCCGTTCACGTCCGCGGACGTTTTCGATCCGTTCGTGGGCTTGGCCATGGGCACGCGGTTTCGCGAGAAGGCGCCCGTCGGCAGCGGTATCGACGAGCTGCGCGTGTTCAAGCGCGATCTCACGCCACTCGAGGTGGCGTTCCTGCACGATGAGTCGGCTGCCCTCGCGGCCGCACCCGCGGCACTCGCTCCGCGGCTCGCCGAACTGTTGATGGCCACGGATCCAGCCGTCAGCACGGCACGCGCCTCGCTCACGGCCGCGCGCGCGAAGGAGAACGAGCTCGCCACCGGCGTGCCGCAAGTGCTCGTGATGGGCGACGCACCCGAGCCCATTCCGACGTTCGTGCTGAATCGCGGCGTCTACAGCTCGCCCGGTGAGCCCGTCGAGCCGCATGGACTCACGAGCGTGTTCCCTTGGGATGCGTCGCTGCCGCCGAACCGCTTGGGGCTCGCCCAGTGGCTGTTCGATCCGCGCCAACCGCTGACGGCACGCGTGTTCGTCAACCGCCTCTGGCAGCTGCACTTCGGCCGCGGCATCGTCGAAACGGCCGAGGACTTCGGCTCGCAGGGCTCGATCCCGACGCATCCCGAGCTACTCGATTGGCTGGCCGTGCAGTTCGTAGAGTCCGGTTGGGACGTCAAAGCGCTGCAGCGGCTCATCGTGACGTCGGCCACGTATCGGCAGAGCTCCGTCGTGTCCGACGAGTTGCTCGCGCGCGACGCGAGCAATGCGCTTTACGCGCGCGGGCCGCGCTGGCGCATGACGGCCGAGATGGTACGCGACAGCGCGCTGCACGCGAGCGGCCTGCTCGTCGAAAGGGTCGGCGGGCCGAGCGTCAAGCCGTATCAGCCGGCGGGCATTTGGAATCCGTTGAACAGCTTCTACACCTATCCGCTGCCGGACGATCTGCCGGCCGACGATCTGCATCGTCGCACGCTCTATACCTTCATCAAGCGCAACGCGACGCATCCCGGCCTCAAGATCTTCGACTTCACGAATCGCACCGAGAGCATCGCGCGCCGCCGTAGCTCGAACACGCCGCTGCAGGCGCTGTTGCTCATGAACGATCCGCAGTACGTCGAAGCGTCCCGCTCGTTGGCCGCCGCGGCGCTGCGCTTCTCGGCCGACGAAAGCGAGCAGCTCGCGCGCTTGTATCGCCTCGGCACGCGCGCGATGCCGACGGCGGAGCACGTCGCGCTGCTGCGCGACTACTACACCGAGCAGCGCGCCGTGTACGCCGCCCATGCGGACAAGACCGCGAGCGTGCTCAACGTGGGCGTGGTGCCGCCCGATGCCACGCTCGACCGTGCGGCGCTCGCGGCCTTGACCAACGTCGCCGCCGTCGTCATGAATTCGCCGGACGCCTACACGGTCCGCTAGGAAACGCCATGAAAGATCCGAAGTGTTGTTCCGTCGACCAAACGCGCCGAGACTTTCTGTTGAAGTCGGCCGGCGGTCTCGGCGCACTGTCGCTGCTCGAGTTGTTCGGCGGCAGCGCGCTGGCGCAGCCGGGCGGCGAGGCGATGAACGTGGGCGTGCTCGGCACGGGACAGTTTTCGGCGCGCGCGAAGCGCGTGATCTGCTTGCACATGCTCGGCGCGATCTCGCACGTCGATACGTTCGACTACAAGCCCACGCTCGAACGGATGCATGGCCAAGACCTGCCGCCGTCCGTGCGCGAGACGCAGCGCCTGTCGACGATGTCGGGCGGCCAGTCGGCGTTCCCGATCGTCGGGCCGCTGCGGCCGTTTCACCAGCGCGGCGAGAGCGGGGCCTGGGTCAGCGACTTCCTGCCGTACACGGCCGCCATCGCCGACGAGCTTTGCTTCATCAAGAGCGTGCATTCGGAGCACGTCAATCACGATCCAGCCTCCAAGTTCCTGCACACGGGGTTCCAGCTCGCGGGCCGGCCTTCGGCTGGGGCGTGGGTGAGCTATGCGCTCGGCTCCGATAACCGCGATTTGCCGAACTTCGTGGTCATGAACTCCGGCGTGTCGCAAGGCGTGCCGCAAGACGCGGCGATCTGGGGGCCGGGCTTCCTGCCTTCGCATCATCAGGGGGTCGAGTTTCGCGCCGCCGACGATCCGGTGCTCTACGTGAACAATCCGGTGGGTATCGATCGCGCCGACCGCCGCGCCATGCTCGATTCGTTGGCCAAGCTCGCGAACCTCCAGCACGCCGAATCGAACGACCCCGAGATCCTGTCGCGAGTGAGCCAATACGAGATGGCGTACCGCATGCAGAGCTCCGTGCCGGAAGTGGCCGATATCTCCGACGAGCCCGAGTCGGTGCTCGCGATGTACGGACCCGACGTGTTGAAACCCGGCACCTTCGCGCGCAATTGCCTCGTCGCGCGGCGCTTGGCGGAACGCAACGTCAAGTACCAGACGTTGTTCCACTTAGGTTGGGATCTACACCTCGCGATCAAGCAAAATCTGCCGCTGCGCTGCGGCGAGATCGACCAGCCGGCCGCGGCCCTCGTCATGGATCTACAGCAGCGCGGCTTGCTCGACGACACGCTCGTCATGTTCGGCAGCGAGTTCGGTCGCACGCCGTTCGCCCAGGGGCAGATCGACAACCCGCTCGTGGGCCGGGACCATCACGGCGGCTGCTTCACTTGGTGGTTCGCGGGCGGCGGCGTCAAAGCCGGCTACACGTATGGCGAGACCGACGAGTTCAGCTACAACGTCGTCAAAGACCCGGTGCACATTCACGACCTGAACGCCACGTTGATGTATCTGCTCGGCATCGACCACGAGCGACTCACTTACCGCTTCCAGGGGCGCGACTACCGCTTGACGGACGTGCACGGCAAAGTGGTTCGCGAAGTCTTGGCCTAGGGGCGGCGCCGCGATGCAGGACTTCGTCTTTTTCCTCGGGCGGTTTCACGTACTCGCCCTGCATTTGCCGATCGGCATCGTCATCGCGGCCGTGGCGCTCGATTGGCTGGCGCGCCGTGAGCGGCATCGCGCGCTCGCGCGAGTGGCGCCGTTTCTTTGGGGCGCCGCCGCCGTTTCCGGGGTGCTCACGGCCGTGCTCGGTTACCTGCATTTCGCCGAAGGCGGCTTCACGGGACCGTCGGCGGAGTCACACCGTTTCTACGGCACGGTGACGGCCGTGGCCGCCGTGTTCGTCTGGTGGCTCGCCCGCCAGAGCGCCGGCGCCGTCGATGGTTTGCGACTTGCTGCGGGGCTCGTGATGCTCGCGCTCGTGAGCGTGACGGGCCACTATGGCGGCAATCTCACGCACGGCACCACGTTTCTCTGGGAATACGCGCCGGCGCCGCTGCGCGCGCTCATCGGTGTGGCGGAGCGCCGTCCGCCCGTCACGAGCCTTGCGCTGGCCGATCCATACCTCGACGTGGTGCAGCCGTTGCTCGAGCAGCGTTGCGGCACGTGCCACAACGACGACAAGCGTAACGGCGGCTTCAGCATGGCGAGCTACGACTTCACGCTCGTGGGCGGTGATACGGGCCGCGCCGTCGTGCCGGGTAACGTCGACGCCAGCGAGCTTTTGTATCGCGTGAGCTTGCCGCCGGACGATGAGGCGTTCATGCCGGCCGAAGGCAAAACACCGTTAACGCCGGCGCAAGTGGCGATCATGCGTTGGTGGGTCGAAGCCGGCGCGCCGCACGATACCACGGTGGGCGCTTTGGGCATCGCCGCTGACATCGAATCTCTGCTGGCCGGCCAAGTCGGCCTCGGCGGCGCGTCGGCGCCGGCTGCAGCGGGAAGGGTGAGCGCCGACGCGCAGCTCGTGGCGCGGCTGTTCGCCGCTGGTTTCCTGGTCCGGCAGAGGGCGGAAGACGACGCGCAGCTCGTCGTCAGCGTGGGCTCGCCCGGCGGCGTGCTCGATGACGACGCCATTGCGGCGTTGGCGGCAGCTGCGCCGCAAGTCGTCGATCTGAATTTGTCGAACGCGGGTCTCGACGACGACGGCATGGCGGCGCTCGGCGACCTACCGGCCGTCACGCACCTGCGGCTCGCGCACAACCGGATCACGGATCGCGGTGTTGCCGCGCTCGGCGAGCTGCCGCGACTCCTGCATTTGAATCTCTACGGTAACAGCGGCGTCACCGACGCCGGCTTGGAATCGCTGGCGCGCAGCGCTTCGCTGCGCGAGCTGTATCTCTGGCAGACGGGCGTGTCCGCCGCGGGAGTCGAGCGCTTGCGCACAGAGCGGCCGGATCTGCGCGTGGAGCTTGGCTCGGCCGGCGTGCTCGTCGCCGTCGGCGCGGTGGGCGCAGCGGCGAAAAAGTAGGGCGAAAAAAAACGCCACATTGCTGTGGCGTTTCTTGGCTCGCTCGGCCGAAGCCGGGCGAATCACTACTAGCCCGTCTTAGGGGCTGCAGCTGCTGGCTCTACCAGCGGTCGCCACCGCGTCCGCCGCCACCGCCGCCGCCGCCGTAGCCGCCGCGGCCACCGCCGCCGCCGCCACCACCGCCCGGGGCCTTCGGCTTGGCCTCGTTGACCTTGATCTGGCGCCCTTCGAGGGACTGGCCGTTCAATTGCTGAATGGCCGCCTGTGCTTCCGCATCACTCGACATCTCGACGAAGCCGAAGCCTTTGCTCTGGCCCGTGTCGCGATCGGTGATCAAGGAAACGGAATCCACCGTGCCCGCTTTGCTGAATGCTTCGCGGATGCTCTGCTCGGTGGCGGAATACGGCAAGTTGCCGACGTAGAGTTTTCTGCCCATGGTTACCTCCTAGGGTAGCGCTCGCTCAAGAGGATCTAGGCACCATGCCAGCAGACTACTTGGAAGCGATCGAAGGACCGCAGGATCATACTGTCTAACTTCGGCCGAATAAAGGGGGCGCTGAGATATTTGTGTGGGTGGGAGCCCATTTCTAACCGGCCGGTTCGATTCGGAGGATGGCCCCGTCCGCGTCGTCCACGAGCACGTAGAGCAGGCCATCGGGACCTTGCCGGATGTCCCGCATCCGGTGCCGCCAGTCCGTGAGCAGGGCTTCGCGCCGCAGCTCTTCCATCTTCGCGTTGAAGAGAATGCGCTGGATTTGGCCCGTGCCAATGATCTCCCCGGTGCGTAAGCCGCCCACGAACACGTCGCCGCGCCACTTCGGCAGCTTGTCGCCCGTATAGAAGGTGAGACCCGAGACGGCGATCGCCGGCGTCCAGTAGACCACCGGGTCGATGAACCCTTCCTGCTGGAATTTCTGCGAGTGCCATGGCCCTTGGTAGGTGCGGCCGAGGCTGACGAGCGGCCAACCGTAGTTGCCGCCCGGAACCAGGATGTTGATCTCGTCGCCGCCGTTCGGCCCGTTCTCGGCTTCCCAAATCTGCCCGGTGCCGGGATGCACGGCGAGACCGAGCGGTGAGCGATGGCCGAGCGTGAAGATCTCCGGCCGGTAGCCGTCCCGGCCCACGAATGGATTGTCGTTCGGCACGCTGCCGTCGTCGTTCAACCGCAAGATCTTGCCGGCATGCGTGCTCGGGTCTTGCGCGTCGCCGCCGGCGGTGGACATATACAGCTTGCCATCCGGACCGAACACGAGACGCGATATCGAGCCCGAGTCGGGCAGCGTGACGAACAGATCGCGCACGCCGGTGAGCGCTTTGCCGTTCCAGGTCCCGCGCGCGAGCGCGAGCGCCCCTTTATCGTCCGGCAGCGCCTTGTGGTACGTGAGATAGACGTATTGGTTCTCGGCGAAGCGCGGATGCAGCGTGACCTCGAGCAGGCCCGAGCGGCGCAGCGGCTTGACGTCCGGCGCGCCCTGCACGGGGTCGGGATCGAGGACGCCGTTACGGACCACGCGCAGCCCACCGTGCGTCTGCGTCACGAGCCACACGCCTTCGGAGACGAACGCGATGCTCCACGGATGCTCGATGCCGCGCGTGACCACGCTCACGCGGATCTTCTGCCCCTCGGCAGTCTGATACTCCACCGGTTGGTCTGGCATCGGTGGAATCGGCAGCTCGGGCGCGACGGGGATACCGTTGGCGAACGGTACATCCTGTTGCGCCAGCGTCGTCGCGGTGGCCAGCAGCAGCCCGCCTAGGACGGTTGCCGCGCGGCCTGCGAGCAGGCGCGCAGCGTGTGAGAACCGGAGCTTGGTGCGCGGGAGGGTGATGCTCATTGTCGTTGTGTTGGGTTGCGCGGAGGCGAGAGCCTCGCACAATCGCTATGCACCGACAAGGAGCAGGGCATGGTCCGCGTCGCGCGACCGCGTCAATTCGCTCCGCGAGCAGCCGTAACGGCCGTCAAGATTCCGGCCAGGATTCGATTCGGGTGCGGCGGGCAACCAGGCACGGCGGCGTTGACGGGAATGACATTGCTGACCCGGCCCGCGCTCGCGTAGCTGCTGCCGAAGATACCGCCCGTGCAGCCGCAGTCGCCGATGGCCACGACGAGTTTCGGCTCAGGCGTCGCGTCATAGGTGCGCTTGAGAGCGAGCTCCATGTTTCTGGCGACCGGCCCCGTGACCAGCAGCAGATCCGCATGCCGCGGGCTCGCCACGAACCTGACGCCGAGTCCCTCGATGTTATACATGGCGTTGCTGAGAGCGTGAATCTCGAGCTCACAACCGTTGCAGGAGCCCGCGTCTACGTGGCGAATGCAAAGGGCGCGGCCAAGCGTCTGCAGTACTTGTGCCTGTAGGTGCTCGCGCACCCTGAGCTCGTCATCGGGCGGCGGCGGCGACTCGCTGACGATACCGACGGAGCAGATCTGATGGAGTGTTTTCCACATCTGAATCTCTAGAGGTCGTGTCCGCTATAGGAAAGATTGAACGACTTATTGATCAACGGAAAATCCGGCACGATGTTGCCGATGATCGCGTACTCGAGGGCCGGCCAGTTTTGCCACGACGGATCGTGGGGATGACAACGCTGGATGGAGCCGTTCTCGCCGGCCGTCAGCCCCAAAACGACGGGGCCGCGCCAGCCTTCGACGGCCCCAACGGCGGTTTGACCTGCCGCCGGCGCAGCGACCTCGGTGTGCGTCGGCCCAGCCGGTGCCTCTCGTAGGATCGCCGCGACGAGTCTTATGGATTCCGACAACTCGTCGAACCGCACGGCAACGCGTGCCGCCACATCGCCTTCGTGTCGCAGGGCCTTGCGCACGGCGAGCGCGTCATAGGGCGTGCAGGGCAGATCGGCGCGCAGATCCCGGTTGTGACCGCTCGCTCGGGCGGCGAGCCCGACGAGCCCAAGCCGCGTCGCTAGATCAGGCGTGACGGTACCGGTGCCCACGAACCGGTCCCGCACTCCGGCATGCTCGTCGAAGATCTCACGAACCGTCGCCGCTTCCTTGTCGATGCCGCGAGCACATTCCGCGAGTTGCGCCAAGCGGTCGGCGGCAGGATCGAGAGCAACACCGCCCGGGATGATGAAGTCGAGAAGGTAACGTTGGCCGAAGGCCGCTTCCGTCGCGCGTAGCCACAGTTCCTTGAGGCGCGACAGCTGCGCGAGGCCGAAGGCGAAGCCGGCATCGTTGCCGAGCGCACCGAGGTCGCCGAGATGATTGGCGATTCGCTCAGCTTCGAGGGCCAGCGCGCGCAGCCACGAAGCGCGAGCGGGCGCCGCCACCCGTGATAGTCCTTCGAGGGCCTGACAGTACGCCCAGGAGTAGGCGACGGCGGAGTCGCCGGATACCCTGGCGGCCAACCGATGTCCCGCCAACAACGGAGTGCGCCCGAACAGTTGCTCGATGCCCTTGTGCACGTAACCCAGCCGTTCTTCGAGCCTGAGAACCTTCTCGCCGACCACTGAAAAACGAAAGTGACCCGGCTCGATCACGCCCGCGTGCACGGGCCCGACCGGTATCTCATGAACACCGTCGCCGGTAACCCGGACGAAAGGGTAGTCGTCGGGGCGGAGCTCCTCGGGCGTGCGCACGGCTGCGCCCGGCGCGAGCGGGTGGAACTCGGCTGGCCACGCGGCATGCCTGAGCCAGGGTCGAGAGTCCGAGTCCTGCGCTCGGATGCCCGTGAGGTCGGCGGCCGCGCGCTGCATTCGGTTGGCCGCAGGAAAGATGTCGCTGAGACTGGGATAAGCGGCTTTCTCAGGTAGCCCGAGGTTGAGCAGCAGCAAGAAGTCGTCGGCGATGAAGACGGCTCGCACGGTCGCCCCTCGCTGGGGATCTGCCCAGAGCGCGTGCAGACGCGCTCCACCGGCAGCGAGGTCGAGCGCGACTTGGCGCCAGTTTTCCACGCTCACGTTCAGCTCGCAGCCACCGGGCGCGCCCGGTAACGTGTGCGCGAGCTCTTTCCATTTGCGAAGCGCCATGCCCGTGTCCTATCGGCGTCTCATTGACCGGCGATCAGAGCGGCCGCCATGCGGTACCAATCGGCTAAGTACGGTGGAATGAAAATGCCGAGCAGTAATACCAAAGCCAGGTGCGCGAACACCGGCAGTAACGCGGGAGAATGCGCCAGCCGCTTGGCGCTCGTCTCGCCGAACACCATCGGCTGAACGCGGCGGAAGATCGCCGCGAATGCGATCCCCAGCGCCAACAACAGAATGGGTGTCGACCAAGGCTCCTGACGCATGGCCGTGGTGAGAATCAGGAACTCGCTCGCGAACACACCGAAGGGCGGCATGCCGAGAATCGCGAGCGAGCCCATCATCAGCCCCCAGCCAACGGTGGGACTCACGGTAATCAGCCCGCGAATGTCGTCGATGGTTTGTGTGCCGGCTTTCTGCGCGGCATGGCCCACGGAGAAGAAGATCGCCGACTTCGTCAACGAATGGACGGTCATGTGCAAAAGGGCCGCGAAGTTGGCGACGGGGCCACCCATGCCGAAGGCGAAGGTGATGATGCCCATGTGCTCGATGGAGGAGTAAGCGAACAGCCGTTTGACGTCCCTCTGGCGCCACAGGAACAGCGACGCGAGCACCACCGAGATCAGCCCAAAGGCCATGAGCATTCGCGACGGCAGCTCCGACTGCAACGAGCCTTCGACCAACACCTTGCAGCGCACGATGGCATAGATGGCAACGTTGAGCAGCAAGCCCGACAGCACGGCGGAGATCGGCGTAGGGCCTTCGGCATGCGCGTCGGGCAGCCAATTGTGGAGCGGCGCGAGCCCGACTTTGGTGCCGTAACCCACGAGCAGAAAGACGAACGCCAAGCTCAGCACGGCGGGCTCGAGTTGCCCCTTGACCTCGTTCAAGTTGGTCCAGAGCAAGGCGGTCATGCCGCTGCCGCCCAAGACCTTCTCGGCAGCAAAGTACAGCAGGATCGTGCCGAACAAGGCCTGTGCGATGCCGACGCCGCAGAGGATGAAGTACTTCCAACCCGCCTCGAGGCTTGCGGGTGTTCTGTACAGCGTCACGAGCAGCACGGTCGAAAGCGTGGCCGCTTCCATGGCCACCCAGACCAGCCCCAAGTTGTTACTCGTGAGCGCCAAGAGCATGGCGGCGATGAACAACTGGTACATGCTGTGGTAGAGCCGCAGGTGTTGCGGCTTCACGCGACCGTGCTCGCTCTCGATGCGCATGTAAGGGCGCGAGAACAGCGACGTCGTGAGGCTCACGAACGCGGTAAGCGCGACGAGAAACACGTTGAACGGATCGATGAAGAACTGTTCGTTGAGAGCCGTGAAACTGCCATTGCCGATCACGCGGGTCGTCAATGCGCAGGCGGCGAGAAACGTCAACGCGCTGAAGCCGACGTTGGCTTCCGGCGCCCAACGTTTCGCGCCGATCGCAGCGAGCACGGCGGCGCCGAGCAGGGGAATCGCGAACAGGGCAAGGAGCTCCATGCCTACTCGTCCTCCCGCAGCGATTCGAGGTGATGCAGGTCGAGGCTGTCGAACTGCTCACGAATCTGGAAGAAGAACACGCCGAGCACGAGCATCGCGACGAGCACGTCGAGCGCCACGCCGAGCTCAACGATCATGGGCATGCCATAGGTTGCGCTCATGGCGCCAAAGAACAGCCCGTTCTCCATCGACAAGAAGCCGACGACCTGCGACATCGCTTTGCGTCGAGTGATCATTGTCAGGAACGACAGCAAGACGACCGCTATCGCGATGCCGATGCCGCTGCGCGTGGCCGTGCTCGCGAGCGCCACGATCGGTTGCGCCAGACCGAAAGAGAAGATGACGATGAGCAGCCCAACGAGCATCGTGGCCGAGATGGCGAGGAGCGGTTCGCTGTCCCAATAAACCCCGAGCCGCTTGATCAGCCGGTTCAAGAGCCACGGCAGGAACAGAACCTTCAAGAGGAGCGTGAGCAATGCCGAGAGGTACAGATGCGTCTCGCCGGTTCGATAGGCCAGGAGCAGCGTGGCGATGCACAGCAGTGCGGCCTGAAGGGCGAGCAGCTTCACGAGTGTGACGACGCGTCGTTGCGAGAGCATCGCGAATGCCAGCAGCAGAAACAGTGCGGCGATCGTGTTCAGAATTTGCAGGTCGAGTGACAGTGCAGCCATCGGGTTAGCCTTCGAGAAGTAGGTGCACGAGCAGGCCGAGCACGGCCAGTAGGAACGCGGTTGCGAGGAGCTCCGGCACCCGGAAAACGCGGAGCTTCGCGAACACGGTTTCGGCGACGGCGAGTACGGCGCCGCCGACCGCGAGCTTCAAGACCAGCATCGGTATGGCGGCGAGCAACGCGGCCGCCGTGGGCGCGTCGCCCGTGGCTTCGCCCCACGGCAGGAACAACGCGATGCCGATGCAGGCGTAGTTGAACAGCTTGAGAGCGGCCGACCATTCCATGAGGGCCAGGTGCCGCGCCGAATACTCGAGCAACATGGCCTCATGGATCATCGTGAGCTCGAGGTGCGTGGAGGGGTTGTCCACAGGGAGGCGCGCGTTCTCTGCGAGCAAGACGAGCGCGAAGGCCACGGCGGTAAAGGCGAGGCTCGGATAGAGAACAAAAGTTTCGGTCGCGAGTCGCTCGGCGATGACAGGCAACGCTGTGCTTTGCGAGATCAGCGACGCAACGAAGATCACGATCAGCAGCGCCGGCTCGGCCAAGAAGCCCACCATCATTTCGCGTCTGGCGCCGAGCGTGCCGAAGGCCGTGCCGACGTCCATGGCCGCGAGCGACATGAACACGCGCGCCGTCGCGAGCAACCCCACTAGCGCAATGGCGTCGGCGGCGTTGGAGAACGGCAGGCGCGTTCCCGTCGAGGGCACGATCGCCGCGGCGCAGATCATCGTGCCGAAGACGATGTACGGCGCCACGCGAAACAGCGGCGAGGCGTGCTCGGCGAGCACGGCCTCCTTCATGAGGAGCTTGCGAATGTTGCGGTAGGGCAGCCAGATGCTGGGCGGCTTGCGGTTCTGCAGCAGCGCGCGACATTGCGCGATCCAACCGGCGAAAAGCGGCGCGGCGGCGAGAGCCAGCAACACCTCGATGCCCTGGATCGACCAATTGATCACAGCACGAACCCCAGCAACACGAGCAGCGTGATCAAGCTGTAGATCAGGTAGGTCGAGATGCGACCTTGCTGTAGCCAGACGACGGTTTGCGCCAGGCGTTGCACGAGCGTCGCCACCGGCACATAGACGCTCGTCCATATGCGGTCGCTGACGACCACGCGGTAATGTGGCGCCGGATCGGACGGACCGGGCAGTTCACGCAGCATGCCGAAGAACGGTTGAAAGATGTGTCGGATCGGTTGGCCGAAGCCTTCGGCGGTGTCCTGCATTCGCGAGTCGAGACGCGCGAAGCCGCAGTCCCACGGTGCGGAGCGTCGAACGCGGCGTCGATAGATGCGACTGACGACGAAAATCGTTCCGACCACACAAAACAAGACGATCAGCAGGAACACGAGCGGCGCATACGACGCTTCGCGACCGGAGACCGGGTCGAGCCGCCACCATTCGCCGAACGTGGCTCCGGGCTGCAATAGACCGAACTGCTGCGGGACGAGCGCGAGAACCGAGATCACTTGATTAGGTAGAAGGCCGAACAAGACGCAACCGGCGGCGAGCCAGATCATCCCTATGCGCTCACGCCAACTTGCATCGTGGGCTTGGCTCAAAGCGGCCTCGCGCGGCTGGCCGAGGAACACCACGCCGAAGAATTTCACCATCACGTAGCCGGCGAGTGCCGCGGCCAGTGCGACAACGGCTGCCCCAAGCGGCAGCAACATGTTCAAGAAGAGGCGCGGCACTTGGTGCGCCGACAAGAAGGCTTGCAGCAGCAGCCACTCCGAGACGAAGCCATTCAAAGGCGGCAGCCCCGCAATGGCCAGCGCTCCAATGAGCGTCGGCCAGGCCACCCATGGCATCCGGTGAATGAGCCCGCCGAGCCGGCCGAGGTTGCGCTGGCCCGTCGCGTGCAAGACGGAGCCGGTGCCGATGAACAGTAGGCTCTTCATGAACGCGTGATTGATCGCGTGATAGAGCACGGCCACGAGCGCGAGCGCCGCGGGTGCGTTCATCCCTGCCGCGTAGAAGATCAGCGTGAGCCCAAGGCCCGTGAACAGGAGGCCGATGTTCTCGATGGAGGAGAAAGCCAACAGGCGCTTCATATCCGTCTGGGCAGCTGCAAACACCACGCCGTAAACGGCGGAGAAGAGCCCCAAGGCCATGGCGACGAGACCCCACCACCACGCAGGATCGCCGAGCAAGTCGAAGGACACCCGCAGGACTCCGTAGATGGCGGTCTTCAACATCACGCCGCTCATCAGCGCCGAGACGGGCGACGGCGCAGCCGGGTGCGCCTCCGGCAACCAGACGTGCAGGGGCACCAGTCCGGCCTTGGCGCCGAAACCGAGAATCGCGAGGAGGAAAGCGGCCGACGCCCAGGTCGGCGGCAGCTCCGCGGCCCGCATGGCGTCGAACGTGAATTGCCAGCTGCCGCCTTGCATCACGCCGAACGACAACAGGATGCCGATTGCACCGAGGTGCGCGATCAGCAGATAGAGAAAGCCGGCCTGACGAATCTCCGGGATGCGATGTTGCGTCGTGACGAGGAAGTAGGACGTCAGCGCCATCGATTCCCACGACACCATGAAGGAATAGGCGTCGTCGGCCAGCAGCACGGCGCCCATCGCCGCGAGGAACAGGTGGTACTGCAGGCAGAGCAGACCGGGCAGCGTGCCCTCGCCGCGACGAAAGTAGCCCGCGCCGAAAATCGAGATACCCGCGGAGGTTGCTCCCAGCAGAAACAAGAACACGCTGCTCAGGGCGTCACGCCGCAGGTGCACGGGCAGGTCGGGGAGCCCGATGCCGAGAACCCACTGCTCGTTGGGGCTCGCGATGCTCCACGCGGCCGTGACCGCGATGCCCACGCCCACGACGGCGCCGAGCGGGAACAGGATCCGCGCTACCAGTCGCAGGTTCGTCGGCCGCAGCAGCCCCAGAAATCCGATCACCACCCAAAGGCTCAGGAGGGTAACCAGTAGGAGCATCGGGTCCGGTAGAGACGCGGTCACGCTCACGCAGGGGTCTCGCGGGGACGCCGAGGGGCGACCCCAATATTGTGCTCAAATGATAATAGCATTAACATCAAATGAGAATTCAAAAGGTGCCAGTTCCTTGCCCCAGGAAGACCGCTCCGCGCGACTGACGATCCTCATCGACCCACGCAAGAAGGCCCTGTTTGAATCACTGTGTGCCGATGAGGATTCAACGCCATCCCAAGTGGTGCGGCGCTTGATTCGCGCTTACATCGAAGAGCGGACCGGTCAGCCGTGGAGGCCTGAGGCCGGCGACCGGATCACGCCGAAGGGCAAGCGCTAAACCGGTTGTGGCCAGGAATCTGCCAACTCCTAACGCGCGCAGAGCGATAACTTCGATACCGCCATCCAACGTTAGGACGCGAGTCGCACGCCCGCTAGGCTGATGGCAGGCGATTGACCCGCCCTGCATCAGGCGGGCCCGGCTAGCGCACGGGAAAGTCGAAGTAGGTATCGGGATAGGGTTCGTCGCGCAGGGTGAAGTGCCACCATTCCTGATCGAGGGGCTGAAATCCGTGCCGCAGCATGACTGCCCGGAGTTTCATCCGGTTGGCGCGAGCGGCCTCGGCGATCGCCGGAGAAGAAGGCCAGGAGATCGGGTCGAAGAAGTCATAGGGGCTGCCCATGTCCACTTCCTCGCCGCTCGCAAGCTCGATCAAAGTCAGATCGATCGTGCTGCCGCGCGAGTGGCCCGACCGCTCGGCGATATAGCCGGTTTGAACCAGCAGGGACTTTTCCACGTTGGGATAGTAGGCGGCTTTGGTGGCGGTATCGCCGGGAGCCGCGGCCCAGCGCGTGAAGTCGTCCACAGCCCGTTGCGGGCGATAGCCATCGAAGACCTTGAGGCCGAGGCCCTCGGTGCCGAGCGCTTCCTGCACCGACCCGAGCGCCGTGGCTGCCACTCGTGTCAGATAGACCACATTCGCTTCGTAGCCCGCAACCGGCCGGCCGAGAAAGTTTTCGCGGCCGAAGTAACGCAGCTCGATCTCGAGCCCGGGTACGGCGCTTTGCAGAGCGACGAAGTCATCCGGTCGCGGTGGATCGGCGGGCTCGGACCCGTGCACGCCGGCCGCGCCGGCCGAGAAGACGACCAGGCGGACCGGTTCGCTGCCATGGTTGTGCCCGTTATGGGCGACATCCTGCGCTTCCAGGATACCGTCACCGGATCCAAAGACGCGAACCTGGCCGGTCGCGTACTCGACCGTCAGTTGACCCGCCAGCACATAGCCGACGGTGGGCACGGCGTGCCGATGCCAGCCCGTGCTGTCTCCCGGCAGCAAGGTCACGACCGCACCGGTAAGCTCGGCCGCTGCGGTGTCCGGGTAGCGGTAGCGGCTGCCCAGCGTGTCCGCGTCGGAACTGAAGAGCGCCCGGGAGGTCGGCTGCGCGAGAACCGGCACGGCCGCGGACAGACTCGCCGCCAGCAGGCAGACGATTTTCGGGACAGCTCGTCGCGGCGTCACGTTCATTCCCTGAAATTCCTAAGACCGGGGCAGGAGCCCGATCATGCGCAGCGGCGCCCCGCTGGCCGTCGCGATCTTCATCGGCAGCGCGATGACCCAGGCTCCCGTTGGCGGCAGCGCATCAAGGTTGGCGACGTTCTCGAAGCCCGGGATGTTTAGGTCGTAGAGGAAGCGATGCACGAGGAAGTCTTTGGACTGGCCGTAGTCGATGCTGGGCGTGTCGATGCCGACGGCCGCAACGCCGCGGTCGGCCAGCACTCTCGCAGCCTCCACGGAGTATCCCGGGAAATGCAGGTTCGCCACGCCTTCGCTGCCTAGCTGAGTCGTGCCGAGATAGCGCTGCCGATCGGGCCAGTACTCTGCATAGCCCGCGTTGAGCAGCACGATGCAGCCTTCGCGGATCCGCCCGTGTCGTGCTTCCCAGGCCTCGATGTCGGTCACGCGTAGCCGATAATCCGAATCGGCGCGGGCGGCATCCGCTATCTCTATGACGCAGGCCGGGCCCATCAGTCGATCCAGCGGCACCTCGTCTGCCGATTGTCTGCCTGCGGCGAAATGTCGGGGCGCATCCAGGTGCGTGCCGCCGTGATCCGCAGCGGAATAGCGATTCGACGCATAGTAGTAGCCGCCATCGGTGATGCCGTCGAAGCCGACCTCGAGCTCGAAGCCCGTTTCGGTCGGCCAGTAAATCGTCTCGGCCCCGAAGCGGTGCGTCATGTCGATCACCGTGTAGTCGGCCCAGGGCGCGTCCCGGGACTGCGCCTGAGCCGCAGGAGGGGTCGCCAGAAGGAAAAGCATGGCGAAGAACCGTGGGCCGAAAGACCTCATGGAAGCGCTCCCGTGGTCACGTCTCTATCAGAATACCAATGGTACCTCGCCTCTCACCGTCCTCCGCCGCGACTGGCGGCACGCGCTCGACTAGTACGTTGCGAGCGAGGGACGGTGGAGTCAGGAGCCGAGTAGCGCTGCGGCTGATGCTACTTTGGCTAGACTTCGCCTCGAACCCGCACGAGGGCGGACTCCCACACCGCAGGGGTTGCTGTGGTGAGGGTGCAGTCAGCGTCGACGTGCTCGTTGCACAGGGGCGAGCGCGAAGGGCGCGGTTGTGCGCGACGAGGCTGGGAAGGCGAACCGGGCGGGGAGGAGCGAGGAAACCCGAGTGCGAAGGGTGTTCTTGGGGCGAGCGGCGCGGGAGTTCTCGTCGGGCGTATTCCCTTCTGCCGCAGGGCGCTACACTCGGGTTCGACAAAGGCCCGTTTGTACGTCTTAGCCGTCGGCGCTGGCATCGTCTATTTCCATCACAAGGGCGTGTTCGATCCCACGGACCGGGCTTTGTCGATCGCACCGCCGCAGCGCGAGTAGGTTTATGATTGAGCTCGGGAGAGCTGTGCGTGCCGCTGAAGCCGATCCGCAGTGACGTTGGACCGACGCGCCGTGCCTTTTTGCGCGGCAGCGCCGCAGCGGCTGCTGCGATCGCGGCACTTCCCGGATCGCGGCTGATCCTCGGGGCGGGGGACGCCTGGGCGGTCGAGTTGAACGCCTTCACGGCGGAGCAGGGCGAGACGCTGCTCCGCCTGCTGCGCGATCTGTTTCCTCACGATCATGTCGCCGATGCGTTCTACGCGAACGCGCTCGCGCCGCTCGACGACGCCGCATCAGCTGACGCGGCAACCACGGACCTCCTCGTCGGCGGAATCGCGGACCTCGATGCGCGCGCCGCGCGCATCGGCGGCGTGCGCTTTGCGGACAATCCGTCTGAGGCCGCGCGCGTCGCGATCATCGCGGCCATCGAAGGCTCGGCGTTTTTCACCCGCGTTTACGGCACCTGCCAGATTCCTTTCTACAATCAAGCGGATTTGTGGCCGCGATTCGGGTTCGAAGGACCGTCATCGCCGTTCGGCGGTTATCTGAGTCGCGGCTTCGACGATCTGGATTGGCTGTAACCGGCATGCCTGCACCTTACGCGTTGGATGATTCTTCCGTGGTCGTCGTGATCGGCTCCGGCGCCGGCGGCGGCACGCTGGCATTCGAGCTGTCGCAAAAGGGCATCGACGTGGTAGTGCTCGAGGCCGGCGCCCGCCGTGCGGTCGCGGATTTTCGCAACGACGACATGGCGATGTTCGCCCTGTTCTCCTGGCTCGATGAGCGCACGACGTCCGGCAACTGGTCCGTGGGCCGCACCTCGCCCGGTTTGCCGGTGTGGACCTGCAAAACCGTCGGCGGCACGACCGCGCACTGGGGCGCCTGCGCGCTGCGGTTCCAGCCGCACGAGTTCAAGGCGCGCACCACCTACGGCTCGATCTTAGGAACGAGCACGATGGACTGGCCCTTCGACTACGCGGAAATAGCCCCTTGGTACGACCGCGCGGAGGACAAGCTCGGCGTCACGGGCACTCACGGTATTCCCCATCTGCCGGTCAGCAACAACGGCAAAATCCTTTATGCCGGCGCCCGGGCGTTGGGATACACGGCGGTCGGGCAAACCCACATGGCCATCAATTCGCAGCCGCGCGCCGGACGGCCCGCTTGCCAGCAGGCCGGCTACTGCGTCGCGGGCTGCACGTTCGCTGCCAAGTGGTCGACGCTCTACACGGAAATACCCGCCGCCGAGCTTACCGGCCGCTGCGAAGTCCGCGCGGAATCGCACGTGCTCAAGATCGAGCATGATCGGCAGGGCCGCGTGTCCGGCGTCATCTACGCCGACGCGGAGGGGAATCGACAGCGGCAGCGCGCGCGCGTGGTTTGTCTCGCCGCCAATTCCATCGAGAGCCCGCGGCTGTTGTTGAACTCGGCCAGCTCGATGTTCCCTGCCGGGTTGGCAAATTCGTCGGGACAGGTCGGCAAGAACTACACGCGACACGTATCGGGATCGGTGTTCGCCGTGTTCGACAAGCCCGTGCACATGTATCGCGGGACGACGCAGTCTTCGTTCGTCCAAGACGAAGCCCCCCACCACGACGCTCGCGGCTTCGCCGGCGGATATCTCCTGGAGTTGATATCGATGGGGTTGCCGGCGCTCGCCGCCAACTTTGCGCCCGGACGCTGGGGCCGGGAATATGCCTCGATTCTCGACAGCTACGACCACCTGGCGGGCGTATGGATCGTCGGCGAGGATCTGTCGGTCGAGTCCAACCGCGTGTCACTGCACCACGAGCGCAAGGATCGATTCGGATTGCCGATAGCCAACGTGCATTCGGACGATCATCCGAACGACTTGGCGATGCAGGAGCATGCCTATCGTCAGGCTGCAGCGTTGTACGAGGCGGTCGGCGCCACGCGCACGGTTCGCGTACCGCCCTATCCCGCGACGCACAACATGGGCACCAACCGGATGGCGGACAATCCCCGCGATGGCGTCGTAAACCGTTTCGGCCGCTCGCACGATATCGCGAATTTGTTCGTCTCCGACGGCAGCCAGTTCACGTCATCCAGCGCCGAGAATCCGACGCTCACCATCGTTGCCTTGGCCATTCGCCAGGCCGATCACATCGCAGGGCTCATGGGGCGCAACGAGCTCTAGCCTGACGCAGGCGTTGGTTTACAGCGTGTCGGGTAGCGCGCGGAGCAGCTGGCCCTTCGCGCTCTCGGCCGGCACGAAGCGCTGCACGCGCTCGCCCTGGAACACCTCGCCCGTAGAGACGTAGCCCGCGGAGTCGACGGCGATCATGTGTAGGCCGAAGAACCCCGTTCTCGCCCATGCGACCCGTCTCGCCGACGATGCGGCCGTGGGCACACTTCAAGACTCTATATCCCGACAACAGCCGAGGTCATGGAGTAGCCCACACGCTGTCGGTCGCGTGCATCGCGAGATCGGTACAAACCACCGTCGACAAGATCGAGCGGTGCCCGAGATACGTCTGGAGGCGCGGGTGCGAAGGGTGTTCTTGGGGCGAGCGGCGCGGGACTCTGGTCGGGCGTATTTCCCTTCCGCCGACCGGCGCTACACGCGGATTCGGCCCGTTTGTACGTCTTGGCCGTTAGCCGCCAGCGCGGCAGCGCCGGCCCACCTAATCTCGTCAGAGTGGGCGGATTCGAGCGTTGCGGGCGCTTCGACACGAGGCGCACAATCGATCCGCCTATACCTTCTTGGGCGAGTGCCAATGAACGCAACCGTCGCTAAACCTCACGCCGGACATCGACTATCACGCGCGCAGCTGCGCAAGCGCTGGCAGCGGATGACCGTCGATCCGTTGTTGGCCGAGATCCCGTACAAGCTAGAGCTCAACGAAAAAGGCGCGATCGAAGTGAATCCGCCGACCACACGCCACGCCTT
>Ga0105252_10000429_pt1 | contig 29471 bp, 27 predicted proteins | sample EasRivMeERMZT100_FD_89675 | JGI IMG/M metagenome (GOLD analysis project Ga0105252, IMG submission 89675) | Soil microbial communities from meander-bound floodplain in the East River, Colorado, USA - East River MetaG ERMZT100 | ecosystem: Environmental > Terrestrial > Soil > Floodplain | place... | reverse complement strand
CTCGCGCCAGACCTTCCCTGACTGGCGCGCCATGCGCAGGTACGCCTGCCGGTTTCTCTTCGGTACGGGTAATACGAAGCCGTCAACGTAAGCCATGAATCCTCCGTAGTGGGTTGAATGGGTCCAACGTCATCCGCCGCTGAGCGCCTGAACGATCACCACCTCGTCGGTCGCGCGCAACGGCTGCGACAGCTCGCGCACCTGCTCGCCGTTGACGAAGATGCGGATGTGGCGCCGTATCCTGTCCTGCTCGTCGATCATGCGGAAGCGAATGCCGGGGTAGTTGCGGTCCAGGTCGGCGAGCACGGCGGCAAGCGTGGCGCCGCTCGCCTCGGCTTTGCTGCGCTCGGTGTACGAGCGCAGCGCGCTGGGTATCAGCACCTTCATTGCGTTGTGTGCTCTAAAGCTCGGCCACTTCCACGGAATATATTTCCGGGAGGTGCCGCGCGACGCAGGCCCACCGGCGGCCTTCGTCGCGGCTCATCCACAGCTCGCCGCTGGTCGTGCCGAAGTAAAGGCCCATGGGGTCCGCTGCGTCTCCCGTCATCGCCTGGCGCTTCACGGTCCACCATGCCTGCTCCGCGGGGAGGCCCGCGCCGAGACGCTGCCACGTCTTGCCGGCGTTGCGCGTCGCATAGACCGCGGGCCTGCCTTCCGGGCTCGTGCGCGGCCAGACGGCGGTGCCGTCCATCGGGAACACCCACGCCGTGTCCGCATCGCGCGGGTGCACCACGAGCGGAAAACCGATGTCGCCGACTGGCTCAGGCATGTTCCTACCGATGCGCACCCACGTGTCCGACGGCCGGTCGAGCCGGTAGATGCCGCAATGGTTCTGCTGGTACAAACGGTCCGGGTTGCTCGGGCAAATCCGGATGCAATGCGGGTCGTGAAAGGTGGGTTGGGCCTTGTCGAAACCCTCGACCACGTCGAGCCCCTTCAGGAGGGTCGCCCAGGTACGGCCGCCGTCGTCCGACTCGTGCACGCCGCCGCCCGACATGGCGAAGTACAGATGCGCGGGATCGCGCGGATCAACGATGATCGAGTGCAGCTTCGGCCCGTCCGGCGTGCCGTCCTGCACGGTGCCCATCCATTTCAGATACTGCGGATCGTCGCCGATCGACGAGAACGGCTTCCACGTGACCCCGCCATCCTCGGAGCGGAACAGCCCCTGCGGCGATGTCCCCGCGTACCACGCACCGGGCTCCGACGCGTGGCCCGGCGTGAGCCAGAACGTGTGATCCACCGTGCGCCCCTGCTGGCCCTCAGGCGCTTTCGCGAACGCGGGCGGCTGCGCGGCTTCTTTCCAGGTGCGTCCCAGGTCCGTGGAGCGAAAAACGGTCGGGCCGAGGTGGCCGGTCTTCGCCGCCGCGAGCAGCGTCCGCCTGTCGCGCGGGTCGAGCATTATCTGGCTGATGACGTGGCCCAGAAAATGCGGCCCGTCGGCCCGCCAGGTTCTCCGCGCCGCATCGCCGTGATAGAGCCACGCGCCCTTGCGCGTGGCGACCATCACCACAACACGGCGCTGTGACCGCGAGCGGCTGGAGGCGCCCTGCTTTCGATTCGCCTGCTTCCTGATCTTGCGTGCCATCATCGGCTCCCCTCTAAGAAATATTCTTCCGCCGCTGCGAGCCGGCCTGGGCGACCGTTTCCCGGATCGGCCGGATGGGCCGCACCTCGACGCTTCCCACGCGCGCCGGCGGAATCCCAGAGGCGAGCTGGATCGCCTCGTTGAGGTCCTTCGCCTCGATCATGTAGAAGCCGGCGAGCTGCTCCTTGGTCTCGGCGAAGGGCCCGTCGGTGACGGACAGCTTGCCGTTCCTGACTCGCACGGTGGCGGCCGTCTTCACAGATTCGAGGGCCTCCGAGGCGCTGCAGTGGCCGCTCTTCCGGATCGCGGTGTCGAAATCCACGCACTCTTCGTCGGGCAGTTCCTTCAGCCGCTTCTCATCGAGGTAGACCAGGCACAGATACTTCATGGCTCGCTCCGGATCATGTTGAAAGAGACACCCATCTTCACTCCGCCGCGGCAAACCCGAGCGCGCGCAACGTCCGCGCGTCCTCGGCGATCGGCCGCACCTCGACGCAGCCGATCCAGGCCCCCGGGATCCTTGCGGCAACCTTCATCGCCTCGTCGAGATCCTTCGCCTCTATGACGTAGTAGCCGCCGAGCTGTTCCTTGGTCTCCGTGTAGGGCCCGTCGGTGGTCGAGATCTTGCCGTTGCGCACTCGGACCGTGGTCGCGGCCCCGGGGGGCAGCAGCCGGTTGCAGCTGATGAAGTGGCCGCTGCGCCTGATGGCGTCGGTGAATCCGGTGTAGTCCTGGTAGTGTTTCTCCGCATCGGCCTCGGTCATCTGCTCCATCACCTTCTCGGCGCATATCAGGCACAGGAATTTCATTGCGCACTCCCAAGTAATCTATTTCGAGCAGGATGCTTTGCTTTGCGTAAGCGCAGTGGCCTGGTTTTCAATCGCGAAATAACGCCTTTCGCTTCCAGATCAAGCTGAACGGTCTTCGCCCACCAACCCGCCTTGGCTCCGTTCGGGAACAGCTCCTCGGGTAGACGGGCAATCAAACGTTCCTGAATATCCGCCAGTGTCAGCCCCGCCGGTGTCTTCGGAAGAACCCTCAGAAATGCCCGTTTCATCGCTTCGTACATTTGCGCGTCCACGCGCGTGACGTGCCCAGGGTGGTTCACATTTTCCACCTCGATTCTTTCAGCCTTGTTCGTCGCCACGTCTGAATCTCCGGTTGAGATGTTCTGCCCCAGCCGATCGACTCCCGGTCACTTCTTCGTTCCGATGTCCATGTCGCGGAAACGCTGGACCGCCTCGCTCGGGCCGAAATCCTCCAGCTCGAAAAGCTGCCGAACCTCGATCTCGCCCTCCTTCCCGTCCACGGCCGGATTGGGAAAGCGCCGCGCCCACTCCATCCCCTCTTCCCGCGACTTCACCTGGATGAGCGTGTAGCCCGCGATCAGTTCCTTCGTCTCGGCGAAGGGCCCGTCGACCACGCTGCGCTTCGCTCCCGAGTACTTGACCCGCCAGCCCTTCGCGCTCGGCTGAAGCCCGGAGCCATCGAGCAGCACGCCCGCCTTCTGCAGTTCCTCGTGGTACTTCTGCATCTCCGAAAGGAGCCTCTCGGAGGGCATCACGCCCGCTTCCGTGTCTTTCGTGGCCTTGACTATCATCATGAATCGCATCGTCAAATCTCCATTCGGGTCGATCTTGAGAGCCGGGGCCCCGGGACGGGCTCACCCGGCCGAAGCCCGGCCCCTACCAATACGACGAACGAGGGGCCGCCGGATCGACAGCTTCGGTGCTGCCGGCCAGACGGCACGCCCGCAGGTACGCGATCGACGCCACCCCCGCCAGGACCGCGCCCGCGACGATATCCAGCGCCACGTGCTGCCGGGTCGCAATGGTGGAGTGGACGATGCCCAGGCACCACAGCGCGTTGCACGCGAGCCAGGCGCGCGGGGCGCGGATCGCCCTCAATTGCCCGTGAATCACGACCGCGGTGAATACGGCGAAGGCGGCGTGCAGGGACGGGCAGGCATTCCCGGAAACGTCGACCGTCTTGAGGAACCCGAGCGACGGGTACCGGGACCAGTCAATGGGGAAATCGGGGACCTGTGTGGGCCACACCATGAACGTGCCGAGGCCGACGACGGTCATCGCGACCGAGGTCGCTCCCCAGGCAGCCAGCTCCTGTCCGTCCTTGAGGAGCGCGGATCCCAGGGCGACGTAGACCCACAGGGAACCGTACAGGAAAAAGGAGTGAGGCCGGAAAGCGACCAGCTCGTCAATCCACGTCACGGGCATGACGGTCACGACGGAAAGCGGATTGCGCATGACCCAGAAGTACCCGTAGAAGAAGACCGCGATCCCGAGCGTCGTCACGAGCATCTTGAGCACCCACAGAGTGCGGACTCGTTTTCCCAGCGCGTGCGTCCAGGTCTTCGGCGGAAGCGCCATCGCAGCCTCGTCTTCGGGACCTGCGGTCAGCCGGTCGGCTTGCCGGTGGATCCGGTTGCGGCCGCCCGCATTCCTGCTCCGGGGCTGGGGGCGCCGGTCGCCTCATCGCCGCCCTGGCGCATCCCCGCCTGCGCTCCGGTGCGAAGGATCACGGCGCTCAGCAAGGCCGCCGCGGCCGCAAAGACGGCGCCGATGGCGAAGGCGATACGGTAGCCGTCGTTGAGCGCGGAAAGCGAATCCACTCCGGCGGCGAGCAAGTTACCGGTGCGGGCGTCGGCGAGACTGGCGAGGACTGCGAGGCCGAGCGCGCCGCCCATCATGAACGAGGTGTTGACGACTCCCGAGGCGAGGCCGGATTCGCTCGGGTGCACGTCGCTCATTGCCGCGAGCAGCACCGGGTTCATGGCCATGCCGCAGCCGATACCGAGCAGCGTCATGCCGGGGAGCACGTGGAGGGCAAAACTGCCGTCGACCGGCGACAGGGCGAAGAGCGCGAGTCCTGCGGCCGTGAGTGCAAGGCCGCCCGCGAGCGGCATGCGAATGCCGAAGCGCATGACCATCCTCGCCGAGATTCCCAGAGAAAAAGCCGCCATGATGAGGTTGGCCGGAAGAAAAGCGAGGCCGACCTGCATCGCACTGTACCCAAGCACGAGCTGGAGGTAAAGCGCTGAGACGAAGAACCACGCAAACATCGCCGCAGCCCAGAGAATGCCGACGACATTCGCTGTCGCGACGTTTCGCAGTCGGAACAGGTGCATCGGCATCAGCGGGTCGCGGACCCGCGTTTCGATTGCGAGGAACAGAGCGAGCAACACCGCTGCGGCGCCGAGGAGCCCGAGCGTCTGCGTGGAAGTCCAGCCAGCGCTGTTGCCGTTTACGACCGCGTAGACCGCGAGCATGAGCGACGCCGTCACGGTCACCGCGCCGCCGACGTCGAGGCGCGCGGCGGCGGCCGGCGCGCGGCTTTCCTGCAGCAGGACCACGGAGAGCGCGTAGACGGCGGCGCCGATCGGGATGTTGACGAGGAAGATCCAGTGCCAGTTGAGCGCGCTTGTCAGCACGCCGCCGAGCAGCACACCGATGCTTCCGCCGCCGGCGCAAACGAAGCCGTAGATGCCCATCGCCTTGGCGCGGTCGGCCGGCCCGCTGAACAGATTCATGATGAGCGAGAGCGCGATCGCCGACACGACGGCGCCTCCCAATCCCTGCACCGCCCTCGCCGCCACGAGCAGGCCCTGCGAGCTCGCCAGCCCACAAACGAGCGAGGCCAGGGTGAACAGCGTGATGCCGAGCAGGAAAAGCCGGCGTTGCCCGAAGAGGTCGCCGAGGCGCCCGCCAAGCAGCAGGAAGCCGCCATAGGTGAGCATGTACCCGTTGACGACCCAGACGAGCGAGGTCTCGGTAAAGGCGAGATCTTCCCGGATCGACGGCAGGGCGACGTTCACGATGGTCGTGTCGAGGACGATCATCAGCTCCCCCAGGCAGAGGACGATCAGCGCGAGCCAGCGCTTCCGGGCTTCGTTGCCGCCAGTCATCAGTATTTCTCCTTGCTGGCCTTGACCATGATCATGAATCGCATCGCGTTCTCCAATGGGCTGGGAGCGGGATCTCCGGACGTTTCGGCTGAATGGAAGGGCCTGCTCTGACTGTACGACGAGCGAGGCTTCGCGAAATCGACACGTGGATGATCCTTTTTCCCCGTGCTGCCAAGTGCTTGAAAAACTGGACCGGCATCCCATGATCACGACAGCACGCGCCTCGCCAGGTACGCCTCGAGGCGCTCGAGCGTCTGGTGCATACCTTCGACCGCCCCGTAGTTCTTGACCACGTAGTCGCGCGCCTTGGCCGACGGAAACACCGAGCGCATGTCGAGGCGCGTCTTGCCGCCCTCCTCCTCGAAGGTCACCGTCACTTGAAAATTCACCGGCTCGAGGTCCCGGTCTTCCTTGTCCCCGGTGCCACCGTGCTTGTATACCAGCCGCTCGGGCTTCACGACCTCGATGAAGGTGATCTTGTTCTGGTAGTCGCGCCCGTCAGGGCCGTGCATGACGAAGCGCCACACGCCGCCGGGTTTCACCTCCATGCTATGGGTGGTGGTGGTGAATCCTTTCGGCCCCCACCACTTGGCGACGTGCTCAGGCTCGGTCCACACCTTCCACACCAGCTCGCGCGGCGCGTCGAAGACGCGCGTCCCGCGGATCTCGCGGTCGCCGACGAGGGCGTCCATTCGCCCTTCGTTCATGTTCGCTGCGCTCCTTGCGTCGCGCCGGCGAGGTGGGCCGCGAGCTGATCCAGTGTCCCGCTCCAGCCCTGCTGCATGCAGGCGCGGCCGGCGTCGAAGGTCTTGCGCTCGGCTTCGGTCGCGTTGTGCGGTGTCCAGGTGACGGTCACCGTGGTGCGTCCGCCGCTCTCAGTGAAAGCGATCGTTGAGAGCATCTCCATGGGCCACGGTTCCGGGAACGGAGGGCGTGCGAGCCCGCCGCTCTCGTCGGAGAAAGAGTTGATGAAGACGATGCGCTCGGGCGCAACGATCTCGCGGAACACCCAGCGGCCCCACATGTCTTTGCCGTCGGGCGCGCGCATCCCGTAGTGATAGACGCCGCCGGGACGGAAATCCATCTTCGCCGCGAGCACCGTGAAACCTTTTGGGCTGAACCACTGCTTCAGGTGCTCGGGCTGCGTCCACACCTCGAACACGAGCTTGCGCGGCGCATCGAAAGCGCGCGCGATGACAAATGGCCGGTCCATGGACTCGGGGGCGGGGCTACCTTTTCTTGCGTCCATGCCTGTTCTCCCTTCCTTGCAGTTCGTTCAGGTAATCGTCCAGCCGATCGAAGCTCTCTTCCCAGAAACGGCGATAGTGCTCCAGCCAATCGGCGACGCCCTTGAGCGGCGTCGCCTTGAGCCGGCACGGCCGCCACTGCGCCTCGCGTCCGCGCGCAATCAAGCCCGCACGCTCCAGCACCTTGAGGTGCTTGGAGACGGCGGGGAGGCTCATGTCGAAGGGTTCAGCCAGCTTCAGGACCGAGGTTTCGCCCGAGGCGAGGCGCGCGAGGATCGCGCGCCTCGTGGGATCGGCGAGGGCGGCGAAGGTGGCGCTGAGGTGATCGGCCGGCATATCAGTGTTCCGTGTTCCAGTATTTAACCATAAGGTTAAATACGAACGCGAGCCTTGTCAAGAGGCCGAGCGGCTACAGGAATCAGTTCTTCAGCCGATATCCCGTCCTGAAGATCCACGCCACGACCGCAAGTGCGATCGCCAGGAACAAGCCGGTCACGGCGAGGCTCACGCCGACCCCGACGTCGGCTATCCCGAAGAAGCTCCACCGGAACCCGCTCACGAGATAGACCACGGGGTTGAACAGCGAGACCGTCTGCCAGAACGGCGGCAGCATGTCGATGGAGTAGAAGCTGCCGCCGAGAAAGGTCAACGGCGTGATGATCAGGAGCGGTATGGCCTGGAGCTTCTCGAAGTTGTCCGCCCAGATGCCGATGATGAATCCGATCAAGCTGAAGGTCACCGAGGTCAGTACGAGAAACAGGATCATCCAGACCGGATGCTCGATCCTGAGCGGCACCAGCAGCGCCGCAGTCGCCAGGATGATGAGGCCGAGCACGACCGACTTGGTCGCGGCCGCCCCCACATAGCTCACCACGATCTCGAGATAAGAGACCGGAGCCGACAAGAGCTCGTAGATCGTCCCGACGAACTTGGGAAAATAGATGCCGAAGGACGCATTCGAGATGCTCTGCGTCAGGAGCGACAGCATGATGAGCCCCGGTACGATGAAAGCGCCGTAGCTGACGCCCTCGACTTCGGGTATGCGGGCACCGATCGCCGCACCGAAGACGACGAAATAGAGCGCCGTCGAGATCACCGGCGAGACGATGCTCTGCATCAGCGTGCGCCTCGTGCGCGCCATCTCGAACTTGTAGATCGCACGGATCGCATAGAGGTTTACGCCGCTCATTTCTTCTCCCTCACTAGAGTGACGAAGATGTCTTCGAGCGAGCTTTGCGTCGTGTGGAGGTCCTTGAACCGGATGCCCGTCCCGGTCAGGGCGTGCAGCATCGCGGTCATCCCGGTCCGATCGCCCCGCTCATCGTACGTATAGATCAGCTCGGCTCCGTTCTTCGTCAGCTCGAGGTTGTACGCGGAGAGCGCGGGCGGGATGCTCTCCAGCGTCCTCTCCAGGTGCAGGGTCAACTGCTTCCTGCCGAGCTTGCGCATCAGCTCGGCCTTGTCTTCCACCAGGATGATCTCGCCCTTGTTGATCACCCCGATCCTGTCGGCCATATATTCGGCTTCGTCGATGTAGTGAGTGGTGAGGATGATGGTCACGCCGGCGGCCTGGAGCGAGCGCACCAGCTTCCACATATCCTGCCTCAGTTCGACGTCGACCCCCGCGGTCGGCTCGTCGAGAAAAAGGATCCGCGGCTCGTGGGACAGGGCCTTGGCAATGAGCAGGCGCCGCTTCATGCCGCCCGAAAGAGTCATGACCTTGCTGTCTTTCCTCGTCCACAGAGACAGGTCCTTCAGCACCTTTTCGATGTGCGCGGGGTCGGCCGGCTTGCCAAAAAGTCCGCGGCTGAAGCACACGGTGTTCCACACCGTTTCGAACGCGTCGGTCGTCAGCTCCTGCGGCACGAGACCGATCAGGCTACGCGCTGCGCGGTAATCTGTAACGATGTCGTGGCCGTCCACGAAAATCGACCCTTTGCTCGGATTGACGATCCCGCAGATGGTGCCGATCAGCGTCGTCTTTCCCGCGCCGTTGGGACCGAGCAACGCGAAGATCTCTCCGCGGCGAATCTCAAGGTTTATCTTCTTGAGAGCCTGCAGCCCCGAGGCGTAGGTTTTCGACAGGTTTGCGACGGCGATGATGGAATGCATTGCGTACCGCGCGTGCGTCCCTAAAGCCTCGCCAGGATGCGAAGATCCTCGCCCACGCGCTCGACCTCTCGGATCTTCAGCGCCGTGGACTGCGAAAGCTCGGTCAGCTCGGGGAGGCCGAACATCCCCCGCCCCGAGTCGCCGATAACGCTCGGCGCGAGATAGACGAGCAGCTCGTCCACCACGCCGGCCTGGAGGAGCGAGCCGTTCAGCTTGGTGCCCGCTTCGACGTGGATTTCGTTGAATTCCCGCCGCGCGAGCTCCTCCATCAGCTTGAAGAGCTCCACCTTGCCGGCTTCGTTCGGGATGATGGTGACCTCGGCCCCGGCCGCTTTCAGCGCGGCGATCCTCTTCGCGTCGTCGACCGCGCCGGCGACGAGCGTATTTCCCTCCTTCAGGAGCCGCGCAGAGGGGGAGGTCTCGAATTTGGAATCGACGACGATCTTGAGCGGCTGCCTGGGCGTGTCCACGCCGCGCACGCTGAGCTGCGGATCGTCGTCCCTGACGGTGCCGAAGCCAGTGAGAACCGCGCAGGCGCGCGCCCGCCAGCGATGTCCGTCCGCCCTCGCCGCCTCGCCCGTGATCCATTGGCTCCTTCCGTTCGCGAGCGCGGTGCGGCCGTCCAGGCTCGCCGCGATCTTCATTCGCACCCAGGGGCGGCCCCGACTCATGCGTGCGAGAAAGCCGATGTTGAGCTCGCGCGCCTCGTCTTCCTTCAGCCCCTGCTCGACCGCGATTCCCGCCGCGCGCAGCTTCGCGAAGCCCGCGCCGGCGACTTTCGGATTGGGGTCCCCGATGGCGGCGACGAGGCGCTTCACACCGGCCGCGATAATGCCATCGACACAAGGAGGAGTGCGGCCCTGATGGCTGCAAGGCTCGAGGTTGAGGTAAAGCGTCGCGCCCCGTGCGCGCTCGCCGGCCGCCTTGAGTGCCAGCACTTCCGCATGCGGAAGTCCCGCCTTCTCATGCCAGCCGTCGCTGATGACCACACCGTCCTTGACGATCACGCAGCCGACGCGCGGATTGGGCGTCGTGGTCCAGAGGCCGCGAGCGGCGAGCTGCAGCGCCTGCCCCATGAACTCATGGTCGGCGGCGGTGAACATTACTTGGCGTTGCGGCGCGCGCGCTTGCTGCCAGGCTTCTTCACCTCGAGGATCGCGTCGCGAAAATCGTCGACGCGCTGGAAATCCTCGTACACGGAGGCAAATCGGATGTAGGCGACGTCGTCCATTTTTTTCAGCTCGCGCATCACCATCTCGCCGATCACGCGGCTCGGGATCTCGCGCTCGCCGAGCGCGAGGATGCGCTGCTCGATCCGGTTGACCGCCTGCTCGACGTATTCGGTCGGCACCGGCCGTTTGTGCAGCGCGCGCATGAAGCCGGTGCGGATCTTCTCGCCATCGTAGGGAACGCGGTTGCCGTTGGTCTTCACGACCATCGGCATGGACAGCTCGACGCGTTCGTAAGTGGTGAAACGCTTCCCGCAGGCCTCGCACTGGCGCCTGCGGCGCGTGCTGTCGCCATCGTCGGACTCGCGCGAGTCGATGACCGCGGTGTCCTCGGCCTTGCAGTAGGGGCACTTCACCGGGATTTCCGCAGCCCTAGAGGGCCGCCACGCGCTGCGCGCCGGCGCTTTCCGCCGCGCGGTACACCGGGAAGCGACCGCAGAGCTCCCTGGCTTCAGCGGCCACGCGCTTCACCGTTCCTTCGTTCTGCGGGGCATCGAGCACGTCGGCGATCAAGTTGCCCATGTGCTCAGCCTCGGTTTCGCGGAATCCGCGCGTGGTCATCGCCGGCGAGCCGAGACGGATGCCGCTCGTCACGGTCGGTTTCTCCGGGTCGTTGGGGATGGCGTTCTTGTTGACCGTGATGTGCGCGCGGCCGAGCGCGCCCTCCGCGTCCTTGCCGGTGATGCGCTTGGCGCTCAGATCCACGAGGAACATGTGGGAGTCGGTGCCGCCGGAGACGATGCGCAGACCCCGCTCCTGCAGCGTCTTCGCCATCGCCTTGGCGTTCGCAATCACCTGCTTCTGGTAATCGCGGAACCCCGGCTCGAGCGCCTCTTTGAAGGCGACTGCCTTGGCCGCGATGACGTGCATCAGCGGCCCGCCCTGGAGACTCGGAAAGATCGAAGAATTGAGGGCCTTCTCGTGCTCTGCGCTGGAAAGAATCAGCCCGCCGCGAGGACCGCGCAGCGTCTTGTGCGTCGTGCTCGTCACGAAATGCGCGATCCCGACCGGGCTGGGGTAGAGGCCGGTGACGATCAACCCGGCGTAGTGCGCGACGTCGGCCATGAGCCAGGCGCCAATCCGGTCGGCGATCCCGCGAAAGCGCTTCCAATCGATGACCCGCGAATACGAGGAGGCGCCGGCGACGATCATTCGCGGACGGTGCGCGTTCGCGAGCCGCTCGACCTCGTCGTAGTCGATACGCTCATTCGCGTCGAGCCCGTAGGCATGAGCCTGGAAAAGCTTGCCGCTGATGTTGACGGAAGCGCCGTGAGTGAGGTGCCCGCCGTGGGCGAGCGACATGCCGAGGATCGCGTCGGCGGGCTTCAGCACCGACAGGTAAGCGGCCTGGTTCGCCTGCGCGCCCGAGTGCGGCTGCACGTTGGCGTATTCGGCGCCGAACAGTTTCTTCGCGCGGTCGATCGCGAGCTGCTCCGCGATATCGACGAACTCGCAGCCGCCGTAATAGCGCTTGCCCGGATAGCCCTCGGCGTACTTGTTGGTGAGCTGCGAGCCTTGGGCGGTGAGCACCGCAGGGCTGACGTAGTTTTCGGAAGCGATCAGCTCGACGTGGTCTTCCTGCCGCTGGTTTTCCTTCTGGATCGCCGCAAAGAGGTCGGGGTCGACCTGGGCGAGACTGTTCTTGGGGGAGAACATGGCGCTCCCAAACACGGGGAAATCAAAATACTAACACGAGGCCGCAAGCGTTCTAGCGCGCTGCCGCCGGCGGGCTCGAGCGTGTGCGCAGCAACTCCCCATCAGGAAGTTCCGACACGCTCCACTCGCCGCCCAGAGCCCTTACCAGACTCACGGCCGAAACGAGCCGCCGGCCGAGGATGCCGACCGCTGTGCGCTCGTTGTTGAGTTGCGCCGCCTGCACGACGGCTACATTGAGGAAGCTCACCGTTCCCGCCTTGTATTGGTTGAGCGTGAGTTCGACCAACTCCCGCGCGGCGCGCACCGCCTCGTCCTGCACTTTCGCCTCCTCTTCCAGGATGCGCAGCGCCGCGAGACTGTCCTCCACTTCCCGGAACCCGGCGAGCACGGTCTGGCGGTATTCGGCCACGGTCGCATCGTAACCGGCGATGGCCTGCTCGGTCTGCGCGCGCCGGAGGCCCGCGTCGAAGATCGACTGCGCGATCGCGGGCCCGATCGCCCAGAAGCGGCTCGGCGCAGTGAACCACTGGGACGGATCGGCGCTGCGGTAGCCGCCCGATGCCGAAATCGTGAGCGATGGAAAGTATGCCGCTTTCGCCACCCCGATCTGGGCGTTGGCCGCGGCGACGCGCCGCTCCGCGGCGGCGACGTCGGGCCGGCGCTCGAGCAATTCCGAGGGCATGCCGGGCGGAATGACGGGCATCGGGACCGCAAGCGGCGCGCGCGCGATCGAAAGCTCCGCCGGCGGCCTGCCGACGAGGACCGCGATAGCGTGCTCGAGCTGGGCGCGCTGCACGCCGAGGTCGATCGCATCGGCCTGGGTGCTGCGCAATTGCGTCTGGGCCTGGACCACGTCCACCTTCGCTACGACTCCGGCGGCGTAGCGGTTCTTCGTCAGATCGAGCTGTCTCTGGAAAGCCGCGGCGGTATCGTCGAGGAGCTGTCTTTGCGCATCGAGCGCGCGCAGCAGGAAATAATTCGAGGCGAGCTCGGCCTGCGCCGACAGGCGCGCGGCCGCGAGATCGGCCGAGCTGGCCTGAGCGCCCGCTTCGCTGGCTTCGACCGCGCGCCGAACCTGCCCCCACAGGTCCATCTCCCAGCCGGCATCGAGGCTCGCCGTACGATTGGTGATGATGCGGCCCGCCGTCGTTCCGCCGACTGCCCCGCTGGGCGAGCGGCTGCGGATGATGGAGACGTTGCCGCCAAGCGTCGGAAACAGGGCTGAACGGGACGCGGCGATCACAGCCCGCGCCTGGCGAAACTGCGCTTCGGCCGCGAGGACGTTCTGGTTCGAGATCTCGACCTGCTCGATCAGCGCGTTCAACTGCGGATCGCCGAACACCTCCCACCACTTTCCGCGGCTCGCGTCGTCGCGCGGCTGCGCGACCTTCCATTCGCCCGCCTCCTTGAATGCTGCGGGGACTGCGGCGTCGGGCCGTACGTAGTCAGGTCCGACGGCGCAGCCGCCGAGCATAACCACGATCGCCAGCGCACACCACCCCGCCGGCTGCGCCGGCACCCCTCCTCGACAAGGAGGGGAAGAAATTCTTGTCATCTCGCCTCCAGCGCCGCTCCGCGCCTGCCTCCGCTCCCAACGCGCCGAGACCACAAACGGAACCGGTCGAGGTAGAGGTATACAACCGGCGTCGTATACAGCGTGAGCAGCTGGCTGAAAATCAGCCCGCCCACGATAGCGATGCCGAGCGGCCGGCGGAACTCCGAGCCGTCGCCGAAGCCGATCGCGAGCGGCACCGCACCCAGCATCGCCGCCATGGTGGTCATCATGATCGGACGGAAGCGCAACAGGCACGCCTGGAAGATCGCCGCCTCGGGGCTCTTGCCTTCGCTGCGCTCCGCCTCGATCGCGAAGTCGATCATCATGATCGCGTTCTTTTTCACGATGCCGATCAGGAGAATCACGCCGATCAGGGCGATGACGCTGAACTCGGTCCGAAACGCCATCAGCGCGAGCAGCGCGCCGACGCCCGCCGATGGCAAGGTCGAGAGGATCGTGATCGGGTGGATGGTGCTCTCATAGAGGATGCCGAGCACGATATAGACGGTGAGGAGCGCGGCGAGGATGAGCCAGGGCTGGCTGTCCAACGACGCCCGGAAGGCGCGTGCCGTCCCCTGGAAGCTGCCGTGCACGGTCGTCGGGACGCCGAGCTGCGCCATCTCCCGGTTGATCGCGTCGACCGCGTCGCCGAGCGTCACGCCGAGCGCGAGGTTGAACGAGATCGTCGAAGCGACGAACTGGCTCTGGTGGTTGACGGAAAGCGGCGCCGTGGTGGGCTCGTAGCGCGCCATCGACGAAAGCGGCACTTGGCCGCGCGTGGGCGAGAGCACGTAGATGTTCCTCAGCGACTCGGGGCTCTGCCAATACTGTGGCGCAACCTCCATCACGACGTGGTACTGATTGAGCGTCGAATAGATGGTCGAGACCTGCGCCTGGCCGAAGGCGTTGTAGAGCGTCTGGTCGATCATTCGCATGGTGATGCCCAGGCGCGCGGCGGTCAGCCGGTCTATGACGAGTGTCGTCTGCAGACCCTTGTCCTGCTGGTCGGTGTTGACGTCGGCGATCTCGGGCAGCTTGGCGAGCGCCTGGCGCACGCGCGGCTCCCAGAGCCGCAGTTCCGCGAGCTCATCGGCCTGCAAGGTGAACTGGAATTGGGCGCCCGACTGCCGGCCGCCCATCCGTATGTCCTGAACCGGAACGAGGAACAGATTTGCGCCTGGCAGCTGCGCCAGGCGCGGCCGCAGCCGCGCTATCACCTGGTCGGCGCTGGCCCTGCGCTCTCTCACGGGCTTTAGCGTGATGAACATGAAGCCGGAATTACGCTGGCCGCCGCCGGTGAAGCCGACCACGTTCTCGACCGCAGGGTCGCTGCGCACGATCTCGATGAAGTCGGCGAGCTTCTGACGCATCGCCTGGAACGAGATGCCCTGGTCCGCCTGGATCGAGCCGATCATGCGTCCGACGTCCTGCTGCGGGAAGAAGCCCTTCGGAATCTTCACGTAAAGATAGACGTTGAGGCCGACGGTCGCGGCGAGAATCAGCATCATCAGGCGTGAGTGGCGCAGCGCCCAACCGAGGCTCGCTTCGTACTCGGCGAGCATCCATCGGAACACGCGCTCGCTTGCGAGGAAGAGGCGCCCGGGCTTGCGCTCGTGCGCGGGTTTGAGCAGCCGCGCGCACATCATCGGCGTCAAGGTGAGCGACACGAGCAAGGAGACGAGGATCGCGACCGAGAGCGTCACGGCGAACTCGCGGAACAGGCGCCCGACGACGCCGCCCATCAGCAGTATCGGGATGAACACGGCGATGAGAGACAGACTCATCGATACGACGGTGAAGCTGACCTCGCGCGCGCCTTTCAGCGCCGCCTGGAACGGCGGCACGCCGCGTTCGATGTAGCGCGACACGTTCTCCAGCACCACGATCGCGTCGTCCACCACGAATCCGGTGGCAATGGTGAGCGCCATGAGGGAAAGATTGTTGAGGCTGAAGCCGGCGAGGTACATGAACCCGAAGGTCGCGACGAGCGACACGGGCACCGCCACTGCCGGGATCAACGTCGCGCGGACGCTCCGCAGGAACAGAAACACCACCAGAATCACGAGCGCCATCGCGATGACAAGCGTTCTCTCAACCTCGAAGAGCGAGGCGCGGATGGTGCTGGTGCGCTCGAGCACTACCTCGAGATTGATTGCGCTCGGAATCGACGCACGCAGCAGCGGCAGGAGCTCGCGGACGCGCTCGGTCGTCTCGATGATGTTGGCGTTGGGTTGCCGGTTGATGATGACGAGCACCGAAGGCTTGCCGTTGGCGATGCCGGCGTTGCGCAGGTCCTCCACTGAATCGACGACCTCGGCGACGTCGGACAGGCGCACCGCGGCGCCGTTGCGGTATGCGATGATAAGCGGAAGATACTGGCTTGCTTTCTTCGCCTGGTCGTCGGCCATGATCTGCCAGTGCCTGTCTCCCAGCTCGACCGAGCCCTTGGGGCGGTTGGCGTTGGCGGCGGCGAGCGCCACACGCACCTCGTCCAGCCCGATGGCGTACTTGTTGAGCACCATGGGATTCAGCTCCACGCGCACCGCGGGGAGCGAAGCGCCGCCCACCGTCACCTGGCCGACGCCTTCCGCCTGGGAAATCTTCTGCGCGAGGATGGTGGACGCCGCGTCGTACATCTGGCCGCGATCGAGCGTGTCGGAGGTGAGCGCGAGGATCATGATCGGCGCGTCCGCCGGATTCACCTTGCGGTAGGTCGGGTTGCGCGGGAGGCTGGTCGGCAATTGGCTGCGCGCCGCGTTGATCGCAGCCTGCACGTCGCGCGCGGCGCCGTCGATGTCGCGGTCGAGGTCGAATTGCAGCGTGATGCGCGAACTGCCGAGCGAGGAGGACGAGGTGATCTCGGTGACGCCGGCGATGCGGCCGAGTGCGCGCTCGAGCGGCGTCGCCACCGTCGCCGCCATGACCTCGGGGCTCGCGCCGGGAAGCTGCGCCTGCACCGAGATCGTCGGAAAATCCACCTGCGGCAGCGGCGACACCGGCAATAACCCGAAGGCGGCGGCGCCGGCTAGCGTCACGCCGGCAGTCAGCAGCGCTGTCGCGACCGGCCGGCGGATCGAGGATTCGGGTAGGTTCACGGCTGTCCGTCCTCGAGCGGCTCCGCGCGCGCCGCGCCCCGCCCGCTCAATCGCCGCGCCAGACGATCGAACCACAGGTAGATCACGGGCGTCGTGAACAGCGTGAGCGCCTGGGAGAGGATCAGGCCGCCGACCATGGTGATGCCCAGCGGATGGCGCAGCTCGGAGCCGACGCCCGTGCCGAGGGCAAGCGGCAGCGCGCCGAGCAGCGCCGACATCGTCGTCATCAGGATCGGACGGAATCTCAAGAGGCAGGCGTGATAGATCGCGTCGCGCGGACTCATGCCGCCCTTGCGCTCGGCGTCGAGCGCGAAGTCGATCATCATGATCGCGTTCTTCTTGACGATGCCGATCAGGAGGATGATGCCGATCACCGCGATGATCCCCAGTTCGCTGCGCGTCAGCATCAGCGCGAGCAGGGCTCCCACGCCTGCCGAGGGCAGCGTCGACAGGATCGTGAGCGGGTGAATGTAGCTCTCGTAGAGCACCCCGAGCACGATGTACATGGTGATGATGGCGGCGAGTATCAGCAGCAGCGTGTTCGCGAGCGACGCCCGAAACGCGAGCGCCGCGCCCTGGAAGCTCGTGCGCACCGAAGGCGGCAGTTCGAGCGAGCGCGTCTCCGCATCGATCGCACGGACGGCATCGCCGAGCGAAGCGTCCGGAGCGAGATTGAAGGAGATGGTTGCCGCCGGAAACTGGCCGATGTGATTCACGGCGAGGAGCGCAGGCTTCTCGGTGACCGTCGTGATCGTGCTCAAGGGTACCTGGGCACCCGAGGAGGTAGCGACGGTGATGTCCTTCAGCGCGTCCGGGCCCCGGCGGAATTCCGGCTTCACCTCGAGCACCACACGGTATTGGCTCGACTGCGTGAAGATCGTCGAGATCAGCCGCTGCCCGAAGGCGTTGTAAAGCGCGACATCTATGGCCGCGGGGGTGATGCCGAGCCGCCCTGCGGTGTCGCGATCGATCGAGAGAAACGCCTGCAGGCCCTGGTCCTGGAAATCGCTCGCCACGTCGGCGAGCTGCGACAGTTGCCGCAGGCGATCGACCAGGCGATGCACCCACACGGCGAGCTCGTCGGGATTCGCGTCCTCGACGGTAAGCTGGTACTGGGTACGGCTGACGCGACCCTCGATGGTGAGATCCTGCACCGGCTGCATATAAAGGGAAATGCCCTGGACCTGCGCGACCCGCGGCTGCAGCCGCAGCATCATTTCCGCGACGTCGGCGCCGCGTTCGGACTTTGGCTTGAGGTTGATGAAGACGCGGCCGTTGTTGAGCGTGGTGTTGACGCCGTCCACGCCGATGAATGAGGAAACGCTTTCCACCCCGGGGTCCTGGAGGATCGCCTCGGCGAGCAAGCGCTGGCGCTCGGCCATCGCGGCGAAGGAGACCGATTGCGGCGCCTCCGAGATGCCCTGGATGACGCCCGTGTCCTGCAGCGGAAAGAAGCCCTTCGGCGCGACGATATAGAGAATCACGCTCGCGGCGAGTGTGCCGACGAAGACCCACAGCGTGGCCGTCTGCCGGTCGAGCACCCAGTTGAGCATCGTGCCGTAGCGGGTGATCATCGCGTCGATGAAGCGGCCGGCTGCTCTGTAGAACCTGCTCTGCTCGGATTCGGGCCTGCGGCGCAGGAGCCTCGCGCACATCATCGGCGTCAAAGTGAGCGACACGACTGCCGAGATCAGGATGGCGACGGCGAGCGTGATCGCGAATTCTCGGAACAGACGCCCCACCACCTCTCCCATGAAGAGCAGCGGGATCAGCACGGCGATGAGCGAGAAAGTGAGCGAGATGATGGTGAAACCGATCTGCTCGGCGCCCTTCAGCGCCGCCTGCAAGGGCGGCTCGCCCTCCTCGACGTAGCGCGAGATGTTCTCGATCATCACGATCGCATCGTCCACGACGAAGCCGGTGGCGATGGTGAGCGCCATCAGCGTGAGGTTGTTGACGCTGAACCCGGCGAGATACATGACGCCGAAGGTGCCGACGAGCGAAAGCGGCACCGCAATGCTCGGGATGAGCGTGCCCGCGGCGGTGCGCAGGAACAGGAAAATGACCATGACGACCAGCGCCACAGCGAGCATCAGCTCGAACTGCACGTCCTTAACCGAGGCGCGGATGGTGACGGTGCGGTCGGTGAGCGTCGTGACCTCGACCGACGCCGGGAGCGAGGCGGTGAGCTGCGGCAGGAGCCGCTTCACGCTATCCACCACCTCGATCACGTTGGCCCCGGGCTGGCGCTGGATGTTGAGGATCACCGCCGGAACGTCGTTCATCCACGCGGCGAGCCGCACGTTCTCCGCATCCTCGAGGACGTCCGCGACATCCGCAAGCAGGAGCGGCGCGCCCTTCCGAAAGGCGATGACGACGCTGCGGTAGTCGGCGGCCGAGCGCAGCTGATCGTTGGCGTCGATGGTGTAGGCTCGGCTGGGCCCGTCGAAACTGCCCTTCGCCTGATTGACGTTGGCTGCGGTGATCGCGGTGCGCACGTCCTCCAGATTCAGACCGTTTGCAGCGAGCGCGCGAGGATTGACCTGAATGCGCACCGCCGGCCGCTGGCCGCCGGAGAGCGTGACCAGGCCCACTCCGGAAAGCTGCGAGATCTTCTGCACGAGGCGCGTGTCGACGAGGTTCTGCACCTCCGGGAGCGGCATCGTCTTCGAGGTGATGCCAAGGGTGAGGATGGGCGCGTCGGCCGGATTCACCTTGCTGTAGACGGGAGGTGCGGGCAGGTCTGCGGGGAGGAAATTGGAGGCGGCGTTGATCCCCGCCTGGACTTCCTGCTCGGCGACATCGAGCGTCAGGTCCAGACTGAACTGCAGCGTGATCACCGAGGCGCCACCCGAGCTCGTGGAGGACATCTGCTTCAGGCCCGGCATCTGCCCGAACTGGCGCTCGAGCGGCGCGGTGATCGAGGAAGTGGTCACGTCGGGACTCGCTCCGGGATAGAACGTGACGACCTGGATCGTCGGGTAGTCCACTTCGGGCAAAGCCGAGAGCGGCAGCAGCCGGTAGGCGATCGCGCCGGCGAGAAGGATCGCGGCCATCAGCAGCGAGGTCGCCACCGGCCGCAGGATGAACAGCCGCGAGGGGTTCATGCGCCCTCTTTGCGGCGCCGCTTGCCCTCGCCTTTGGCCGGCGTCTTGCCCTCGCCGGGCGCCGCGCGGGTCGTGCGATCGGGAATCTCCACCTTTGCGCCATCGCGCAGGCGGTCGCTGCCTTCCACGACCAGCATTTCTCCGGGCGCGAGGCCGGACTCGACCGAGACGTTGTCGCCTTCAACGATGCCCGCGCTCACCTTGCGCAGCTCCACCGTGCGGTCCTCTTTGACGACGTAGACGAAAGTCCCTTGCCCGCCGCGCACCACGGCCGCATTCGGGACGAGCGTCGCGCCGCGCCGGACGTCGAGCAGCATGCGCACGTTGACGAACTGGTTGGGAAAGAGGCCCCCATCCTCGTTCGGAAACTGCGCCTTGAGCTTGATCGTCCCCGTCGCGGGATCGATCTGGTTGTCGACGCTCGCGAGCACGCCGGCCGCGAGCTTCTTTTTCTGCTCGCGGTCATAAGCCTCGACGGGCAGTTTTTCCTTCGAGCGCAGCCGCTGCATCAAACTCGGCAGATTGTCCTGCGGGATGGTGAAAATAACGGTGACCGGCTGCAGCTGCGTGATGACTACGAGGCCGTTCGCGTCGCCCGCGCGCACGATGTTTCCCGGATCCACCAGGCGAAGGCCGACCCGTCCTCCGATCGGCGCGGTAATACGCGAATAGGTCAGCTGGAGTCTTGCGTTGTCGATCTGGCCTTGATCGAATTTGACCGTGCCTTCGTACTGACGAACCAGGGCTTCCTGCGTGTCCACCTGCTGCTTGGCGATCGAGTCCTGCGCGTAGAGGGCGCGATAGCGCTCCAGGTCGATGCGCGCGTTCGCCAGCAGCGCCTGATCGCGGGCCATCTGGCCTTCGACCTGGGCAAGCTGAGCCTGGTAGGGACGCGGGTCGATCTCGGCCAGCAGGTCCCCGCTCTTGACCATCTGGCCTTCCCTGAAGAGGATCCTGACGAGCTCCCCGTCGACCCGGCTTTTGATTGTCACGGTCTGGAGCGGCGTTACCGTTCCAAGCCCATTCAGATAGATGTTGATGTCGCCGGTCTTCGCCTCCGTAACCACGACCGGCGTGGGCCGCGTGGGATCGAAACCGCGCCGGCTCGCCGGGCGTCGCTCGGCGTCGCTCGGCTGGAGGAAAAAGGCCGTCGCCCCGGCGGCGGCCAGCAGCAGCACCAGGATCACGACCCAGAACCCACGCAGCGAGCGGCGGTTCTCGGTCAACAAGGTCTGTTTCTCGATCTTCATGTGGAAGGCCCTGGAGCGGAGCGAGCGCAACTCCCGCCTTGAGCGATTACCGCTGAGAAATCCAACTCTCCCATTTCATGAGCCCTTTGTCTGCAACAGGATGTTACCGCGCCCCGGGGTCATGCAAGGCAGCCGGTAGAATGCCTTCCAGGTCGATGCCGATCAGACAGATCATCGAAGGCGGCCGCGTTCCGGTCAAGGTTTTCACCGACGACGTCGAGTCCTATGCGCGTCAGCAGCTCGCGAACGTGGCGCAGCTGCCGATCGTGTTCGGCCATGTCGCAGCGATGCCGGACGTGCACGCGGGGATCGGAGCGACGGTAGGCTCGGTGATCCCCACCCGGGGCGCGATCATTCCGGCCGCTGTGGGCGTGGATATCGGCTGCGGAATGAACGCGGTGCGGCTCTCGCTCAAAGCAGAGGAGCTTCCCGACAGCCTCGCGCGGGTGCGCGCGGAAATCGAACGCTCTGTTCCCGTGGGCTTCGGCGAGCACGTCGATGCCCGGGCGCGCCACGAGGCCTGCACGCCGCTCGCGAGGCGGCTCGCCGGCATCATCCGCAAGCACCCGAGGGTCGCCAAGATGCAGCGCGACCACGAAGGGAAATGGGTGCGGCAGATGGGCTCGCTCGGCGGCGGCAATCACTTCATCGAGCTGTGCCTCGACGAGAGCGAGCACCTGTGGGTGATGCTGCACTCCGGCAGCCGCGGCATCGGCAATTGCATAGGCCGGTACTTCATCGCTCTGGCGCGCGAGGCGATGCTGAAGTCGGAGGTCCGCCTTCCCGACCGCGACCTTGCCTGGTTGAGCGAGGGAACGAAGCCGTTCGACGACTACGTCGAAGCGGTCGGCTGGGCGCAGGACTACGCGTTCGCGAACCGGGGCGAAATGATGGACCTGATTCTCGAAGCGCTGCGCCGCCATTTCCCGGCGTTCGAGGTCACCGGCGAGGCGATCAACTGCCACCACAACTACGTGGAGCAGGAAAAACATTTCGGCGAGCGCGTCTATGTGACGCGAAAAGGGGCAATCAGCGCACGCACGGGCGAGCTCGGGATCATCCCCGGCAGCATGGGCGCGCGCTCCTACATCGTGCGCGGCAAGGGCAACCCCGAATCCTTCCACTCCTGCGCCCACGGGGCCGGGCGCCGCATGAGCCGGACCGAAGCGAAGCGCCGCTTCTCGCGGGCCGACTTGGAGGCGCAGACGCAGGGCGTCGAGTGCCGCAAGGACAAGGGCGTGCTCGACGAGATCCCGGGCGCCTACAAGGATATCGACCGGGTCATGGCCGACCAGACGGATCTGGTCGAGGTCGTGCATACCCTCAAGCAGGTGGTCTGTGTCAAAGGCTGAGCGCACCCCCAAAGAGGATCCGGCGCTCTTCGAATTCTGGGAGAAGCGCTTCCGCGAAAACTTCACCCCCTGGGACGCGGGCCGCACACCCGCGACCCTCGGGCAATTCCTGAAAAGCGAGCCGCGCGCGCAGCGCGTCCTGATTCCGGGTTGCGGCTCGGGCTATGAAGTACGCGCCTTCGCCGAGGCCGGGTTCGAGACGCTCGCGATCGACTTCGCGCCCGCCGCGGTGGAGCGTGCGCGACAAAACCTGGGACCGCTCGCGCACCTGGTGCGCCTTGCGGACTTCTTCGAGTCCGACCCGGGAGCGCCGTTCGATCTGGTCTACGAACGCGCCTTCCTGTGCGCGCTGCCGAGGCGGCTGTGGCCCGGTTACGCGCCGCGCGTCGCCGAGCTGCTGCGGCCGGCCGGAAGGCTCGCGGGATTTTTCTATTTCGACGAAGGCGAGCGCGGCCCGCCGTTCGGGCTCAAAGCCGCAGAGCTCGAAGCTCTGCTCGGCGAACATTTCGACCGAATTGCCGATTCCGCGGTCGGCGACTCGATCCCGATATTCACCGGCAAAGAGCGCTGGCAGGTCTGGGTGCAGCGCTAGAAATACTTCGCCATCAGTTTGAAATCGACGTTGCCGCCGGAAAGGATCACGCCGACGCGCTTGCCGACGACAGGCAGTCCGCGCTCGAACAGGCCCGCGGCGCCGAGCGCGCCGGTCGGCTCGACGATGATTTTCATGCGCTCCCACAGGTAGAACATGGCCCGGACGAGCTCGGCATCGCTCACCGTCACCATGTCGTGGACGTAGCGCAGCACCAGCGGAAAAGTAAACTGCCCCAGCGAATGCGTGCGCGCCCCGTCGGCGATCGTGTCCGGGTTGTGGCAGGTCTGCAGCGTCTTTGTCCTGAACGAGCGCGTGGCGTCGTCCCCCGCCTCGGGCTCCACACCGATCACCTTGCAGCCGGGCGCGAGATGCGCGGCCGCCACCGCGCAACCCGAGATCAGCCCGCCGCCGCTCACCGGCACGAACAGGTAATCGAGCGGGCCCGCGTCCTCGATCAATTCCTTTGCCGCGGTGCCCTGCCCCGCGATCACGTCCGGATGGTCGAAAGGGGGAATCATCGCCAGTCCGTGCTCGCGCGCGGTCCTCTCGGCGACCTCTTCCCGGACTTCCTTGCGCTTGTCGTAGAGCACGATCTCGGCGCCGTAGCCGCGTGTCGCCTCGATCTTCACCGCGGGAGCGTCTGCCGGCATCACGATGGTGACGCGGATGCCGAGTTCCTTCCCCGCGAGGGCGACGGCCTGCGCGTGGTTGCCGGACGAATACGCGAGGACTCCGCGCCTGCGCTCCTCGGGCGGGAGCCGCGACATCGCGTTGTAGGCGCCGCGAAACTTGAACGCGCCGATGCGCTGGAGGTTCTCGCACTTGAAGAAGACTTTCGCGCCGGTGCGCTCGTCCACCGTGCGCGAGGTCATCACCGGCGTGCGATGCGCGTGGCCGGCCAGCCGCTCCGCGGCGGCGGCGACATCGGCGTAGCGAACGGCGAGGGCGCTGTCGTTCGGTGCGTTCATACGGATTGATTCAGTCGCGTCAGACCGGAATTCTACGCCTCTGCTATGAAGCTCAGCCGCGGCGCTTGCCCAGCCACCGTTCGAGCAGCCGCCGACGCGAGCCGCCCGAAGATTCGCCGAGCACGCAGGTATCGGTGCCGGCACGTCCGAGGCGCACCTCGAAGGACATCAGCTCGTCGCGGCGAAATGCGTGCACAGTGACGTTTTCCCCCGGGCGCCGCTTGGCGAGCATCGCGTCCAGTCCATCCCGGCCCGGACGCAGGCCGTCGAGCGCGACCATGACGTCGCCGGCGGCGAGCCCCGCCGCTTGCGCCTCACCGCCTTCCAGGACGTGGGTGACTGCGAGGTCTTTCCCCTCCGAGCGCGTGCGCACGCCAAGCGCCGCGCGCGGCGCGGTATCCTTCGAGCCGGCGGCCTTGCCGCCCTTGTCGGACGAGGACTCGGCACGGCGCAAGGCCATGTCCACGCCGTGGGTCGCGAGCAAATCCCGCAGCGGCAGCTCGCGCGTCGAGCGCAGCCAATCGTCGAAATGCCTCCGCAGCTTCAAACCCGTCACTTCTTCGGCGAGTTGCTCGATCTCCCCCTCGCCCACGCCGATCCCGGTGCGACCGTAACGATGCCATAGAGCGCGCATCACGTGATCGAGCGACCTTTTTTCCCGTGTTCGGTCGCGAATCAGCAGGTCCAGGCACAGCGCCACGAGACTTCCCTTGACGTAGTAGCTGACGCCGGCGTTCGGCGAGTTCTCGTCCTGGCGGTAGTACTTGATCCAGGCGTCGAAGCTCGAATCGGCGAGGCTCTGCTTCGCGCGGCCCGGCGTGCGCAGATGGGTCGTGATCGAACGGCCCAGCAGCTCGAGATAGTCACTTCTTCCGATCAGCCCGGAGCGAACGAGAGCGAGGTCGTCGTAATAGGAGGTGATCCCCTCGAACGCCCACAGGAGCGTCGTGTAGCTCTCTCGGTCAAGGTCGTAAGGGGAGAATGCCGCCGGCTTGATGCGCTTCACGTTCCAGGTGTGGAAGTACTCGTGGCTGGCGAGACCGAGAAAGGTACGGTAGCGCTCGCTCACGCCCGTCTCGCCCTTGCGTGGTAGGTCGTCGCGCGAGCACAGGAGTGCGGTCGAGGCCCGATGTTCCAGGCCGCCGTAGCCCTCGCCGAGCGCCGTGATGAGGAACACATAGCGCTTCATCGGCGCAGGCTTCCCGAAAAAGCCGATGTGGTGTTCGCACACTCGCTTCAGATCGCGGGCGAGCCTCGGCAAGTCGGCGCGATGGCGCCCGGTGAGAACGATGTCGTGCGGCACCCCACCGGCCCTGAAGGTCGCCCGCGTGAACTCGCCCATCTCCACCGGGTGATCGATGAGCTCGTCGTAGTCTGGGGCGGCATACGTGCCGAAACCGTAGGGTCTTGCGTTCTTTCGCGGCATCGACGTGGCGACTCGCCAATTGCGGTAGCGCGCACCCGAGGGCCGCAGAATCTCGAGCTCGCACGGCACGTCTTCCAGTCCGAGCACGCGCAGAAACACGCAGGCGCCGTTGAAGAACGCGTGCGCCGCGTCCAGATGCGCGCCGCGCGCCGAGAGGTCCCAGGCATAGACCTCGCAGGTCACCACGAGGGGGCCCGCAGCAGGCGCAGTGCGCCAGCTGTGCTTGTCGATTTTCGCGAGCGTCACGGGCTTTCCGCGGGATGCGGCGCGGATCGAAACGATGTGTCGCGCAAACTCGCGGATCATGTAGCTGCCGGGTATCCAGGCGGGAAGCGCGAACCGCTGCCCCGAGGGATCGGGGTCTTCGACCGCACAGGTGACGCGATAGAGATGGGCTTCGGGCCGCGCCGGAGTGATCGTGTAACGGATCGCCGTGCTCATGTCGTCATTCGCCTCTACGCCCGGTCCGCTTTTCGCGCACCGGCACCGCGGACGCGGCGTCCGCATCCTCGTCTTTCGCCTGCTGCTGCAGCCACAGCGAAAATTTCGCGGCTTCCGGCCGGCTGCCCGCTCCTCGCGGAAGGACGACGAAATAGGCGCGCGAATCGGCGGGCGAACGCATGTAGCGTTTGCCGAACGGCAGGATCAGCTTGCCGAGCTTCACCCACTTGTCGACGAATCGGGTCCGTCCGAGCGCGATGCCCTGGCCGTCGATCGCGGCCTGGATGAGCTGGTCGTAGTGGGAAAAGCGCAGCGCGCCGGCCGGTTTTACGCCCTGCGTCTGCGTCAGCTCGAACCACACATCCCAGCTGAGCCACGGATAGCGCCGGTCCGGATCGTCGTAGTGCAGCAACACGTGTCCCGACAGGTCCTGCGGCAATTTCAACTTTCGACCCGCGAGCACCGATTCGGAGCATACGGGAAAGACCATTTCACCGAACAGCCGCACGGCGCTCTCGCCCGCCGCCTTGGGCGTGCAATAGCGGATGGCGAGATCGATGCCCTCGCGCTCCAGATCCTGGATTTCGTTCGTCGCCGCCAGACGCATGTCGATCCCCGGATGGACCTTCCGGAAATCGTTGAGCCGCGGCACCAGCCACAGCGCCGCAAAAGAAACGGTGGTCGTGACCGTGAGCATGCCAGCCGGACGCGCGCCGAGCCGGCCCGCCACTTCGCGCAGCAGACGCAGTGCCTCGCCCGCGGTTTTGTAAAGCGTCTGGCCCTCTTCGGTCAGGCGCAACTCGCGGTGGCGCCGACGAAACAGCGCCACACCGAGTTGGTCCTCCAGAGTCTTCATCTGGCGGCTGATCGCAGACTGGGTGACGAATAGATCCGCGGCAGCCTTGGTGAAGCTCAAGTTGCGCGCCGCCGCCTCGAAACCTTTGAGCAGGTCGAGGGAAGGCAGGTCGCGAGCGCGCTTAGGCATTCCTTTTTCGCATGCAAAACATTCCCAAAGATCGTTTGATCCGGTCGGGGCTTCGCCGAATAATGCGCCTCGTCGAATAGCCCCGCATCAGGGTGGGTCAGCGTCCAGATGCATGCGTAGGACGCATTATGAAAGGAAGGAATATGGACATCAAGTTTGCCAGGGAAGGTCGGGTAGCCCAATACGGTATCGCGCTCGGCGTCCTTCTTTACGCCGTGTGGCGCGGGCTGGGCCGGTTTTTCGTGCTGGTGCATCTCGCCCTGCGCCACCCGCGCGGCTGGCACGGGACACGATGAATTCGTCACCGGGAGAACCAACCATGCCCCTCGCACGAATGAGCCATCCATGAACCTCAGTTTCGATCGCGCCAAGTTTCGTCTCGAAGCACACCAAGTCATCCGTCTCCACGACCCGGAGGGCGCCCGCGTGGAGTGCCTCAGCGGCACGCTCTGGATCACCCAGAACAGGGACCTTCAAGATCACTTGCTCGAATCGGAAGACGTTCTGACGCTCGACCGGCCAGGCCTCGCGCTGATCCACGCACAGGAGCCTAGCGAAATCGTCCTGTTCGAGCCGGCTCAACGCCCGCGGTTAGGGCATCGGATCGGGCGCATGCTCACTGCGGCGTCGCGCGCAATCGGCAGATGGTTTGTGCAGAGCTTCGGACCCGAATCGATCGACCGTCCCCGGTACCGCACTTGGTATCAAGGACTCTAGGCGGGCCATCGGTTCCTTCCCCTGTGCGGCGCGGCGCCGCTCCGATTTGGTGCGCCTGGGTCTGGCCGCTCCAATCCTCTCAGGAGATGTTTCGCCGGGCGTTCGCGTCTGGCGGGGCGTCTTCACACCGGCAGGGTTCGTTGACACGGCAACATCAAGCTCCTAACATCGGTCCCGCATCTCCCTCCCCAAAGAACCTCAAACCTACAAGGAGACACCGATGTCCACCGCTTGGAAAAATGCCTCTACGCTCACGGTGATCGCGTGCGCCCTCGGTCTGGCCTTGCCGGCCGTCGCGCAACAGCCGGCGCCAAGAACCCTCAAGATGCAATCCACCTGGCCGGCCAGCCTGACGCTGCAGGACAACTTCCGCATGTTCGCCGCAAGCGTAGAAAAGCTCACAAGCGGCCAGCTCAAGATCGAGGCGATGGCGGCAGGGCAGGTCGTGCCCGCATTCGAGATTCTGGACGCGACGCACAAGAAGGTGATCGACGGCGGACACGGCGTTGCGTACTACTGGGTCGGCAAGAACAAGGCCGCCACGCTTTTCTCCGCCACACCCGCCGGGCCGTTCGGCATGGACCATTTTGACTTTCTCGGATGGCTGAACGAGGGCGGCGGCATGGAAATGTACTGGGAGTTCTACCGCGACATCCTCAAGCTGAACGTGGTTGCGTTTCCAGTCGGGGGATCGAGTCCGCAGGCGTTCGGCTGGTTCAAGCGGCCGATCAAGAACCTTGCCGACTTCAAAGGCATGAAATGCCGTCAGACCGGCATCGTCGCGGAGATCTACCAGAGGATGGGGATGCAAACGGTGAACATGCCGGGCGGCGAAATCGTGCCTTCGGCGCAGCGCGGTGTGATCGACTGCGCCGAGTGGGTCGGCGGCATCGAAGACCTGCGTCTCGGCCTGCCGCAGGTGTGGAAGTACCACTACACGCCGGGGATGCACGAGAGCAATTCGATGCTCGAGCTCCTCATCAACTCCGAGGTATGGGCGAGCCTTCCCCCGCAGCAACAGGAGGCCGTGCGCGCCGCGACGTTCGATACCTTCGTGCGCTGGGGCATACGCTGGCAGAAGCAGAACGCCGACGCGATCGAGGAGATGCGCACCAAGTACGGCACGCAGATCCTCAACACGCCGCCGGAGATACTCATCGCGTTCATGAAGACCTGGGACATAATTGCCGCAGAGGAATCGGCGAAAAACCCATTCTTCAAGAAGGTCTACGAGTCGCAGCGCGCCTACGCGGCGAAGGTCGTGCCGGCGAAGCGCTTCATGTTCCCGCCGTACTCGTTCGCGGCCAACTATTACTTTCCCAGGGAGAAGCCTGCGGCAAAGGGCGCGGCGAAGAAGTAGCGCACGATCAACATAGCGGCTCGATGCCGGCGCGGGGGCGATTTTCCGCCCCCGCGTGCTGTTCTGGGGATCGGCGAAGCCGCGAAGCTGCGGCACCGCGTCCTCGCGATTTGAGGGCTGCTCCCTGCTCTGAGCTAGCCGGCCTTTGCGCTCGACTGAGCTCCTTCACGCTGCGCCCCAGTTTCGTTGACACAGCGGGATCAAGCTCCTAACATCGGCTCCGAATCTCCCTCCCCATAGGACCTTAAACCCATAAGGAGACGCCCGATGTCCACAGCTTGGAAAAATGCGTTGTTTACAAATGCGTTTACATTAGCAGCGGTCGCGTCCACCCTCGCTTTCCTTGTGCCGGCTTTCGCGCAGCAGCCGGCGCCAAGAACCCTCAAGATGCAGTCCACCTGGCCGGCGAGTTCCACTCTGCAGGAAAACTTCAAGTTCTTTGCCGAACGGGTGGACAAGCTCACCAGCGGGCAGTTGAAGGTCGAAACGATGGCGGGCGGACAGGTCGTGCCGCCGTTCGAGGTGCTCGACGCCACGCACAAGAAGGTGCTCGACGGCGCGCATGCCGTCAGCTATTACTGGATTGGCAAACACAAGGCCACAACCCTATTCGCGTCCACGCCGGCGGGTCCTTTCGGCATGGACCACATGGACTTCCTCGGCTGGATGTACGAGGGCGGAGGGCTCGAGATGTACTGGGATATGTATCAGAAGGAGATGAAGTTGAACGTCGTCGCCTTCCCGATCTTGCCCTCGAGCCCGCAGGCGTTCGGCTGGTTCAAGCGGCCGATCAAGAACCTCGCCGATTTCAAGGGCATGAAATGCCGGCAGACCGGCATCGTCGCCGAGATCTTCCAGAAAATGGG
>Ga0105252_10000428_pt1 | contig 29489 bp, 19 predicted proteins | sample EasRivMeERMZT100_FD_89675 | JGI IMG/M metagenome (GOLD analysis project Ga0105252, IMG submission 89675) | Soil microbial communities from meander-bound floodplain in the East River, Colorado, USA - East River MetaG ERMZT100 | ecosystem: Environmental > Terrestrial > Soil > Floodplain | place... | reverse complement strand
GGGTGTGATTAAAAGTGGGTGAGATAGTACCTCCGAAACTGGGGACAGGAATGTCCCCCAACCTGCCGGCTGAAAGCCGGCGCTACGCGTAGCGCCGGCTTTCAGCCGGCAGGTTGGGCGACTTTCTAGTCGCTCGTTCTCCGAGAAATAGAAAAAGGGACGCGCACTCACGCGTCCCTCGCCATGGGTATGAATGACCGAGACCAAGGATTCCCAGGCAAAATATTTACGCGGCATGTACCGCTGCCACCATTACCGCGGTGATTGTGCTCTCCGGGCCTTCGCCTCGAGAATTACTCCCAATGGCTTTGAACCGATGCACACCTGCCGGCTGCCCATGCAAGTTGAAACTTGTCTGCGGCGAATCCGCCAGCACCACCACAAACGCCGCCGCGCCCGGCACCTGTTGCAGATAGGTGTAGCGGGTCGCGCCCGGCGCACTCACATCGAAGTGGATGTCCCCGTCCGATGCCACCACGTTGGAAATCACCGCTTGCCCCACCGGTTCCTCGGTACGGCTGGTGGTGGGCACATTGGACCGCGTCAAGTTGCCTTCGGCTGTCCCTGGCGGAAACTTGCGCGTCGCCGCGGCGTACCAATCCACATTGTCCTGATCGACAGCGAGCGCTTTGTTATTGAGAGCCGCCACCGCCGCGCGCCAGGCTGATTCCGCCGTGTTATGGGCGCTGCGACTGGTAATCGATGCCGCCAGCAACGCTGCAAAATCTTCCAAATCGATATCCGGCGAAAACGTCCAGTTCGCGTCACTGGTTTGCCACGCGGCGCGAGCGGCATCCCCCTGATCGTAAATATCATTGCGGCTGACGCCATCGGTGCTCAGGCCCTGGATGCATTCACACCGCACGGGATCATCGCGGAAATGAACCAGGCCCTCACGCTTCACGTCGCGCGCGATTCGTTGGATGTTGGCCAGGACCGCATCCCAGGCCTCCGCTTTGTTGCGCCATTCCGTGCGCTTCAAGACTTCGGCCGATTTCAATTGATCCACCTGGGTCACATCTGCGTTCCATTGCTGGACCGTCTTGCGCGTCCAAACCCACGGCGGATTGCCCTCCAATCCGGCAGCCAGTTGGGACTGGGTGACCGCCGTCTTTTGGAGCCTTTCAAAGACAAATGATAGACTGCTCATGACCGTTTTTCGCAGCAGAAAATGCGCCAGAGAGATGAAGATAAGTCGCCTCCGCGCATGCACGCTGATTTAGCCCCAGCGGGGCGGCACGTCCTTGGGAACAAAACCACGGCGACGCAAAGCCATCCGAGCGCTACGTTCCAATGCTCTGCCGCTCCTACGGAGCTTTAGTGTTTTTTTCGTGTCATTGCTATAAACATCGCGCCCCTCTGGGGCTGATTGCTATAAACGTCCCGCCCCCCTCTGGGGCTGATCACACATCGCTCGTTCACTTGGACACATTGCTTGCCGGATGGGACACAAAGCGAGTTGACGCGGTCCCATCGGCGGTTCGCTTCGTCAACGAGCGTACTCGGGCGGTGAACTCGGCGGCTGAATCAATCAGATACCGTACTCGGGCAGGCACCCACGCGGTTCACGCAAGCATCGGGCGTACTCGCGCGTCCAACTTTGTCCCTCGCTTGGACACATCGGGTACTCCGTTGGACACAGGGCGTACTCACGCGGGCGTACCGGTGGCCGCTCTTTCCAAAATTGTGACGGATTCACTCGCCGGAACCGCCTGTACGCCCGCCGCAGCTCGGCAGGTGGGCAATGGAGTACCCGATTCGCCCGCGCGAACGGCAAAGTTGTCCGCGCGAGTAGGCCCGATGGCGGCGTGAAGCGCCTCGGCGCCCGGCGTAGCCAGCCATCTGTCCAATTGAGGGGACAAGTTGGACACGCGAGTAGGCCCGATGCCCGCGCGAACGACCTTTCTGTCCAAGTGAATGGACACTTTGCCCAAGCGTGGGACAGAAGCGGCGCTTTGAGTACGGATTGGGCATCCGCGCAGGGGGAGTATCCTGCCGAGCTGATGAAAATGATCTTTGAGATTTACTTTCCGTCATTTTCCGGTAAAAGGAAGTCGTTCACCCAAGCATCCCATATCATGCGTGCTCCTGCGTCAGCCGGTGGGCGGCTGACTGAATCGAACGTTATGCGCCTGCGGAGGCTTTTTCTTTGGCCGGTTGTCATGATGGCGTCGTCACTCGGCGGCGCACCGCCCAGCATCGACTACCAACCGAAGGATCAAACGGTAATTCTTTACCAACCGGCGGCCTTTGGCGTGATTGCCAGCGGCACTCCGCCACTCTCCTACCAATGGCGCAAGGATGGTGTGCCTATCGCCGGCGCGACGAATGATCAGATTGTATTCAACAAGCCACAGTTCGATGATACCGGGACATATTCGGTCGTCGTGTCCAACGCCGAGAACAGTGTCATCAGTAGCAATGCGGTGCTAACCGTGAATCCACCCCGCGGCGGAGACTTGGACTACTCATTCGCCTGGGGTGGTTCTCTTGATGGTACGGTTCGTTGTATCATAGCGCAGCCCGATGGGAGGGTAATAATTGCTGGCGATTTCTTGGCCGTGAAGGGCGCAGCGCGCGGCTGGATTGCGCGTTTGAATACCGACGGCACCACCGACAATGTTTTCATGAATGGGCTGCCTGGAGTGTCTCGGTTTTATTCTGGCAGCAGGGGTATTTACTCCGTTGTGCTGCAGAGCGATGGCAGAATCGTTGTTGGCGGCAATTTCACTGCCGTTAACGGGGTAGGCCGCACAAATATTGCGCGGCTCAATGCCGACGGCACTCTCGATCCGAGTTTTCAGGACGGACTTTCGGCCATTTACGGTGAAGAATACATGGACGGAATCGTTTACTCACTCGCCGTACAAAGCGATGGCAAGGTGCTCGTCGGGGGAGAGTTCCGTGATGCCATCGGAGTAAGTCACAATGGGATCACTCGGCTGAATGCCGACGGCAGTCTGGACAGTACATTTCTAAACGGACTTTCCGGTACGGACGGGACTGTCCGAACGATCACAGTACAAGGCGATGGAAAAGTGCTGCTCGGAGGCAACTTCCGTATGGTCAATGGAGCCGGACGCAGCGGGATTGCTCGACTCAATACCGATGGCACTCTGGATAGTGAATTCCTGAACGGCCTTTCGGGCGTGAACGGCTACGTTCTATCACTGGCGGTGCAAAGCGACGGTAGAGTAATCATCGCGGGTGATTTCTCGATCGTGAACAGCGTGAACCGCCCGGGAATGGCGCGGCTTAGTGCCGACGGCACGCTGGACAACGACTTTCAACCTGTGGTTTCGGGCACAACGTTCGCCGTCCAGAGCGATGGAAAAGTGCTCGTTGGAGGTCGTTTCACCACAACGTCCACCGGTTCAAATGGGAATTATGTTGCCCGGCTGTACCCAGACGGAACGATTGATAGCGATTTTCAAAGTGCGCTTCTAGAGACGGAGGTGGGCGTCGTCTCGCTCGCGTTGCAGGGTGATGGTAAGGTGCTTGTTAGTGGCCTCTTTAACACAGCTGTCGGCCTGGCCTCCAGCCGAATTGCCCGGCTGAACGCGAACGGAACTCTGGACAGCGACTTTGAGAATGGAAACTGGGGTGCCAGCTATCATATCAATTCCATAGCGGTGCAAAACAATGGCAAGGTGGTTATCGGTGGCTACTTCGATACGGTCAATGGCACAGGGCGAAGGGGGATCGCACGCCTTACTACAGATGGGAGCTTGGATCCCGGTTTTCAAAGCGTCCTTTTTGAAGGCGGCTACGATGTCCACGCGGTTGCCGTGCAAGGCGATGGAAAAGTGCTCATTGGCGGCTGGTTTAGTGCAATAGACGGTCTCAGCCGCAAGTGTATCGCACGACTTAATCCGGACGGCACTCTGGACACGAGTTTCTTAAATGGACTTTCTGGGGCCAGCGACTCAGTAAATTCCATCGCTGTGCAAAATGATGGGAAAGTGCTTATCGCGGGCGCCTTCACCACTGTCAACGGCGTAAATCGCGCGCAAATTGCTCGACTGAATATAAACGGCACTCTGGACAACGGCTTTCAGGATGGAGTAGCAGGTGCCCGCGGGTACATCTATTCGGTCGCGCTGCAAAATGATGGCAAGGTGCTCCTCGGCGGTTATGGTATAAATCGGAATTACAGCTACTGTGCGCGACTGAACACAGACGGCACATTGGATACAACATTTCGAGCGAATGTCGGCGGCGAAGTTTCTTCGGTGACGGTGCAGAGCGATCAGAAAATTCTTATTGGAGGGACCTTCTCAAGCATCGAGGGCGAAATCCGTTATGGCATTGCACGGCTCAATCCGAATGGCACTCTCGACACCAGTTTCCAATCAGGACTCGATGTCATCGATTCCTTCTCCGTCTATTCAATCGCGGTGGAGGGCAACGGCAGGATATTCATCGGAGGTTCCTTCTCGACCATTGAAGGCGTGCGACACCAGCGAATTGCGAGACTCAACTCGAACGGCACCCTTGACGGCCGATTCGGAAATGAACTTCTTGGCGCCTATCATCCAGACTGGCCGTATGGAAGTGTTCGCTCCGTCGCGTTGCAAGGCGACGGCAACGTGCTCATCGGGGGCTACTTCACCACTGTTAATGGCGTGCCTGCGGCTAACATTGCACGGCTGTGGGGTTCCGACTTTCCACCACCGATCAACAACATCACCCAAGAAGGAGGCGGCGCGAATTTGATTTGGTACGCAGTTTCCAATCGGACGTATCGCGTGCAATACAAGGCGGACCTGTCATCGACCGACTGGACGGATTTGGCCGGGGACATTCCTGCCACAGGCGGAACTGCGAGCAAAACGGACACGACTCTCGGCAACGCCACTCAACGCTTTTATCGCGTGTTGCTATTGCCATAACTTCGAAGGTTAGAGTAGTGCCAAAAAACTGAGATGCAGCTTTTGCCTTGTCGGCATCGTGCTGCTTCCGCATCCTTGATTTCACAATGGCCGAGCGCCTGGTTTCAGACGTACTAATCAAACCCGACGCTGCGTTAGAAATGACGCTGCGACCGTCGCTCTTTTCTGAATTCACCGGCCAGGCGAAAGTAAAAGAACGCCTCGAAATCACGGTCGCAGCCGCCAAACAACGGGGTGAAGCCATCGATCACGTTTTGCTGAGCGGCCCGCCGGGGTTGGGAAAGACGACGCTGGCTCACATTATCGCCAAGGCCATGGGGGCAAATCTCAAATGCACCAGCGGACCGACGATTGAGAAGGCGGGCGACCTGGCCGGCCTGTTGACCAACCTCGAAGAAGGTGACGTGCTCTTCATCGACGAGATTCATCGCTTGCAAAAGACCATCGAGGAATATCTCTATCCGGCGATGGAGGATTACAAGCTGGACATCATCATCGACCAGGGACCCAACGCGCGCAGTGTGCGGCTGAATCTCCCGCACTTCACCCTTATCGGCGCCACGACGCGGAGCGGCTTGCTCACCGCTCCGTTGCTCACGCGTTTTCCCGTTCGTGAACGGCTGGATTACTATCAAGCTGAACAACTGCAGCAAATCGTGATTCGCTCGGCACGCTTGTTGAACATTGAGATCGAAGAAAACGGCGCCCACGAAATCGCCCGGCGCAGTCGGGGCACTCCGCGGATTGCCAACAATCTCCTGCGCCGTGTGCGCGACTATGCTCAAGTGCGAGGCGACGGCCGAATCACCGTCTCGCTCGCCGATAAGGCACTTGCCATTCTGGAAATCGACGAGAACGGCCTGGATGAAATGGATAAACGCATCCTCGACGCGGTCATTGCAAAATTCGGTGGCGGGCCCGTGGGTATTGGATCGCTGGCAGTAGCAGTGGGCGAGGAACCGGATACGTTGGAGGAAGTTTACGAGCCGTATCTGATTATGGAAGGCTACCTCAAACGCACACCGCAAGGCCGCGTTGCGACGGAATTGAGCTACAAGAAACTCGGCTTGAAGGTGACGTCGGGCAATCAGACAAGTTTGTTCTGAGCCAGCTTCGTGCTTGTGTCCAACCAGGCAATCACTCTCCCTGATGCTCTGCCTGCGGCAGCGCGCGTTGCCAGCCGTCTGGACGCGGTCGATCTGCTGCGCGGCCTTGTCATGGTCCTCATGGCGTTGGACCACACGCGCGGGTTCTTTTCGAACGTGCATTTTTACCCGTTGGATCTCGACAAGACCAACATCCCGCTTTTTCTCACGCGCTGGATTACGCATTTCTGCGCGCCGGTGTTTGTTTTCCTGGCCGGCACGGGGGCCTTTCTCTCGACCACACGCGGCAAAACCAGGCGCGAACTCTCGTGGTTCCTGCTGACTCGCGGCTTTTGGCTGGTATTTCTGGAAGTGACTGTCCTCCGCTGCCTCGGATGGAACTTCCACTTTGATTTCCACTCCGTCGGAGTGGCGGTGATATGGGCCATTGGGTGGTCGATGATCGTGCTGGCCGGCCTCGTTCACCTGCCCATCCGGGCGATCGCAGCCTTCGGCATTGGAATGATCGTGCTGCACAACGGACTTGATTGGGTAAAGCCACGAGACCCGGGCGCATGGGGAGAACTCTGGAGAATTCTGCACGCAGGCGGTGAATTCCAATACGCACCCGGCTACAAACTAGGCGTCGGCTATCCCCTCATTCCCTGGATTGGTGTCATGGCCGCCGGCTACGCATTTGGAACTATCGTGGTGCGTGAACCAGTCGTCCGCCGCAAATGGATGCTTTATGCCGGCCTTGGCCTGACGCTACTGTTCATCGTGCTCCGCGCGACTAATCTTTACGGCGACACCCATCCGTGGTCGTCGCAGAAGAACGTCGTGTTTACTGTGTTTTCGTTCATCCATTGCCAGAAATATCCGCCGTCGCTTTGCTTCTTGTTGATGACGCTTGGCCCGGCACTCATGGTCCTTTCGCTACTTGACCGCGGCACGCCTCGGTTCCTGCAACCGATCCTCGTGTTCGGACGTGTGCCTCTGTTTTACTATTTGTTGCATCTGCCGCTCATCCACGGGTTGGCCGTGTTGGTGAACTTCATCCGCTTCGGCCGCGCGGACTGGTTGTACGGCGCACCGCCTGGCCCGAACCAATCGCCTGTTCCAGTCCCGCCGGATTCCGGCTTTGATTTGTCCATCGTTTACTTTATCTGGATCGGCGTTGTCCTTATTCTTTATCCGGCGTGCAAGTGGTTCGCGGAGGTGAAGCGCCGCCGGCGTGACGCATGGTTGAGTTATCTTTGAACACGTTGAAGTGGGGCGCCTCAAGAAAAAAACTGACAAGCTTCCAGGAATGCCGTTGACTCTCCCGGATTTCTATGCCGCGACGCACTGACATTCATTCCGTCCTCATCATTGGCGCTGGTCCGATTATCATCGGTCAAGCCTGTGAATTTGATTATTCCGGCACTCAGGCTTGCAAGGCGCTGAAGGAAGAGGGCTATCGCGTCATCCTCGTCAACTCCAACCCGGCCACGATCATGACCGACCCGGAGTTCGCCGACCGCACTTACATCGAACCGATCACTCCCGAATGCGTGGAGAAGATCATCGTCCGCGAGGTCCAGGAGCTGAAAAAGCTCGGCGCCAAAGGCAAACTGGTTCTGCTGCCCACGCTGGGCGGCCAAACGGCGCTCAATACCGCCATGGCTCTGTATCGGAAAGGAACACTGGAGCAATACGGCGTGGAGATGATTGGCGCCAATGCCAAGGCCATTGAGCGCGGCGAGGACCGGCAGATTTTCAAGGACCTGATGCTGAGCATCGGCCTGGATGTCCCCATCAGCGGCACCGCTCATCATCTGGACGAAGCGCGCGCCGTGGCGGAACAAATCGGACGGCATGCGCGCGCCTTCCCGCTCATCATCCGCCCGGCCTTCACCCTCGGCGGCACCGGGGGCGGCATCGCTTACAATCGCGAGGAGTTTGACGAAATGGCCAAGCGAGGCCTGGAACTTTCGCCCGTGTCCGAAATCCTGGTCGAAGAATCGCTGCTCGGCTGGAAAGAATACGAAATGGAAGTGATGCGGGATCGCGCGGACAATTGCGTCATCATTTGTTCGATCGAGAATTTTGATCCGATGGGCATCCATACCGGCGATTCCATCACGGTCGCACCCATCCAGACGCTGACCGACAAGGAATTTCAAATCATGCGCGACGCGTCGTTCGCAGTGATTCGGGCCGTCGGTGTGGAAACGGGCGGCTCGAACATTCAATTCGCCGTCAATCCCGACAACGGTCGCATGGTGATCATCGAAATGAATCCGCGTGTCAGCCGCTCCAGCGCGCTTGCTTCCAAAGCCACCGGTTTCCCGATTGCGAAGATCGCGGCCAAGCTGGCGGTGGGTTATCTGCTGGACGAAATCAGAAACGACATCACTCGGGAAACTCCCGCCAGCTTCGAGCCCACCATTGACTACGTCGTTACCAAAGTCCCCCGCTTTGCTTTCGAGAAATTCTCGCAAGCCGATCCGACATTGAACACCCAGATGAAGAGCGTGGGTGAAGCCATGGCCATTGGCCGCACCTTCAAGGAATCACTACAAAAGGCCCTGCGCTCGCTGGAGATTGGCCGCAGCGGTCTGGGCGGCGACGGCAAACCCTGGCGCCTGGGCACCGAGGTTTATGGCGACCGCGATATCCTGCCCCGCGAACTGATCAGCCGCAAACTTACCGTGCCCAATGCCGAGCGCGTCTTCTTTATCCGCCATGCCTTGCGCGCCGGCTTCAGCATCGAAGAGATTTTCAACCTGACCCGGATCGACCGCTGGTTCTTGACGCAGATTAAGGAAATAGCGGATTTCGAGGAGGAGTTGGCGAAGGCGAAGAATTAACCCTTTCGATCTCGTCAGACCACTCCTGATGCAACCGGGTCAGGTCTTCAACCTTCTGCGGATGGCCTCGAGCCAGATTGTTGGTCTCGAAAGGACTCTCAGCAAGGTTGCTCAAAAAAATCCGGTCCGTCTCGGCCAATTGATTGGTGAGAATCGCGTCGCGGCCATTCACCACCAGTTTCCAATCCCCTTGGCGCACGGCCCACTGCCTGTCGAGTTGCCAGTGGAGGACTTCGTGCGGCGAGATTGCGGCGGACGATTTCAGCACCGGAAGAATGCTTCGCCCGTCCAGCTTGCGTAGCGGCAATTGCGCGCCACAGATCCCGGCGAGCGTGGGAAGCCAGTCCATGCTCGTGGCGGGTTGTGTTCGCACTTCGCCTTCCGGCAGTGTCCCGGGCCAGCTCACGATGCACGGCACGCGAATCCCGCCTTCGAACAGGCTGAACTTGGCGCCGCGATAAGGTCCCGCGTTCCCGCCGCCAAAACCGGCGCGCTCTTCAGTCGAATGTCCGTGGTCACTCTGAAAAATGATCAACGTCCGTTCCCGCAATCCGAGTTTGTCCACCTGCCTCACAACCTCACCGACAGCGGAATCGAGCGCGGTGATGGCGGCGGCATACGAACGGCGCGGCTCCGAGAGATGCGGGTAGAGCCGAAGAAATGTCTCTGGTGGCTGACACGGATAATGCGGCATGTTGAATGGCAGGAAGAGAAAGAATGGCCGCCTCCGGTTCTGCTCGATGAAACGATGCGCCTCGCGGACAATCACGTCCCCGAAGAAAGCGCCATATTCCCAATGTTCCTTGTCGTTGCGCCAAAGATCGTGGAAGTGCGGTCCTTGCCAATACATGAAGTGCGACCAGTTGTCGATGCAGCCGCCCTTGTGGCCAAAGAACTCATCAAAGCCCTGGCCGATTGGCTCGCATTCGGGGACGGTGCCGAGATGCCATTTGCCAAACAGCCCAGTCCGGTAGCCGGCCGCCTTGAGCATTTCGGCGATGGTAACTTCGGCGGTGGCCATCCCGGAATGGTCGCGAAGCGAACTGACGTTGCCTTTGAGTCCCGCTCGCAGCGGCTGGCGGCCAGTCAACAACGCCGCGCGCGACGGCGAACAGACCGGGCTGGCCACATAAAACTCCGTGAAACGCAGCCCGCGCTTGGCCAGCGCATCGAGATGAGGCGTTTGCAGATCGCGCGAGCCATAGCAATTCAGATCGAGCGTCCCCTGGTCGTCGGACAGGATCAGAATCACATTGGGTGGGGATTTGGTTTGCTGGGCGGCAAATAACGCGCCAGGAAGACATAGCGCAATTTCAATCCAGAGAAACCAGCGCGCGATCATGGTCACTCCGCATTGGCTCGACTCAACCGCTCCGACCAGAATTTTTCAGCCATATCGTGGTGCTTGAGGACGTCGGCGCGTTGCTGAGGATCATCCAGTTTCACGCGCTGACGGCGTTCCCGGACCCAGTCCAGAAAGAACTGCGCTGAAGTCCTGCTGATGCGCTGCTTCGCGTCTCCAATCTCGACGTAATAAGGAGCCGTCGAAGCGAAGCGAAATGTTTTTGGATTATCGGCAATGACGCGAACCAGAAACCAACCGCTATCCACAAACTGCAACGTTCCCAGTTTCCCGGTCTGCTTCCATTCGTCGAACGGCACTGCTCGCAGCACGTGTCCGTTTTGGATGATTTCAATGGAAGAGATCCGGTCTTGCGCCGAGATCGACGCTTCGAGCTCTATTTTGAGCGGTCTGCCTGCACGCGCGCTGAAGACGTGTCCGGGCAACTGCCCATTAGCTCGGCAGCGCAGCAGGGGTCCATTCGAAACGAAGGAACGCCCGGCGCGCAGACCTTCCCACCATTTCGCGTAATCCAGATTCTTCCCGAGGTGGACGTAAACCCGATTGTAACCGACGGGGTTTGGCAACACGCCCGACGCGCTTCCCGCGGAGGGCGGCAGGCGAAAGCCACAGTTGAGGATGTGATAATAGATCTCCTGAGTCCACAAGCCATTCCCGCGCGGTGGTGGCAATCGTTCCGCGTCCCGAGGCTTGCCCCACGCTTCATTCTCCAGCATCTGGCTTCGGCACATGTGGTTGTTGGCGATGCCGATGGAATCGACTTGGCCGCTGGCCAGCCAGAGCGGCACGTCCCACCAGAATGGTTTTTCAATGTCCACCCAGACCCCGTCGTGCTTTTGGGCCTCGGCCAGAAATTGCATGGGCGAAGGATACTCACGTTTGGCGCCGGTGATGGCCAGCGGTTGCCTCAAATGGAAATAGAGCAAGGCTCCCCCTTCGCGCTCGTCTTCGCCACCCATCACGTGGTAGAAGCGGTTTCGGTCGAACGGAACCAGCAATGGGTCCGGTGTTTTGCGATCGGCCCAGAGGTTGCGATTGTTCCACCAGGTAATGACGGGAGCGACGTGCAGATCTTCCGCCTGCATTAGCAACTCCACGTCTTCCAGCGGACGATGGAGGTGCAATTCACCCGACCACCAGCCTTCCTGCGCCATATTCACTAACCGCCGCAGTTGAAGCGAAAGATTAGTCGCGCCGTTGCAAGTGAATGATCCTTGAAGACCCTGGTACTCCGGCCCTCGCTCGATTTCGTAGGTGTAGTCTCCGGAAGCAAGTTCCAGTCGCACCTCGCCGGGGCAAACAAAGTGGTCGCGCCAGAAAGGCAGTTTGTCCGCCTTTACTGGCTTGCCGTCCTGGTCCTTGAGGTGAACGCGGCAAGGCAAAGTCTTTGCGCCACCCTCATCGGTAATGACGATTTTTACTTCCTGCCGCTCCTGACTGAAAAGCAGCGAAGTTATCGCAAGCTGACCAAGAATGAAAATCGACAGTCCGGGATTCACAGGTTTTACAATTCCACCTGCATGCCCAACTCCACCACCCGATTGGCTGGCAAGCGGAAGAAAGACGTGGCGTGTTGCGCATTTCGCGACATCGTCGCAAACAATCGCTCGCGCCACAAAGCCATGCCCGGGCGTTTGGTGGGGATGATCGTCTCGCGGCTCAAAAAGAAGGTCGTCTCTTCCTCCCGGAAGGACAATCCATCTGCCTCACAACGGCGGAGCAACTCCGGCACGTTCGGTTCCTCCATGAATCCATAATAGCCGATGACACGATAAAATCCTTCCTGGAGCCGCTCGACCTTGACGCGTTCGGCATTGGTCACCGAGGGAATTTCGCGGGTGAGGATGGTGAGGATGACCACGCGCTGGTGCAGCACCTTGTTATGTTTCAAATTGTGGAGCAGAGCGAGCGGGACGCCTTCAGGATTTCCCGCCATGAAAACCGCAGTGCCCGAAACGCGTTGGGGCGAATGCTTTCGCACATCCTCCAGGAAAAGATTGTACGGCAGCGAACCCGCCGCCAGTTTCTCGCGCAAGATCCTGCGCCCGGTCTTCCAGGTGGACATCAACGTAAAAACCCCAATGCCTACGACGATGGGGAACCAACCGCCATGACCAATCTTCACCATGTTCGCCCCCAAAAAAGCCAGTTCCACAGACAGGAAAAATGCGCAGCCCAGCCCCGCCCTCCAAATGCTCCAGGCCCACAGCCGTCGCGCCGCGAAATAAAACAGCACGGTGGTGATCGCCATCGTCAGGGACACCGCGATGCCGTAAGCTGCCGCCAGATTACTGGAAGATTGAAAACCCAGCACCAGGCCCACGCACGCCAGCATCAGCATCCAGTTCACTTGCGGCATGTAGATCTGACCGCGTTCGGCATGCGAGGTGTGGCTAATGATCAGACGCGGAAAATAACCCAGTTGAATGGCCTGCATCGTCAGCGAATAGGCGCCGGAGATCAAAGCCTGCGAGGCAATCACGGCCGCCATGGTCGCCAGCACGACCAATGGATAGATGGCCCACTCCGGGGCCAAACGGTAGAATGGATTTTCAGCCGCCATCGGGTTGTTGAGCAAAAGAGCGCCTTGGCCCAGGTAATTCAAAAACAGAGCCGGCAGCACCATCATGAACCACACCCGGCGAATGGGCCGGATGCCAAAGTGCCCCATGTCCGCATAAAGAGCTTCTGTGCCCGTGACCACCAGAAACACGGCGCCGAGCACGACAAAACCGCGCCAGCCGTTGTGGACGAAAAACTCAATGCCATAAGCCGGATTGAATGCGGTAAATACTTCCGGAGCCAGAATGATCCCTTTGATTCCCAAAGCGGCCAGGGTGAGAAACCAAATCAGCATCACGGGGCCGAACATCAAGCCGACTCTGCCGGTGCCAATTCGCTGAAACGAAAACAGGCCGATGATCACACCCACGGTAATCGGAACGATGTAAGGCTTGAAGAGCTTCGTCGCCACCTCCAGGCCCTCGATAGCGCTCAACGTCGTAATCGCCGGTGTGATCATGCCGTCGCCATACAGCAACCCGGCCCCAAAAACACCCAGCGCAATCCACCATAACTTTCGACCGGCAGCTGCCCGCTCGGGAAACGCCAGCGCCAGCAACGCCAATATGCCTCCTTCGCCATTGTTGTTCGCCCGCATCACGAAAATGAGGTATTTGACCGACACGATGATCACGAGCGACCAGAAAATAAGTGACAACACACCGAAGATGTTGGCGCGCGTGGGCTCGATGGCATAGATACCGTGAAAACATTCGCGCAACGCATAGAGCGGGCTGGTGCCGATGTCGCCATAGACCACCCCCACGGCTCCAAGCATCAGACCCAATTGATACCGCCCGCCCGCAGTGCTCATAGTTTTGCGACTAACTCACATCGACGTTGCATGGGCCACAGCAGTCTGTTCTTGCGCATCTGCCTTTTCGATTGGGAAATCACTGGAACCGCTTGTGCGGTCCGGAAGGATCGCCCTTTCACACGCCGACGAGGTTAGCTGACGGGCTGGGCCTTGAAAGTAGCCCCGGCGATATTGTGCTCACCGTTCGCCCCATACTCGAATATCGAGACCTGGTTCCCCCGTATCCGGCCTCCGCAGGAAGCCGGACTTAGGCGGCGGGCATATGCATGACAGAAAGGAGGGAATGTGTCAAATCCAGGCCAAACCTTCGCTTGCCTTCGCTCCACCGCGCTATGGGCCATCCTCAGCGGGGCAAACGTTTGATCGAAAGACAAAGGGGCTCTCTGCCCGTGGGGTCGATTTCCGCCGTCAGGTAGCCGCCATCCTTCAAAAGTTCAACACCGGAGAGCGCGGGGCAAAGCACAACGTTGAAGGGCTTCCAATGGCGCGCGTGACGCAGCGCGGATGTGATGCGCTTAGGGGTGTGTCCCAGGAAACGGATCACAGGCATGCCGCACAAAAGCCGGCTGGTCCGAAAGTAGAGATTGGAATGCACGTGCCCGATGATGGTCTTCTCCAACTGCGGCAGTCTCTCCCGAACCGCGTCCTGGTGAAACAAATAGGGCAGGGCGGTCGGATCGTGGCAGAAAAGTAGAACGCGCTCACCGGGGCGTAAGGACGCAAAGCTCCGGCGGATTCGTTCCAGATGTCCGGAGCGCAACTCCCGCCAGTCGGCCAGTTCGTTGGGCAGGGCCTCCGATTCAAAGACTGGCAAGGCGATCAACGTGGAGACTACTCCCATCAAAACATAGTTGCCAAAGCGCACTTCCCAGAATGGCTCAAGCTGCAATTCCTTTTCGGCCCGGTGATAACTGGCCAGACGCAGGCCACCCAGGTTTGCTCCGAACGGTTTCTTGCCAAGTTCATGATCGCCCATCGTGGCTTGAAAGCTTTGGCCGAATCTGCGCCGTACTTTGCCCAGGCATTCCTGAGCACTTTGACAGGCGGCATCGTCGCTCACGCCTACAAAAGCTGAGTCGCAGGAGTAATCGCCGTTGGCCACGACGAAGTCCGCGTCAGCCGAGCGGCTGACGAACTCGTCCAGAAGATGATTGTGCGCAAACGGATCCCGCTGCCAGATAAAATGGCGATAGAACTTGATGGCCAGGCGGCGAACGGGACTGTCGATGTTCCGCAGGCAGAAGTCACAACGCTCCTGCTCTGCAGCGCTGGCATAATGGACGTCACTGAGAATCGCCAGTCGTCGGCGTTCCATGGCCGTTGCTCCTTAGGAAAGATGCCCGGAGAGGCGCAAAGCTGTGACGACCTCTGCCGCCGCCGTGCTGCGATTGAGCGCGTAAATGTGAATGCCCGGTGCGCCAGCTTCGAGCAGTTTGCGACAGAATTCGATGGTGAAGGCAACGCCTGCCTTGCGCACGGCCGCAGCATTCTGGCTGATAGGTTCCAGAGTCTGGCGCAGCCTGTCAGGAATGGCTGCGCCGCAAATCGCGCAAAACCGCTGCAGTGCACCCCAATCCACCACCGGCAGGATACCCGGAATAATTCGGACCGGACCACCCATGACTTTTTTCAGAAAGTGGACTTGTTCGAAGTAAGGGGCTGGATCGAAGAAGCACTGCGTGATGGCAGCACAAGCGCCCTTCTGCAGCTTGCACTGCAGATTCCGCCAGTCCGCTTCGCGCGACTGGGCGTCGGGATGCTTTTCCGGAAATGCGGCACAGAGGATTGCAAAGCGATCGTGTTCGCGCACCAGTTCGATCAGATCGGCTGCATACGCGCAACCTCCATCCGTCGGAGTGAACCGCACTTCCCCCTTTGGGGGGTCACCGCGCAAGGCCAGAATATTCCGGATGCCAGCCTGGTCGTATTCCTCCAGGAGGGCGCGCAAGTCCGCTTTGGTAGCATTGACGCAAGTGAGATGTGCCATCGCCGTGATGCCCGTGCGCGATTGGATATGCTGCACAATCTCGCGTGTGCGCGTGCGCGTACTGCCGCCAGCCCCGTAGGTCACGGAGACGAAATCCGGCCCCAAAGGCACGAGCTGATCAATGGTGTCTTCCAAAGTAAACCAGCCACGCTCAGTCTTGGGAGGGAAAAACTCAAAAGAGAGCGTTCGATTTTGGCGGGCAAAAAGTTCGTCGAGTCTCATGGGAAGGAGCGAAGCCAAAAACTGGCCAGCCTGGCGACGACCACAGACTCCAAAGAATTTTCCATATTCACGTATCTTGATTTGTTGATATGTTCTAATCTAAAGCGCCTGGTTTGGCAACGCGGAAAGTGGAGCTCCGAACGGAAGCCTCAGATGGCAGCTACCGAACCTTTGGCAACAGCGGGAAGGTGATGGCAAAGGTGGTTCCGTTGTTAAGTTCGCTCTCCACCGCAATGGCCCCGCCATGCTCCTGGATGATACGGCGAGTAATGGAAAGCCCCAAGCCGGTGCCATTGGGCTTGGTGGTAAAGAATGGTTCGAAGAGTCGCCCGACATTTTCCGGTGGCACGCCCGTGCCGCTGTCCTTGACCGAGACACCCAACAACGGCTGTTTCTTTTGGTCGGGCAGATTGTGTTGCGGAGAATCCGGAGTAATGATTTCGGTCGTCACGGTGAGCGTGCCGTTGGGTCCCATCGCTTCGATAGCATTAAAGAACAAGTTAATGAACGCCTGTTCCAACTGGTAATTGTCTCCGCGCACCCAATGCGGCGAGGCGCCGAAAGAGCGGTGGAGGACAATCTTTTTTCCTTCCAGTTGATACTGAACCAACTGGAGGGCGTGTTCGAGGATCTCATGTATCCGCACGGCAGCAAACGTGGGCTTAGCCGGCCCGGCGAACCTCAACATTTGGCTGACAATGGAATCGATGCGGCGCATCTCCCGACTGACCACGCCAGCGAGTTCAGCATCCTTGTTCTCTTGGAGCAGCAAGTCGACAAATGTTTTTACTGCAACCAGGGCATTTTTAATTTCATGCGCCATGCTGGCGGAGAGGGTTCCGATGCTGGCGAGCCGATCAAACTTGCGCATGTGCTGCTCCAGACTTTGGGCGGCGCTAAGATCGTTGAATGTCGTGACCACACGGGTGACTTCTCCACTCGTCGCCAGTGCTGGAACAGTGTTGATGCAAACGGTAACCTTGCCGCGATCGCCGGCGGGAATCTGGATTTGCCGGTCCTGAATCGGTTCGCCGGTGGCGAATGTTTCTTGCAGGACTTGCTGCATCGAGCGAGGAAGGGTTTCCAGCGGGCGATTCAGCAGGTCGCTGGCGTCGGCATCCAGGAGAGCTTCGGCTTCATGGTTTAGTGCAGCGACCTGATTGCGCTCGTCAACCAGGATCACGGCGCATCGAAGGCATTTTCGCAGCACCTCTGCGAAGTCAAGGCTTTCGGAGGCCTCTTCCATCTTATTCGGACCTGCGTTCGTCATAGCGCTCAATCCACAAGCCGCACCGCCGAAATTCCGTTCCACTTCGGCGTGAATCATAACGTCAGCGGGCATTGCTACAACCCTAAAAGAAAAAGCGCGAAGGCTTTCTTCGCGCTGCTGGCTAATGCGTCTGTCCGCCCTGCTGTTCAATTGCCTGCCTAGAAGTGCCAACTTAACGAAACCGACACCGCGTGACTGATAAACTCGTATTCGCCATCCGCAGTCTGGCCGACAGGTGAAGGAGCGCTTCCCGTGACGGTCCGTGTTGGCCCATAGCCCAATTGATAGGCGACGTCGAAACCGAGCCGGTTGGCTCTGTATCCGGCGCCCACGCTGAAAAAATGCCGGTCCAGATCGGCCACGATGGGCAAATAATGCTCGTCTGGCATTGCGTTTTCATTGAAAATGTACCCACCGCTGATTGACCATCCCTTATCCAGGTACCGGGTCGCGCCAAATTCGTAATAGAAGCTTGATTCCCAATTCAAGATCGTGGCCGGAACCGGCAATGCCTGTCGGATCTGCAGGCTGTTCAATCGATCCCAATCCGTCCAATCGGCGTTGAACTCGAAGTTCCATTTCGGGGTTGGCCGAAAGGAAATTCCGAATACGGCATTCTGCGGAATCTCCAGTTCGGCTCTGGCGTCCAGCTTCAGGAAATTCGGAAACCCTGGAGGTGCGATGACAAAGCGTGTGGTGGTGTCGCCGTCGAAATCCATCGTGGTTTGACTCCGATAATTGACGCCAAAGGAGATCTTAGGATGCGGTTGCCACAGAATGCCGGCGTTGAACCCGTAGTCCACCGCGTCGCCCTCGAATTCAAATTCGTCATTGTTTGGAAAGGGAGTGATCCCCTGACGCAGGGTGGCTTCCGAGTAGTTAAACGTAGGTCCGGCCGCAATGGACAACGTCGGGAGGACTTTCCATGCGATGACAGGATTTGCTGTGATATAGGTCAGCTCGCCTTCCAGCGCCACGCTGCGGAAGCCAGTATCTTCAGGCCATTCTGTGCTCAGTCCATAGGGCGCGTACAGACCGAACCCGAAGGATAGTGGGAATTGTTTGGGCGTATAGACGTAGAACAATTGCGGCACAGCATTCAGTTGATCTTCGGTATCGGAGGAACCGCCGCTGGGGGACTCATAGCTCGTATTCAGCCACAAACCATAAACGCCTGCGCGAGCGTTGTGCCCTTCGAGTTGGGTGATGCCGGCCGGGTTGTAGTAAATCGCCGATGGATTGTTGGCCGTTGCTGCGAATGCCTCGCCACGAGCTGTCGCAAAAGCATCCTGGTCGGGGATGCGGAACCCCGCGGCCCATAAGCCGGGTGGCACACAACTGAACATCACGACGGTGAACAGTAACGCAATGTTTTTTGATTTCGTTGTCATATTCAGATTACGCAATGGTTTCACAAACGCCGTCTCAAGCAGGTACGTCCCGACTCCAACACGGACCTGATGCCAGCAATTCTGCTGCCTCTGTTCGGAGTCCAGTCAGTAGCCCGAAGCCGCGGGGCAGGCGTTCGAACCGCCACATCCATATGGCAACCGCCACTGCTCAGCGGAGCCGGGGGGCAGTCAGGTCACCGCGTGTCGTTGCCGGCTGCTCAGGCCGGCAATAAATTCTCGATTCCGATCCGCCATTTGAGGGAGACGAGGCTTTTTTCTGAGCCTGCGCGACCTTGCGAAAGAAATCGTGGACGCCGAGTTTGGCTGTGATCCAGGCGCCCAGTGAGGGGGACAGCGCACACAAAACCAGTAAGGGTCGAATCGGATATTTACTCACGAAAACTTCCGGCAAGTCGCGCCGGATGGCACGCAGAACGGCACTTGCCACGCGCTCCGGTGAACACGCGCTCAACATGGCCGGGGCTGGATGGCCGAGCTGAGTTTTGATGCGCGAGTAGATGCCTGCCTCAACAAAGCCGGGACAGACCACCGATGCGCTGACGCCGGTGCCGTGATAGGTGCCGCGCAATGAATACGTAAACGCTGTCAGCCCAGCTTTAGTTGCTGCGTAAGGCTCCTGAAATCCCGGTCCCGATTTGCCAGCGAGCGACGAGATATTCACGATGTGTCCGCAGCCCTGACGCTGCATCGCGGGTAACACGGCATGTGTTAGCAGCATGGGGGCTTCCAGATTAACACAGAGAATGTCTTTGATGGTCGATTCGGACAGCTCATGGAATGCAGAGGAAAACTCCACTCCGGCATTATTAACCAGCACATCCACGCTACCGAAGCGCTCGATCGCTCTTTCAACAATGAGTTGACGCTTGGCGGGATCCCGAAGATCGAGGTCCAGCGTGAAGGCCTTAATACCGGCCTGCGTCACGTCCGAGCAGAGCGCCTCCAACCCGTTTCCAGGGTACGCAACCAGAACCAGATTCATGCCTGCTTTGGCCAGGGCTGGTGCGATAAAACTGCCTATCCCTCCCGAGGCACCAGTGAGAATTGCCGTGCGTCCATGCAGCTTCTTCATAGTTGGCTCGCCGAAGTTAATACGTTACGCTCATGGAACGCAAACCAGATGGTAATAGAATCGGGAAACCGGCAGAACTGTGGTGTTTCCATCGATTCTCATATATCGGGCGCTTTTCGGTATTCAAGTGAACCACGCAATTCTCTGAAATCCGGCACTGGACCGCCTGACATGCTGCTCAAGGCGGCCTTGCCATTTTTTGCCGCTTTTTCGTATCAGCAGAACGGATGCCCAGCAATACCCCAGGCCGCAGACGAGGCAATCGAAAGGCTACTTTCGAACAGGACCGCTCGACTTTGATCCTGTTCTTCTTATCATGCTCGGAGCTTGAAACCGTGAGGTGGCCTGTATGGGTAAAGGCTGCCGGCCTTTTCGGCGCCGGACGATGTTTAGGCACGGTTTCTGCCAACCATTACTAGTCAAATGGATATTCAGAGTCCCTCCGCTCCGAAAGAAAGTCTGATCGCCTGTCACAATAGCCAGGGCGTGGAGATCCGGGCGAGCCTGTTACGAGTGGCACGGCATCAGGCCGTATTCGAGCTTTACAATCCTCAAACCTCGCTGCGCATCTCGGAAGTCCTGAGCGATTTCACGATCTTTTTCAACGATCGACCGGTTTATTCCGGCAAGGCGGTCGTCACGGGTCTGGTCAACACGGGAGTCACGGTGCTTTGCGAAGCGAGCCTGCACGACGGATGGGCAGACGTCGATTTCACCTCGCACGGGGTTCAGGGAGAGAAGTTGCGGGAGGAACTCTCCAGCTTCATTCAGCAGTGGCAAAAGCTCTACAAAGTTTTGCCCGAATACAAGCTGATCGTGGCCGACATGCACACGTTTCTCTCGGAGCTTCGCCTGTGGCTGGATCAGGTTGAGTTAGGGATCCGCTCCGCTCCTTCCGGAGACCGCTGGCAATTGGAGCAACAGGTGATCGAGGAGGTGGCCAAACCCGTCATTCCCGCCATTAACATGTTTTTCGAAAAATTCGAGGCCATCGTGGAAAATATCGAACACGATTTGTTGCCGATGCACCGGGCCTACATGAAGCGACAACTGCATCCGGTCGTTCTTTGTTCACCCTTTGCCTATCGCACTTTCACCAAACCTCTCGGTTACGCAGGCGACTATGAGATGGTGAACATGCTTGTCCGCAGTCCCTACGAAGGCAGCACGCTTTTTGCGAAGATCGTCAATCTTTGGTTCATCGAACAACCGCCGGCAGAGGCCCATCGGAACCGCGTCAATTACCTCACTCAAAAACTGCTTGAGGAGACAGTGCGCGTAACCGCGCAGGGCAAGACCGCTCGAATTTTCAACCTGGCGTGCGGGCCTGGTGTGGAGGTGCAGCGGTTTCTGACTGAACAACGTATTTCCGATCAGGCGCATTTTACGATGCTCGATTTCAACGAAGAAACCTTGCAGCACGTGAGCGGCGCGTTGAATGAGATTAAGAACAGGCATCACCGGACAACGTCCATCCGGTTGCTCAAAAAGTCCGTGCACCACTTGCTCAAAGAAAGCGGGAAAGCCATTGAACGAGGCGCCGCCGACCAATATGATTTCGTCTATTGTGCCGGGCTGCTCGATTATTTGCCGGATACGGTTTGCAAGCGCCTTATGAGTCTCATGTATGACTGGCTGGCGCCGGGAGGACTGCTGCTGGCCACCAATGTGGATGTCTCCAATCCTCTGCGCCACGGCATGGATCATCTGCTGGACTGGCACCTCAATTACCGAAACGCATCGGAGGCCCGGGCGCTTTATCCCGCTCAGGCCCCTGGGGGGTCTGCTTCGGTCCGATCCGATATGACCGGAGTCAATCTTTTCATTGAAGTGAGAAAACCTGTCCATGCCTGAGGAAGCGATACTCAATCACCCGGGATTTAAAGAAGCCTATCAGGCCAATGAACGGTTGGAGAGGATCCGCACCGGCAAGGCCGCTTCCGCACTGGTGCTCTTCTTGATGCCCGTGGGTGTCACACTCGATCTTTTCGTCTATCGCGACAAGGTCGCTGCCTTTCTGGCGTTGCGAATCCTCTGTTCGATCTTTGCCGCTGTTCTCTGGTTCCTCCACACGACTCCGTTTGGCCGGCGGCATTATCGTCTTCTCGGTCCACCCATCGCGCTCCTGCCTGCTTTCTTTATTTGCTGGATGATATTCGTCACGGAAGGGCCGACTTCACCGTATTATGCCGGCCTGAATCTGATCCTGCTGGCCATCAGTGTGGTGGTGCATTGGAACGTGCGGGAATCGCTGTTTGCGGTAGGCTGTGTCCTGCTGATGTATTTGGGAGCTTGTCTGTTCAAGGCGACCAGAACCGACATCCCAATCATTTTCAACAATGCGTACTTCCTGGTGCTCACCGGGATCATTGTTGTCACGGGGAATTATCTGTTCAACCGCCTGCACTTCCGCGAATTCGCTCTTCGTTTCGAGTTGGACCAGAACCGTCAGAAACTGGAGGAGAACAATCAAAAGCTGATGGAGCTCGACCAGGTCAAGAGCCGCTTCTTCGCCAACATCAGCCACGAACTTCGCACGCCACTCACGCTGCTGATCGCGCCGCTGGAGAATCTGATCAATCGCTTCAACCGATCGTTCGATCAAGAGACGCGCGAGATGCTGGTAACGATGCACACCAATGGCATGCGCCTGCTGAAGCTGATTAATGATTTGCTCGACCTGGTGCGCCTGGAGTCGGGCGTGATGCAAGTGAAGCGTGAGCCATTGGCAGTGGCCGAGTTCCTCAAAGGGCTGGTCAGTGCCGCGAAACAAATGGCCGATGACAAACGCATCAGACTGGAAGCGATCGTGGATTCTGCGGTGGGAACAGTCCTGGCTGACCGCGACAAGCTGGAGAAGATGATTCTGAATCTTCAGTTCAATGCGCTTAAGTTCACTCCGGCCGGCGGGCGAGTCGAGATTCGTGGAGAGAAACAAGGTGAAGACCTGGTCTTGAGCGTGAAGGACTCCGGCATGGGCATTTCGGCAAAGAATTTGCCCAACCTCTTCAGCCGCTTCTGGCAGGCGGACGATTCATCTCGGCGCAAATTTCAGGGCGTGGGCATCGGCCTGGCGCTCGTCAAAGAATTTGCCGAGCTTCAGGGCGGCTCAGTCTCGGTGCAAAGCCAGGAAGGCAAGGGCACGACGTTCACGATCCGGTTGCCTTACGAAAAGGCCGAACCAGCAGCGCCTCCAGCCCAGCAAGAACAGGCCGAAGGAGTTGAAATCGGCGCAAGTCGCCAGGGCTCCGGCACGGTTTCTTCAGAAGAATGGCTCTCGAATCTGTATCGCCGCGCGGAACTTTTTCCGGCCATGACCGCCGTGCAGGATGCGCTCAAGCCCGTTGAGACGATGGGCCACAGCAATCAACCCAAACTTTTGGTTGCCGACGATGAGCCGGACATGCTGCGTTTTCTGAAGTCACAATTGACCGGTCATTATCAGGTGCTGGAGGCGGTGGATGGGCAGCAGGCGATTGAAAAAGCCTGCCAGTTCCTGCCGGACATTATTCTGCTGGACATGATGATGCCGGAGAAGGACGGCCTGCAGGCTTGCAAGGAATTGCGCGAGCGCACGTCCACGCAAAGCATTCCCATCATCATCCTCACCGCGCGCGCCGATGAGGAGACCAAACTGGCCGCGCTTTCGGCCGGAGCGAGCGACTTTTTGCCCAAGCCATTTTCCACGACCGAACTTCATGTGCGGATCAAGAACCTGGTGGAGTCTTTCCACTACCAGCGGAAGCTGGCCAAACAAAACCAGGTCCTGGAGGTTACCATCGATCAGTTGAAGGAAACGGAGACACAGTTGGTGCAAACCGAGAAGCTCGCTTCGCTGGGCCGCATGAGCGCCGGTATCATCCATGAAATCAATAATCCGTTGAACTTTGCCACCACCGGCTTGTTCACGCTGCGAAAGAAGAGCAAGTTCTTGGCGCCGGAGCAACAGGCTGAATATGCAGAAATTCTGCAGGACGTGGAAGAAGGCATCAAGCGAGTCAAGACGATCGTCTCCGACTTGCGCTCCCTTTCGCATCATGAGAACGAGCCTTTTGAACAGGTGGACATTGCGGAAGTTCTCACGTCTTCCTTGCGCTTCCTCAGCCATGAATGGAAGGACAAGGTGGACATTGTGCAAAACGTGTCCGAGCAGCAAAGCGTTTGGGCCAACAAAAACAAGATGATCCAGGTGCTCGTGAACCTGCTCCAGAATTCGCTGGATGCGCTGCGCCGGAAATCCTTTGAGCATGAGAAACCGATCATCCGGATTGATGGCCGCATGGAAAACGGCAAGAGTATCCTGACCATTCGCGATAATGGCGAGGGCATTGAATCGCAGAACATGGACAAGATCTTCGATCCTTTCTTTACGACCAAGGATGTGGGAGAAGGAATGGGATTGGGCCTGAGTATCTGCTACCGAATCGTGCAGGAGTATGAAGGGAGAATTCTGGTAAAGAGCGAGCGCGGCAAATTCTGCGAGTTTACGCTGGAGTTTCCCACCAAGGGAGAGCAAATGGCCGAAGTGGTATAATCAAACGAAAGAGCAGCTTATGCAACAAAGTTTCTATGACTATAAACGGTTCGCCATCCTCTACGTGGATGACGAGGAGAAGTCGCTGAAGTACTTCGCGCGCGCTTTCGAGGATCAGTTCCGCATCTTCACTGCGGCCAATGCCCAGGATGGATTGAAGGTGCTCGAGGAGCACAAAGACAACATCGGTCTGCTCATGACCGACCAGCGTATGCCGGGCGAGAAAGGCGTCTGGCTGCTGGAAAAGGCCCGGGCGCTTCGTCCCCGCATCATCCGCATTCTGGCCACGGCCTACTCGGATATGGAGGCCGCCGTGGCCGCCGTTAACACCGGCGCGATTTACAAGTACGTGACCAAGCCCTGGGACCCGCCGCAACTGGAAGCAACCCTCAAGCGAGGCCTGGAATTCTTTATCGTGCAGCGCGAGCGGGACCAGCTTTTGAGGGAAAAGATGTCCGTTCTGCACAATATGATGATTGCCGACCGGATCGTAAGCCTGGGACTTTTGGCGGCTGGTTTGAGCCATCATGTTCGTAATGCATTGGTGGCCGTGAAGACGTTCCTCGATCTGGCGCCCGCCAAGCTCAAAGACGAAAATGTCGATATTTCCGGTCTGCGCAATCCGGATTTTTGGAAAGATTATTACCAGAACGTGCAGGGGCAGATTGAAAAGATAAACAACATGCTCAAGGACCTGTGGGTGGCCTCGGAAACTCCGGTTTTTACGTTCAAGGACCAGGTCCAGCTGCGCCAGGTGGTCAGTGACGTAATCGATAAGCTGAAGGATTCCTTCGCCGCAAAGAATATCCACGTCGAGAATAATGTTCCCCAACTATTGCCTGCGCTGACGGTGGATCGGCCCAAGGTCTATCGCCTCTTTGAGTTGTTACTCAAAGACGAAGCGGTCAGTTTGCCCGCGGGGAGTCACGTGTCCATTTCAGCAGAATTGGAAGCAGGCGCGACACCGGATCGAATTCAGGTGCAGGTCAAGGACAACGGGCCAGGCCTGCCGCAGGAAGCGTTGCGAGTCATCTTCGATCCATTTATGGTCCGCAGCGACAGCCCGTTGGAATATGGCATCAATTTAATGGCCTGCTTTTTCATCGTGCATCATCACGGTGGCAAAATTGAGGCGAAAAGCGAGCAGGGGCGGGGAACCACATTTACGCTGAGGCTTCTGACCAATTCCAATCAGCCGCCGCAAACGGACGACGGTCAGGATTTCGTCCAGAAAATCCTTCTCAACGATACGATTTGGGAGAAGTTGATTGCTGCGGCATGAGCTGGATTGCTGGATCGGGGCCCGGTTCGTGATCGCAACTCAGATCGGGGAAGACCCTTAGTCCGCCGCTGGCTTGCCAGGCGCATCGGCGAGATGGGTAAGAAAAGAATAGCAAGAGGTGGTTCTCCGGGATTCCCCTACGTCCAAAACGAATTCTTGCGCATTTGAGAGAGAGTATTCTCTACAGTTGCTTCGGGAAAGGAGAGGACTGTATAATGAGCTTAGATCACAGTGTCCCACATACAGGAGCGAAGGTTCGTGCAGAAACAACCTCGCGACAAAGCTATGCTTTCGGAATCGGCTCGCCTTTGAGATTGCCAGCCGATGGGAAAGAGGCACTACTTGGGTGGGCAGCAGTCCGTGAGCTGAATCAGGCAGGCACAACCGCCGATGAAAACGATTTTAGTGTTGGCCCCGCATCCCGAATTGGCGGAAGCAGTTCGCGAAGCGCTCAACCTGCAGCACTACCGCGCTATACACCGAATGGATTTGGAGGAAGCCGAACCGCTGCTTGGCGCCGGTGTCGTGGATGCGTGCATCGTGGATGCCGAGTTGAGTCAGGTGCAGGGGCTGTGGGCCATTGAGAAGCTGCGCCAGCGTCTCCCGCAATGCCCGCTCCTCGTCTATACGGGTTCCAAACAATGGGAATGGGAGGAAGAAGCCTACTTGCAAGGTGTGACCCATGTCCTGACCAAACCGGTTCGGCGCCGGCTGTTGAATGTGCTCCTGGAAAGGTTATGGGCTAAGGCTCCAACGATATCTGCGATCGGCCCCACGCGTTCGACGCCAACCCGTCCCTTGCCGCTGGAGATTTCCAGGCCGGCGGAAGCCTTTCCAGCGACCTCTCAAGCATTGCAAGTGCTGCGGAATTTTTCGGGCATTCTCACTCATTCACTGCGCGCAGACGCGTTGCTCAAGCAATTCTTGTTGTCTTTGCGAGAGATTATCGGTGTGAACCGGGCGGTGATCTTCCTGCGGCGCCCATTCGCGATGTTCGGGACCGTGCCTTCCATAGAAGAAACACGCCGGCTGCGCTCGGCCTGCGCCATCGGGTTGTCGCCCGGGCTTTTGGAACATTTCGAATTATCCTTCGAAGCAGGGATTGGCGGCTACCTTTTTCGGCAAGGCCGGATTCTTCGACGGGAAAGCGCGGATGCGTTGGCCGATCCAGAAGTGCAAAAGGAGTTTGAGCTGTTGGGAGCGCAGGTCGCCATCCCTATGCTGGATCGGGAAAATCTCGTCGGAGTGGCTGTTTTTGATGGCCGAGTTACGGGCGAGGCGCTTGCAAACAACGAACTGGAGTTGATCTTTCATCTGTTGGAGGAACTGGGGTTGGCGGTCAAAAACATCTGGCTGCACGATCAAGTCGCCGCCAACCACGAGATGTTGGCCAACATTCTGCGCGAGCTCAGCAGCGCCTGCGTGGTTGTCAGCCGCGATTTGACCATCGTTCACGCCAACAAGACAGCCCGCAATTATTTTTCGCGTCCCGGCCATCGCAGCGTGGATTTGCAGTTCAGCGATCTGCCGCAGGTTCTGGGAAGCAAGGTCTATCAAGTGCTGAGGACCGGCACTGGCATCACTCCCTTCAAATTTCATCCCGCGGATTCGCCGGAAACCATTTACCACGTTACCATCGTTCCTTTTCAGAGGCAGGCTTCGGCGCTGCCTAATTCGGCGCTTTTGATCGTGGAAGACTATACGCAAGCCCAACAATTACAGCGTCTGGAAATCGAAGCGGCCAACCTGCGCCTGGTTAAAAACATGGCCGACCGGTTGACCCACGAGATTGGCAACGCGCTCGTACCTCTGTCGATTCACCAACAGATGCTCGTTGAAAAATACCGGGATCCGGAATTCCGTGCCTCACTCGACGCCGCCCTGGCCGATGGGGTGAAGCGAATTTCCCGGCTGACCAGCCAGATGCGTTATCTGGCTCGCGACACAGTGATTCTGAAGGAGGCGTTTCCGCTGGCGCAACTGATCGAAGAGGCCTACGAGGAAGCCCAGAAGCATCAGCCGGTAAAATCAGCCAAATTGAAACAGGAAAGCGCCAGTCAACCTATCATTCTGGCTGGAGATCGCGCCGCTCTCAAACATGCCATGGCCGAAGTCATCTTGAACGCCCTACAGGCAAATCCTTCCGATGCCAGAGTGGGCATCCGTACCCGGACTGAAACCGCTGGCAGTGACATCCCCTGGATCCACGTGGATGTGCAGGACAACGGTGCCGGTTTCACAGCCGAAGCGATGAAAAAAGTGCCGGAACCTTTTTTCACTACACGTAATGTCGGGTTGGGTTTAGGTCTGACCGTTGCTCAAAAGATTATCGAAACGCACCACGGTAAACTCGTTATTCCTACCGGGCAAAACGGCGAACATGGTTTGGTACGCATCTCCCTGCCCCTGGAAACCGCTCTGCCATCATCCAAAGCCTGAGAGACAGGCGAAATGCCGCTTAGTGCTGCAGAAAGGACTCGCAATTCTTCTTGTCCGGAAAAAGCATTCGTGTAGGATTTGGCCGTTGTTTTGCTGGCTTCCGTGGAATGCTCATGATCGGCTGGTCGTTTTGTCTGGAGACAGCTCGGTGTCTTGGAGTGTTGGGCTTTGGTGAATCGGGTGATCGCTTCGATTCCAGAGTGAGACCTGCGGCAGGAAATCAGATGGTAACTGTAACCCTTTCTTGAAAATGCTCTCAACTTTACCGCTAGATCAGGCAGTGACTTCAACTTCTTCGATGCCCCAGCCGCGAAAGCCGACGCTGCTAATCGTGGACGACGAAGAAGGACCACGGCAATCGCTTCGAGTCATCTTCAAAGACAGCTTTAATGTTCTGATGGCCAGCAACGGCTCGGGCGGGATCGAACTGGCGCAGAATAACAAAATCGATGTGGCCGTGCTGGATATCCGCATGTCCGGCATGTCTGGCATCGAGGTGCTTGAGCGGCTGAAGTTTGTCGATCCGACCATTGAGGTGGTGATGATGACAGCCTTTGAGACTTCTGAATCCATGAAGCAAGCGTTGCGACTGCGAGCCTGCGATTACATCAACAAGCCTTTTGACATCGCCACCATGCGCGCGGCAGTGACCACGGCCCTGGAGCGGCGCACCTTGGGCAGCGAGATTCGCAACAACGTCGAGAAGTTGCAGGAATTGCAGAGCGAGCTGCAGCAGCAGCGGATGGAAGAGGAAATTGCCCGCACCCGAGGCGAGATTTACGCCAGCATTATCCATGACATTAATGGCCCCCTTACCATCATCTCCGGTCTGCTTCAAATTATTAATCAGCGCATTGGCGAGGAGACGCAGGTCGAAGGCGAAGATTTAGAAATGGTCAAAGATCGCTTGAAGCGCATTACGCGTCAGGTGACCAATTGTATCGAAATCTCTCGACGGTATCTGGGTTTTCTCAGACAGAACCCAAGCGAGAACGTGCGCGTGTGGGTCAATCAGATCCTAGGTGACCTGGGAGAATTATTGCGCGTACATCCCAGCGCCAAAAATAACCAGCTTTTCATCCATCCGCTGCCGGACGATGCTACCGTGTCCATCAATGGCACCGACCTGATTCAGATTCTCCTCAATCTGACATTGAATGCCTTCCAGTGTTCTCCACAATATCACCGCGTCGAAATTCGGGGACAACTGTTACATCATCCTCTGGATCTCGCCCATTTTAAGGATGGAGCGGAAGACCAATTCATCAATCGTGACGCTTTCAACAATGCGGCGCCGCTGCTCTCGCTTTCCGTTCAGGACAACGGGCCCGGTATCGCACCCGAGGTGATGCCCAGAATCTTCGAGCCCTATTTCACCACGCGCCCGCGTGCAAGCGGCACCGGTCTCGGGCTATGCATCGTCCACCGCCTTCTGAAGCAGGCGCACGGAGCCCTCCATGCACACACCAAAGTTGGGCAAGGGACTGTATTCACGGTTTATCTGCCAGCGACGATCGCCAGCGCTGACCCCACGTTTAAGGTATAAGCGTCGTGCGCTGCACTTGCGGTTGCAGCTGGCCCTAGCCCGGATATTTCATAGCTGAGAGACTTTTGCGTGGAGGGGACAACTTTTTGAGAAAATTCTCTCCTTTTTCCGATCGAAAAAATTGTGGTAGCCCAACCACAAGAGCAAAAGCCGC
>Ga0105252_10000427_pt1 | contig 29492 bp, 21 predicted proteins | sample EasRivMeERMZT100_FD_89675 | JGI IMG/M metagenome (GOLD analysis project Ga0105252, IMG submission 89675) | Soil microbial communities from meander-bound floodplain in the East River, Colorado, USA - East River MetaG ERMZT100 | ecosystem: Environmental > Terrestrial > Soil > Floodplain | place... | reverse complement strand
CAGATATTAACCGCAGGAGCGAAATGTAACCTGATATAAATTCGCAAAACCGTAAAACACTACGAAAAAACCGATCTATCCCGATTGCTCGACTTCAAGTGCAGTTATTCAGAGGTTCCTTAAATACTTTGGGCTTGCTTGTCGGCTTCAGTTTCGAAATTTACTCACTTCCACTTCCCCCCCCCCCGGATTGCGCTTCCTCCGGATCCGCATCAGGACTCGTCGCTGCTTCGCCAAAGCCGTATTTCGTAAGTTTATAGCGCAGCGCCCGCTCACTCATTCCTAGCTGTTCCGCGGCGCGGGTCTGGACACCGTCGGAGCGAGCCAGCGCTTCCCGAATCATGCGCCGCTCCAGCCGCTCTACTGCGACCGTAAGGCTGGTTTCACGGTCATCGACTGCCTCGATTTCCTGGACGGTCAATGGTAGATCGCCGCTCCCGATGACATCGTCTCTGGTGAGAACCACTGCGCGCTCAATAATATTTTCCAATTCCCGGACATTGCCAGGATAGTCGTAGCGTAAAAGAATTTCCCTGGCTTCGCGTGTCAGTCCCTGGATGCTCTTGTGGTTCTTCTCGGCAAAGCGACGCAGAAAATGATCGATCAAGAAGGCAAGATCCGCGCGTCTTTCGCGCAGCGGCGGAATATTGATCGTGACTACATTGAGCCGATAGTAGAGATCCTCCCGCAACTGTCCCGCTTTAATGAGCGCCTCCAGCGGTCTATGGCTGGCAGCTATGATCCTGACGTTGACCTTGACCGGACGGCTGGAACCGACCTTTTCGAATTCGCGCTCTTGCAGGACGCGCAGGAGTTTGGCTTGCAGGTGCAAAGGTAGATCACCGATCTCGTCTAGGAAGATCGTCCCGCCATTGGCTAATTCAAAGCGCCCCTGGCGCGAACCGATCGCGCCGGTGAAAGCGCCTTTTTCATGGCCGAACAATTCCGATTCGAGCAGCGTTTCCGGCAGCGCCGCGCAGTTGACCTTGACCAAAGGACCGCGCGCTCTTGGGCTGGCAAAGTGGATGGCCTTGGCAATCAGTTCTTTTCCCGTGCCGCTCTCACCGCGAATCAAAACCGTCGCTTCGCTTGGCGCCGCTCGGCGCACCATTGAGAGGACTTCGAGCATCTGCCCGCTCTCGCCAATGATTCCTTCGATGCGATGGCGTTCCTGTAAGGCTTCGCGCAGGTCGCGGTTCTCGTTGAAAATTCGATAGCGGTCGCGCACCTGTCGAATGCGGTAAAGCAGCTCCTCCAAATTCAGCGGCTTGGTCAGGTAATCGACAGCGCCTTGCTTGAGGGCGGCGACGGCCGCTTCTATGGAGCCGAAAGCGGTGATTAAGATGACCGCCGTTTCAGGGTTGATGCTGTGCACGGCTTGCAGCAGCTCCAAGCCCGACATTTTAGCCATCCTTTGATCGGTAAGAACCAGATCGAAGGCGTCCTGACGAAACAGTTCCAATGCACTCTCAGCACTATCGGCTGGGGTCACTTCAAAGCCTTGCTTTTTGAGGAACCCGCCAACCATTTCGCGCTGCACCGGTTCGTCGTCGACTACCAGAATATGAAAACGGTTGGGCATTTACACCTCCGCACCGTTGAGCGGCAAGGAAATCTCGAAGCGGCCCCCACCGCCCGGCACATTGGCCGCGGTAATCGTTCCGCCGTGGGCTTCGATAATCCTGCGGGAGATCGCCAGACCCAACCCCGTGCCCTTCGCCTTAGTCGTGAAGTAAGGCTCAAAAATTCGCGGCAGGTTTTCCGGCGCGATTCCGGTCCCGGTATCTGTGACGCTGATAACAACATTGCCGTTTAAAGTCTTTGCCTCCAGAGTTAAAGTGCCGCCGTGCGGCATCGCCTGCAGACCATTGACCATGAGATTTAACAAGACTTGAGTAAGATGACTGGGGTCGACGCTGAGCGCAGGCAGATCAGGCGACGCGACGACCCGGATTTGCACATTCGATTGCTGCGCGTGGCTTGCTTCTAACGCGGCTAACTCTTTTAGGACGTCCGGCAACGGCAACGCTTCGGCTTTGATCTCGACAGGACGCGCCAGCGAAAGGAATTGTTCGATGATGGAATTGAGGCGGTGCACTTCTCCCAACATCAGTTCCGTCAGGCGGGAGTACTGGTCTGGATCCTCAGCTGACTGAAATTCCATCTTTAGACGTTGCAGTCCCATCGAAATGGCGTTGAGCGGATTTCTCACCTCATGGGCGACGGCCGCTGCCAGATTTCCCATCGCTGACAGACGCTCTCTGTGTAACACTTCGATTTCCAAAGCTTTGACCTCCTCCAGGTGCAAGTGCTGGTTATGGAAAATCGCCGCCATGCCCAGAATACCCGCGGCGACGATAGCCACGGCCAAAATGACGATGGCACGCACGCTATTGCGCCAGGCGACCTCCATCGATCCCAGCGACAGACCGATTTTGAGGAAACCCAAATTGGATTCATCCAGCGCAACGGGTTTCACCACCTCAAGGTACCGTTTTCCCCCACCGCGCTCGACGATCTGGCTGAAAAGCCGACGGTCAACCTTGGCTTTCAACACCAGCGGCTCTTTTTCTTGTTGACCGATCCGGCCCCGGTCGGTATGCGCCACGACATTCAGATCGCTATCGAGAAAGGAGACGAACTCACTGTCCGATTGGCGGCCGAGATCCTCGATCTGACTTTGCACGCCGATCGCTTTCTCGAAGTTAAAAATATAATCGGCGCTGGCGTGGATCGCGATGATGCCTGGAAAACTGCGCGCGTCCACGGCGACGCCGAAGGCGCTGCCTTTCCAAAATTCTTTATCCTTGATGCCTGGCGGCGCATCGCCGGTCTTTTCCTGAGCTTTTTCCTTGGGCAGCCGCCAGCGCTTTCCCCACGCGTAGCTTATCGTCGGGCTATGCGGCTGGGTGGTTTCTTCTCGCGCTTTTTGCCGGGCTATTAGTGTCGGCAACGCGGCAAGTTTCCAGGGCCGGCCCTGCTCATCGAGGAGATCGATTTTTTGCAGCCGGTTCATCGTACTGATCTCTTTAAGCAGTGCCTGATCGACATGACGAGAGAGCAGCAGTTGGTCGATCAGCCGGGCATTATCCACCAAACGCTGGCGGATCAGATCCTCCAGCAGAGCGTTGCCGACAATTGCGTTTTTAACACTGGTCTCCATGGCCTTGGCCAATGCCATCCCCTTGTCCTCAGTCTGGCGCAAGAGTTCTTGCTGGAGCCTTTGAGCTTCAAAAAAAACATAGAGGGACGCTAAGATGAGGAGCAGAAGACCCGAGGCGAGAAAGTGGCGCGGTAGAAAAACTTTTTTCATGGACGTGAGCATTATAGTCACGATTGCTCACCAATACGCAACGACCCCCAGGGTCAGTTGATCCCAGGGGTCGTTCGTCGGTTTATCTATCTGGCTTTAAGACTTGCTCTGCCAGAGTGATCGATCTTGCCCGTTATCTGCTCGCTATGTCGGCATTGCCGATCAGCACCTCGACTCGCCGGTCGCTCTGCCAGCAAGCCTCAGTGGATTCATGGCATTTGACCCGCTGCTCGCCGAAAGCGCCTGTGTAGATCTTGCCAGACGCCACTCCGGCGCTAACCAACGCCTCACGAATGGCGTTGACACGACGTTCACTCAAGCCTTGGTTGTATAAATCGGTGCCGCGTGGATCAGTGTGGCCGTCGATGCCTACGCGGGCGGTCGGATTCTGCTTCATGTAGGCGGAGAGCTCCGAGACCTTGCTCGCCTCGTTAGGCCGAATATCCGACTTGTCGAAATCGAATAAGACGTCCTTGAACGATGCCCAGTTCTTTACCTCGGCAGCCGCGGCCCGCGCGCCCGCCGTTCCGGCTGGACCTTGGGCCCCCATCGGGCCGGCTGGGCCTTGGGCCCCCATCGGACCAGCTGGGCCGGTTGACCCGGCAAAGCCGAAATCGCTGCAAAATTCGCTTACGGTACCGTACTGATCGACGCAAAGATTGCGCGTCTCACCCGCTGCGTTTTTCAGGTCCATGGAATACTCAACCGAGTATAACACTAGAGGCCGTGCGGGAGCAGCGTTGGCTGATTGGTAGCACATGGTGGTATAGCCGCCGCCGTAGCCGAGCGGCCGCACTACTGTAAAGCCGTTCATGTTTTTGTCCGCAAAAGCTTGGGCCAAATCCCGCGCTTGGTTCTCGGTTATTTTATCCTTCGTCACCCTGGGCAGTGGACAAGGTGCACTGGACATAATTTCATGCGCCCTTGCGCTTGCAGCACGGTGTGAATCACTCGGTGATTGAGCCAAGCCCACACCCGACAGCGCCATGATACCCGCTGCGGTAATCATCGGCGATAGAACTGATACCAATCTCTTCATAACTTTTTTTCCTCCACTAAAATTTTTTACTAATCCATTATAGCGCAACTGTCGTGCCACCCACCGTCGCGAAGAAAGATTTGATTTTCCGGACACTTTGTTTCGTCGGTCGCTAGCAAGAAGGCGAATGCTCGGCGAAAGCGTCGAGCGCTTCGACCAAAAGGTCGCATGAGAGTGCTTGGATTTTACTGAAAGAAGCGCGGCTAAGCGTATAGTGACGCATTCTGGTTTCTGCGAACTGTGTACTATCCTCATTGTCGGCCTCTCCCGCGCGGATCTTAACGACAACTGTTTCTGCAAAGCTAAGATTGCTTTTCCTTCATCACACGCACGAGTTCCTCGAACGAGGACCGTGTGATGACCCGATTAAACTGGGAGCGGTAGTTGTTGACAACGCTGATGTCTTCGATAACCAAGTCATAGACTTTCCACTCCTTGTCGACGCTGTGCAGTTTGTAATTGATGGTTACAGGCGGGCGCTTCTCGGTGACGATCTTGGTGTCCACTTCCGCGTAGCTCTGGTCTTCGCTCTCCCGGGTGTAGAGGACATTTTGACTGGTATACGATTCGATGTTGTCGGCGTAAGATTTTCCCAACATCGCTGCGAAGATCGTTACGAATTCTCGCTGCTCCTCCGGCGTGCGGCCTGCCCAGTGACGCCCCAGCGAGCGCTTGGCCATCTCCGTGAAGTCGAACCTGGGATGAATGACCTCGACCAATTGAGCCCGCTGCGCTTCCATTTGCGCCTTCGATGTTGGTTGTGAACTCCTGACAATGGTCAGCACCTTGCCCACGGTGCCCCTCACTTGTTCAGTAGGGCCACCTGCTCGCGACGGCGCGGGCGACACAATGGAGAAAAACAAGTATAAGAGGCCGATGGCGGCAACTCTACTGCACCGAATGATTCTCGTCGCTTTATTGGCGATGAGGAGTGACATAATTTCCTCCGATGGGTTTTTTCTTATGCATCGGCAAACGTCGGCCTAGCAGGCTACACAGAAATGTGTTGCCAAAACTTTTTAACTGCCTCTGTCCGCTGCTGAGAGAACTTATTCAACTCGAACTTTAGGCCGGCTGGTCTTCAAGCCGAAAGCCGATCTTCACGGTTACCTGGAATTCCTTGACCCGGTCTTTTTCAACCAACCCTCTCATCTCCGTCACTTCGAACCAATCGACATGGCGCAGCGACTGACAAGCCTTCGCCACGGCGTTTTGAGTGGCTTCGCCAAAGCTGGTCTCAGAGATGCCGACGATTTCAATTTTTTTGTAGGTTCGTTCCATGTAGCTTTCCTCTTCCGTATGTGAGCAATCGGGACAAGATCACGCTCTGCAGAGCTATTGCCAACCAGTCTATCGGCTGCAGTGATTCAACAGCCTTCGCCGCGGTGTTTTGCCTGGCCTCGCCAAAGCTGGTCTCCGAGATGCCGACGATTTCAATTTTTTTGTAGGTTCGTTCCATGTGGTTTTTCTAGTCAGACTGCTTTTTCATCATCGCGCCGCGACGCGCTTCTCCGCGATGATCTCTTGCCTCGGCTCCCTTACCTCAAGCAGTTCATCGAAGAGGGCGCGGTAGTGCACAACCGCCTTGCGCAGCTCCTCGGTGTCCGCCGAGCCCCGCTGCTCGCGCACCGCGATGGCCTGCGCCGATCGGTAATTTGCCACAACATCAGGATGATCGACTGAAATGTCGCCGGCACGGCGCTCAAAATCACCCATGGGATAACCCCTCTTCTCCATCAACTCACGAACCAATTGTTCGGCTTGGACGACCACTCCCTTGGGGTTATCGACGAATCGGCCCTGTAATGCTTGCCAGGCTTCACTGAATCGGGCGGCTTCCGAAGGTGCCAGGGGAATGATCTCGAGTCGCTCTACGCGCTTTTCGCGCCCCTTGAGCTCCGATTCGGCTTTAGTGCGACTGCCTAATTCACTCACGGTTCGGTCGTATTCGGGCCCGAAGTGTTGTTGAAGCCGATGGGACTGCCTTTTTTGGTAGAAGAACCAAGCCCCAAGTGCAACCAATCCTAAGACCACAACGGCCGCAATGATAATCCACGTTTGGGTGTCTATCGTGTCCATTCGAACCTCCGTTTTTGATTTGATAAGTCGTTAACCCCAGCAACAAACTGATTCGCAGTTGTTGCCAAATTTGCCGCATCACCTGTTTAGTACAGATACGCCGAATCGGCAGGCGCTGCTGTCTAATAGTGAACCATCGTAAAAAAAATTATTAAGTGCTTCCCCATCCCTCGAGCGCCGCTGTGGATCAACATTGCACTTCCCTGATGGCCCACTTAGTCGGGATTGCCGACCGTCCCGCAGAAAACTGTCCAACTCAAATCGCGTTCGATCACGCAATCGCTTCTCGACTCTGACGTGATCGCCGGACCACCGGCACCAACGCCGGCGTTGTATTATTGGATGTGAAACTTATGCTGACCCGCGCGGAATTGCCGTCCGATAGTAGACGGCTTTGAAATGAATGATTGGAGAAGTGCCTCGGGCGGCTTCGGAGTTACCCCAGTCCGAAAAAGCGGGCAACAAAAAGCACCACCACCACAACACCCACTAAGTAGAAAATACTGTTCATGTCAGTTTCTCCTTTCTTCCGCGTGCTTGGACTTACCATTGAGCCAGATGCCCATGACATTACTCAGAGAAAGCGCAGGCGAGAGGGCTCGCTTGTGCTCTTACCCTCCGCTAAGGCTCATTGGGAGCTCAAGTTCGGTCCTATGATGCGGATCGGGGTTCTGTATCTTCGCCGGTACGTAGCCACAGTTGATGCAATAGAACTCAGGCACAATGTATTTTTCGCATCGCGGACAATTCATGGTTTTTTTCCGTTTCTTTCTCGATGTCCCGAACGAAGATCCCTTGTCGGGGTAAAGGAGCACCGGTTTTCTGTGAATCGCCAGTTTTCATTGTAGTACTATCTAAAAGCAGGTTGTGTGCCACACCCGTTGGAAAGAAAATCACTGGATTTCCATTAGATTTTTTTCGCCATTCAGGATGGAAAAGAGATCAGGCTCGTCAAAAACGTCGAGAGCTTCGACCAGAAGGTCGGAGTAGACTAATTAGTTCCTGCGACGGTTTTTCTTTGATAATGAGAAAGTGTTCACTGTTGGTCTCAATGAGCCCTAAGTTGCGAAATCATAGTACGAAGAAGCTGATTCGAGGCCGGGTTGTGCCCATCATCTCCGACATCTAGTTTCGATGCGAATGTCGAAGCGACGAGGCCACTGCTGCCAGTAATGATGATGCAATTCCGCTTCACTGATTTATTAAGACGTGATTGATGTCAGTCTCACGAACCCTTTCTCAAAATTCAATGATTGAAGCTCTTCTCACGCGCGCGGCGCTCAAATCAGGCCAGGCGCTCCATGATCCCCGGGAGGACCGCACCTCACCCTTTACTTCGATCATATCCTTGAAGCCTGATTGCGTGGCGCTATACGCGCTGGCAACTCAAATCAAAGGAATATGCCAATACTTCGGCCGATCGTAGTGATTATGTAGTTTCTCCTCGTATTCTCGGTTGAGAGCGTCTGGATGATATTCAGGCCCACTCTCGATAGCTTCTTGGGATAAGTTAACGTAGACTTTGGAATCGTCCCAGCTCACCCGCTCGATCCACCGCGGTGCGATAAGCACCTTCTTGCCCGGCAACCAATTACGCGTATCTACCACCATGTAGCGAATCTCCCAGGTTTCATCGTCAATGATAAAGTCTTCGACATGACCGATCTCGCCATCGGCAGCCTCGATGTGGTACCCGGTTACGTAAGCAGCGCTGCGCAGATGCAAATCGCCCGCTTCTTCTCGCTCCGCGCGCCGTTCTTCAATTGTCATTTGATCGGCGTCTGGGAGCTGCGGAAAGTACATGGGGCCCCACAAGTAAGGGCCACTCCAATAATATGGGTAACCGTAGTAGTCGTGGTAATACGCCTCGTGCTGGCGCGAAACCGGCTTGTCGGTATCAATGCTAGGGCTGTCCTCGACTTGCTTCTTTGTCAGGGTGACATTGAGCCGCTCCGTTGATAAATCCGCCTTGCCAAGCGCAATAGGCGAGATAAGTACCTTTCGGCCCAGAAGCCAATTACCGGTGTCGGCCACCAAATACCGGATGGTCCAGGTTGCGTCGTCAAAATAAAAATCATCCAGCTGTCCAATGTCACCGTCCGTTGCGCCGATGGCATAGCCTTTTAGATCTTTGACACTTTTTTGCATTTTCTTCCCTCCTAATCGCTTTCGTTGTTAAACATAGCCAAGAGGACGCAGAATTTTATTTAAAATTTTGTGCTCATGACTTTTTCCGTTACGTTTTATTGGGTTTCTACGAAATGATGATTCTAAAAACCGAACACGCACCGATCAGGTCAACCCGTCTTAAAGAAATGACTGGCGCCAGGCACGGGGAAATAGCCGGATTCCAATCTAAGGCGGCTACGGCCATCCCTCCTTTTAGCGGATCAAGACACGCCCCTAGGTGGTCTTCACCGTCTCACGAGGCTCATTGGGATCTCAAGTTCAGTGATATTATTCAAATCGGGGTCCTGCATCTCGTCTAAGCGAGCAAACCTCTTTTGTAATTCCAAGCGCAACATCGTCTTGCGTTGTCCATAAGCTACGATCGATTGCGGGCTGCTCGACCAAGTGCGCCCTTTGTCTGGACTGTAGAGTGCGACCCGCTGTCCGTAGATTTCGATTTGTTTCATCATGGTATTCTCCCAACCCCCCTTCGATAGGGCTTATTGCCAGCTGATCGTCATGGGATCGCAACTGGATCGTCACCTCGCCGTTGGGCATCCTTTAAAGTCGGCCGGTCAGGAGCAGAACAACAACGACCAGCAGCACCACACCGGCGATGCCCGAGGGTGCGAAACCAAACGAGTGATAACCCCAGTTGGGCAGACCTCCCACCAGGAACAAAATTACGACGATCAACAATAGCAGGCCAATGGTTAGCTACCTCGTCTTGGTTTTCTTTTCTGAACTAGCGATCTTCTCAAATCGTGTGCCAGACCTGGTTGGTGAGGAATAGGCAGGATTTTCCGACAGTTTCTTTAGTCTGTCAGAGTGAAAACGAGAAAAGGTTCGTCAAAAGAGTCGAAACGCTCGACTAAATGGTCGAAGTAAACTATTTGGTTCTCCGACTGTTTTTTTTCTGGATGCGACCGAGATCCTCGAAAGAAAATTGTACAAATGAATCTTTCCGCAGCAAGCTGACGGGAGCAAAAACACTTATGTGAATTCTCCAAAGTCGTTACCCCCGAATGTCTTTCTCGGGAGTCCAGTCAGATTTAGTCTGGATTCCCGATAGGTGTATTCGGGAATGACCGACTCTGGAAATAGCTTTTGTGCAGCAAGCTGTGGGAAATTGACCCAAAGAAATTAAACCGGGATCGATAGTCGTTGGCGGAACTTATTTTGTCGATGAAGGCAGTGGTTAGAAATCGTACCGGCAGGTCACAGATGATTTGGTTACTACGATTGAACGTCGGCCATGTCTTTGGTGGTCACCCCTTTGATTCTGGCAAGGCAATCTTTGAGGGCTTCGTCGCGTGATTTCCCAGTCCCCACATATTCGTCTTTGCGGCGGCCAACTAGGTGTGTGGGGTGGGCCATAAACGATCCCTTCGCTGCGCCCGCGATAATCTTATGAACAAAAATAAACACCCGTCCGTCTTCTCTCAGAAGCTGGTAAAGCGAAACCTGGGTAAAACAATCTCCTGTATTTATTAATTCTTCGAAGGTAGCCACGGTTGTGGTTCTCCTTTCTGGGAGTGTCGCGGATTGCTCCAGTCCGATGTCAATCTGTCGATCAGACATTACGCCACAACTTTCAAAATCTTCTGAAGCTTTTCCGGGACGATGATGATGCGCCGGCCGTCTCGAAAAATAATACGGTCATGATCAAATTCATTGAGGTACTCCGTAACCTGCTGACGCGAGGCACCGACAAGACTGGCAAGCAGTTCGTGACTAAGATTTAACGCGATCGAAACTCCGCGCAGATCGGCGGCGCCGAAACGATCAGCCAGGTTAAGAAGCTCCATTGCAAGGCGCCTCCGCACATCGACGCCGATGCCTGCGACACAATGAATGTATGCAGCTCTACTGGGATGGAAGACCGCGACGTATCCACTAAGAAAGTCCTCATACGAAGTGACCGAAAATAGTTCAATCAAAGTTTTGGGCGTAATGGAACCGATGGTGCAGTCTTCAAACGCGGCGCACCTACAAGCATAATGCGATTGAGGGATAAAGGAATCGAGACCAAAAAACCTCCCCGCCGGCAGAAGACTGACGATCGCCTCCCCTTCGTGATCGCCGATATAGGAGAGCTTGACGACTCCGGACAACAGCAAATAGATCAGCTTAGCATCATCACCCTGATCAAAAACAATCTCATTTTTTGCCGCGGTTTCAACTGACAGGTCGTCTGCCAGCTTCGTTAGATGAGTCGCCGAGAAGCCTGCCAGGTTTTTCAGCTGCTGCAAAGTTTTTGCATCCACCGAATTCATAAGTATTCTGACCCCATCAGCCGTTTACATACTGAACGATCCGCTTCAAACCTGTACAAGCATATAATTTTTCCTGCGGCGAAAATGCGCCGCGAGCAAGCAAAACCAATTCCGAACGGATATGAAACGGGTACTCGATTTTTTATAACTATATCAATTTTTCGTAGTCGTCTGTCAGAAACCCGACATTCCCGGCCGGCAACCATAATCGCGGAGCAAGATATCGGCTGCCCGAGCGCGGTTCACATCCGTGGCGTTAAGAGCGGGATGAGATTACTCGTTAAGGGGTAAGCAGGCAAGCGAACTCAATTCTTGGTAATGGTTCAGTTTGATTTTGGCTCGGATGCGGTGAGCAAGAAAGTTTCCTCGCTTCGCTCGAAATAACAGATTTGGGATTGCCGTCATCCCGAACGGAGAGAGGAATCTTGTCAAATCTAACCACCACCGACTACCGTTTCCCCCAAACGACGAAGATAAACACTCCGATCGCGATAACGAGAAAAATGATAGCGGCTAATATCCCGTAATCCAAGGTGTTTGAATTATAGGTTTCGGACTCCTTTCCCGTCTATCAGAAATCTGACAAAAGGATTTTTTCAAAGTATCCCACTACCCAATTCTTCACTGAGGAATTCAACACAGGGTTCGTTGAACGCGGCCGGGCTCTAGTCCACGACTGTTGCGGTGCGTTTGTGATCTCCACCCGTCGTGCGGCGCCACGACGGCAACTCGAGGCTGCAAAATCATTTTGCAGGCCCATAGTTAGTTACCTTCGTTTGGGCCTTAAACTCACGCTGACTCGGCAGGGATGGCTGTCTAACACTGGACGGTTTTGAATAGAAAGCTCACCAGCGTAGCGGACTCGCACCATCGCCTTAGGCGATCTGCGCGAGGTAATCGGTGAGCCTGTTTTCTTTGATGATGAAAAAATGTTCTCTGTTGGTCTCCATAAGCCCCAGGTGGCGAAATCGCTCCATAAACAAACTGATCCGCGGCCGAGTCGTGCCCACCATCACGGATAATTCGTCATGCGATATTTTCAGTTCGATGCGGGTCTTCTCATGGTTCTTCTTGCCCAGTGTGCGCGCCAACTGTAACAACGTCTTGCCCAGCCGCTGTTCGCTATCGACGGTCACCAGATTGGCGATGATCTGCTGTTGCTCGGCAATACGCACCGCCAGGTAGCGCACGAAGCCCTCGAACAGCGAGTCGCGGCTTAAACGGGCAATAAACTGACCGTGAGGTATTCGTTTCAAGGTCGTCGCTCTCATCGCCGTCGCTGTTGATTGACGCGAACCTAACCCGGACAGGCATAGCTCGCCGAAAATATCTCCAGCACTGTGGATGGCCAGCAGACACTCTCTGCCCTCGGCCGAGTGCGTCAGCAGTTTGATCTCGCCGCTCTCGATGAAGTAGACCGCCTCATCTTGATCACCGGCAGTGTAAACGTTAGCGTGTCTGGGAATTTTGACCGCGCGATAAATCAGCGGTTCGCGCTGCAACGAATCACTCAGTTGCTGTTTGAACTGGTCGCCTTGAGAAGTGTGTTGAATCGCCATCGTGCCTCCTTTGAATACTCACGATGATTCCGACAGCGGTCGACTTACCTTCACCTCAGTGGGGCTTGGTCGGTCACCTAGTGTTAGGGGGCGCAAAACCTCTGTGTTTGACGCTCGCCTAAAAACCTATCTCGTGGCCGGTGCATTGTCTAGGGACGCGATGGGGTCCAATGCCTAGGTTCTTTGCGGACGTAGCGCGGGTCCAGTAACACAAACCGAGGTAGATTGGCCCGCCGGATCGTTCAATGCTGACGAGCCAACGCCAGACTTTTCTGGAAGGTGTCACAGTCGGACAGTCGTATTACAGACACACCCCTGCTTCACTGTTTTTTATCCAACCGGCTATCGCAGTCTTGGAAAAGCCGCGATCAGCGTCGAGGCCAGCTTGGTATCACGACAGTGTATGGTGCGGAATTTCACCGGGGGAAGACAGTGTGGATTTGAGTTGCGCCTTTTCCGCTTCGAGTTCGTGGACCCGCTGTTCCAGATCGGCTACGGTATGATTGGCTTTTTTCATCGCGCGATCTTTTCCATAGATGGTCAGCGTTGAGGAAACCGACCTGGCAAAATAAAGAATCCATGCCATGAAGAGGCCGACAAACAACGACCCCACGATAACCAGATACAAGGGAACATCATCCCAGACATATTCATTGAGCCGGATCGTAACGGGGCTGATGTTTTGCATTCCGAAGTAAGCGATCGCGGCCCCGGAAATAACTGCGACAAGTAATACCAACATATGTTTACAACCTTCTTTCTTTTGCGCCGAGCGGACCCTAAGGTTGAATCATCAGAGTCTATCAATGTTTATCCTGCGCTCACTCGGCAGGAGTTGCGGTCTAATACTGAACAATCGTGAAAAATTTTATTGCGCAGCCGGCGGGCTAGCTCAACCGATGCTCCTTTGCGCCTTTCTCTCGCGGCGGCGTGCTGTCGATTCCGAGTGCTTCTCTTGTTAAGTGCGGCGAAATGCCATACTAGGTGTTGGAAATTCTTTAATCATTGCAGGAATAAACCTAATGGGTCGAGGACGATCTATACACATGGTGAATGGTTTAGCTTTTTCGCTCCTCAGATTCGTGGTCCGCGGTTTTTCCGACTGGCGCCAGTGCCTCTGTGCGATCTGTTTAGGCCCGCTGCTTTTTCAGGGCTGTGCATTGCTGCAACCTCCGCCGGATATTGCCGCGCCGACCGAAGCTCCGGCGCAACCCACCCTTCCCAAGACTTCAGTCGATATCCAACCTGCGCCGAGCGAGCTTGTGCCCGTCGCACCGACGGCTAAAAAAAGTCCCGCTGTGCCCGCGAAATTGCCACAAACCGGCTTAGCTTCATGGTATGGGGCGCAACATCAAGGGAAGCAGACGGCCGGCGGATCAAATTTTGATCAAGCGGAGCTTACCGCCGCCCATCCGAGCCTACCCTTCGGCAGTAAGATAAAGGTGACTAATCTAGCCAATGGCAAATCAGTGGAAGTAGAGATCACCGACCGCGGACCCTTTGCGGGAAATCGAATCATCGATCTATCGCAGGCGGCGGCAAAGGCTTTGGACATGATAGATTCGGGCACCGCCACGGTTCGACTCGAACTGGCATCGGGCCAATAGGAAACGGACGCGTGGATTCGATCGCGATCAGTCGCGGAATTAGCCGCAGCGATGCGAGCGCGAGATACTGCGGGCTATGACTGGGGATCCTTTTGTCGGGTCGCTGTTACACCGTGGACGATCGCTATGCCGACCAGACAGAGAATGGCCACGCCGATCCACTGCAACGGCACGTTGAGTATATTGGCTCCGATCGCTAGGCCGGCGATCAGTATGATGTATCCGACGAGGTAAATTCCAAATGACATCGCTATCCCTCCTTAACTACTTATGTTGAATTTTGCTCGAAAACTTTTTTTCCATAGTAATCAAAATATAACGACTCGGCAGGATTTGCTGTTCAATATGGGACAACCCCACAAAAACAGCGCGCTGCATGCAGCTAGAGAATTTCGACGGGTTAAATTTTGAAATACTAGCATTAGGTTTTTTCCTGCTTCTCGAAAGCCAGTAAAGTCTTTACTATTTCGCGGCTCAAATCCACGAGTGTCTCACTCATAGCCTTGACGAAATCTTCGGTGGATAATGATCCGGCGCGCCGTCAGCCAAGCGTCCTAATTGCTGTTGCCCTCGAATTGCCGCACCTCGATTTTCACCATGAGTCGGTTGAGCAGGAGAAAAGGCTCTTTTCTCAAGCTAAGGATTTCGGGTGAGCCCGTTATGAAGTCACTCAAAGCGCCCGCAGTCTTGCTGGACACGAGTTGGACTGAGGCAACTGTTTCCACAAAAAAATAGCCCGAAGGGACGGAAATCAGAGGATTCGGTCAGCGAGACTTTGGCGATAAAAGGCCCGTTCAATTGCTTTGGCGAGGTGCGTTGGCTTTGATCCACTCGGCGATTTCGCCGAGCAGCCGATTGACCGCGCGGTTGCTAGCGATGACGGCGCCGTAGGCGTCGCCACTGGGCGCTTCTTCGATTATCTCGAATCGGCGAGCGGCGATCACTTCCCGTTTCTGGCTCTCAACCAGCTGCGCGCGAAAGAAAAGCCGCACCCGGCTGGGATTGGAAAAAAACTCCTGTTGCCACTGGAGGATTTCACTGTCCAAGCGAAAATCATCGCGCACGGCGGCAGCGGCGTGCGTCACGGTATCCCAGCAATTGGTCTTTTCCATGACTTGAACCATCAGCGGCACCAACAGCCGAGCAGGACTCTCGGCCCACTGGTTGTATGCGTAGTATCGGATCTCATGCGGCCGCAGCAGGTAGGCGATGGCACTGGTGTTGGTGCCGCCCTGCTCCTGGGGCTGACTTACCACGAGCACGCCGTGAGGCGATGGGCATGACGGCCATTGGTCTGCGGAGGAGTCGAGTGTGAAAAGGTAACTACGCACCGGCTGGTTCGGTGCCTCCGGAAAAATTGTGCACCCGGCCGCAAGATTAAATATTCCGGCTAGCAGAAGCCCGTTCCTGATTCGCTTCCGATTCATGCGTTCACTCACCCGGTCCTGGCGTAGGTAGGCGTCCGAACAACAGCGACCTGGGATTCTGCTCTACCTGTTGGGCCAGCCGCTGCAGCCTCTCGGTCAGTCGCCGAGTTTCCGCGATTAACAAACCGGCTTCGGAAAAAGTTTGGTTGGTGAAACGCTGGACATCTTGTTGACTGCCGACGAGCATCGAATCGACGTTTTTGCCGGTACGGGCAATTTGCTGCGCCATCAGCTCTAAAGCGGCGGCGGTCTCCGTGGCGCGGGAAAACAACGCAGGCAGTTTTTCAGTCGCTTCTCGGGTATTCTCCAGCGTACGGTCTACACTCGAGAAGAGTTTGTCCAACTCCTTCTCGCGTTGTTTAAGAGCCGTAGTCAGCTCCGCCAAATTCACCATGGTTTTCCTTATCGCTGCGCGGCTCTCTTTATCGGTCAGATCCTTGATGGACAAGGCGATCTCATTCAGGTTGGTCATTAGCGTGGAGGCGGCCTGATCCAGAGGCAATGACGGTTTAATCTTGATCACCGGATAGGGCTGGCCGGGAGGAGGCGTGAGCGGCGGCGAGTCGCGGGTTCCACCTCCCAACTCGACTAAAGCGAGTCCCGTAAGCGCCTGGGTTGCCACGCTGGCGACGGTATCTTCCTTAATCGGCGTGCCCTCGGCGATGTCGAGGACCAGGCGAACTCTCTCGGGATTCTCGGGATCGAGGCGCATGTCTCTGACCCTGCCGACGTTGATCCCCTTATACTTCACTACCGAGTTTTCGGTTACACCCGCTACGGATTCGCCGAAATAGGCGTAATAGCTCCGATAGGTTAGATGCGGCCCGCCGCTCACCAACCACAGGACGATGACGATGAGAACGGCGCCGAATACCGCGACGAAGGCGCCGACCAACACATAACTTACTTTGGGTTCCATGCCTGCTCCTTGGCTCCCCGTCCGCGTGAGCCCTGAAAATATTCCGCGACCAAGGGGTGGTCCGAGCGCGATAGCTCATCCATGGTGCCGACTTGCAGAAGTTTGCCGTCACCCAATACCCCGACGCGGCCGGCGACGTGCCAGAGCGAATCCAGATCGTGCGTCACCATGACGATCGTCAGTCCGAGGATGTATTTCAGCTGGCGAATCAAGTCGTCCAACGCGGCGGTGCTTGCCGGATCCAAGCCGGCAGTCGGCTCATCGAGGAACACCAACTCGGGGTCCAGCGCGATCGCCCGCGCCAGGGCAGCGCGCTTGAGCATCCCGCCGCTCAGCTCGTTCGGATATTTTCCCGCGCTATTGGGCGGCAACCTGACCCAGCCGAGCTTGATCCCGACGATCTCCCGGATAAATTCGGCGCTTAGCTGCGTGTGTTCGCGCAGAGGAACCGCGATGTTTTCCGCCACCGTGAGCGCGCTGAACAAAGCCCCATGCTGAAACAGCACGCCGAGGCGGCGGCGAAGCTCCACTGACTCTCGCTCGCCGATGGCCGAAAGATCTTTTCCCAACACGTGAATCGATCCTGACTCCGGCCGGCGCAGCATTATCATCTCCTGAAGCAGGGTCGATTTGCCGCTGCCGCTGGCGCCGACAACCGCGAAGATTTCCCCGCGCAGCACTGTGAAGCTGATATCGTCATGGATCACCGCGCTGCCGAACTTGGTGGTCAGGTGGCGGATCTCGATGACCGGCTCCGTCGTGTTATCGTCGAGACTCATTGCACGAACAAGCCGATGCCCATCCGGTCGAGCAGCACGGAAAAAAGCGCGTCGAAGACGATCACGAGAAAAATGCTCTGCACGACGCTGATCGTCGTATGGCGGCCGACGCTTTCGGCGCTGCCGCCGACACAAAGTCCCTGATAGCAGCCGATCATCGCGATAATAACCGCGAACACCGGGGCCTTCCCCACGCCTATCAAATAATCGATCGGGTAGATCACGCTTGTAAAACGATCGAGAAAAGCGTTGAAGTTGACATCCAGCTGGGTTGACGCTATCACCATGCCGCCAAAGACCCCCGTCACGTCGGCAAACGCCGTCAGTAGAGGTACGGCGACGATCAGGGCGAGGACCTTTGGTGCAATGAGCAGCTCGAGAGGACTGATCCCCATCGTGCGCAGCGCGTTCACCTCCTCCGTTACCTTCATCGTGCCGATTTGCGCCGTGTAGGCTGATCCGGAGCGACCCGCGACGATGATGGCGGTGATGAGCGGAACGATTTCGCGCAGCATAGCGATGCCGACGAAGTCGACGATAAGAATCGACGCGCCAAACGGTCGCAGCCCCACCGCCGCCTGGAAAGCGATCACCACGCCCATCAGAAACGAGAGCAGGCCGACGATCGGGATGGCCTGAAGTCCGCCCGCTTTTAGGTTGTAGAAGAAGGGCTGCCAGCGGATTCGACTAGGGTTCACTAGGAGGCGAAGCAGAACTAACGTGCTTTCGCCGACAAACGAGAGAAAACCGAGTGCTTGCAGCGAGGCGTTCCAGGTGGCGTGACCCAATTGATCGATCATGCCGGGTTTCTCGGGCTGGCCCGCGACCGATTCTCCTGCATCCGCCGAGATCCAACGGATCAATTGGTCGAATTCGGCGCGCAAACCGCGCAATTCGACGCGCCGCCCTGTCTGTTCCAGGCGCCTCAGAGAACGTCGCACGAGCCAAGCGCCGGTCGTATCCATCGCGGTAATGCCGCTCATCTGCCAAATCTGCTGGCCGGACCCTTTCCCCAAAACTTCAGCCAACTGGCGCTCCAAAAATGGCACATTCGCCATTTTCCAAGCGCCGGCGCAGCGTAACGTGCCGTCAGAATCCAGCGATGCGCTGGCGGTTGCGGTCATCGTAAAAACCGCCCGATTGAGACGTTGTGATTCAAGGAGATTTCTAACCCCGGCGTGAAATAAACGGCTCGGCGAGCTGATCCCCTTCTAGACTGAGACGAATATATTCGGGGTCGATGCCGACCTTCCGACCTCGAGTGACCGCAAACAGTAAACCACGTTACTTTGAACAATTTCAAGTAACCACGGGACTGAAAACCCAATTCCTTTTATACAGTTAAGTCGCCTCGAAAGGGATTGCAGTATAATATTGGACGATTTTAAAAAGAAATATCGGGCAGATCACGGAGGTTGCAAGGCCTTTAGGACAGTCAAGCGGGTTAAGAAGCTGCGAGAAATTTTGCTCCAAAACGCGACTTAAGCTTTCGGCCAACGGCGCCCCTCAACGGTCAGTCTCGAAATCGCTCAACCGATTCGTCGAAGATCGCCCAGAGCGGCTGCGCAGCTCCGCGGGCCGTGCGATAGTTCTTTGCTAAATTGTCCAATATTAGACAGAAACTTTTCCTACTTTTGGGTTATTTATGATAAATAGGCGGTGAAACGAAGATCAAGAGCATTGGAGCCATTCCTCATACGGGGGAGGTGGGTTTCATGTGTGGGCGCCTAATGCACAGCGAATATCCGTCATCGGATCGTTCAACGGCTGGCACTGTGACAATTATCCCATACGGGCCGAGTAGAACGGCCACTGGTATGCCGACGTTGCCGAGGCTCCTATCGGCGGATCTGTACCGCGATTTTGCCCCCGGTCCAGGCGATCAGCAATCGCCCGAGGACTGGAGTCTACTCCGATGGATAAACAGCATGGTCTCTGAAAAATTCCCCAATAGGATCACGATCGCCGAGGACCTGTGGAACAACAAGTGGATTACCACGAATAGGGGGGCCGGCAAAGCTGGATTTGGCTCGCAGTGGAACGCCAACGTCGTCCACCCCATCCGCCGGGTGGTGATCACCTCCGGGAATGAACAACGCTCCTTGAGCACCATCTGCAATAGGTTATGCTATCGCGACAACGAGGACACCTTCGACCGGGTCATCTATAGCGAATCGCACGACGACACCACCGTTCTCTTCTTCGGCTATGATTTCCTTCATAATCCATCCAATTCCCCGGCGGGCTCCGGCTTGCCTAAAATCGATAAGACTAGGAGGCTTGAAATGCGTACGCTGATCCGTTGGCTTCAATTGGCTTTCCTCATGATGTTTGTTTTTGATATTTCTCCTGGCTTTGCGGCGTCTGTGCGAGACGACTATATCGCGGGTTATGCCACTGCCGTTGTCGAGCGGGAAATGCGGCTAGCGGGGCGCGATCTGACCGTGAAGGACGGCGTGATTACCATTTCCTCCGCGAACCTTTCGACTCCCGATCGTGAGAAGTTGGTCGTCCTACTTTCCGGCATTCCCGGTGTTCTGCGGATTAACATCGCCGATCCTAAGGATCTAGCGGGAACGCAACCGCTGGCCCGAACCACGACGACAATCGATGAGAAGTTGCCAGTCGGCTTTCTTCCTCCGAGTCAGCTCTTCAAGCCTCTCATTGCGGATCCCCACTGGCCCCATTTCTCCCTTGCCTACCGAAATTATCTTGGCGACGAGGATCTCAATAACGTCGGCTCTGCCAACTTTGGTGAAAGCATCCCCCTGTATAGAAGTAATGGTCCCTTCGGAGGCCAGTGGGAAATGGGGCTACAGGCGGCGGTATTTTCCATTTTCGATCTCGATTCCAATTCGCTCGACTTGATCAATTCGGACTTCTTCGTGGGCCTGTTCGGGAGCTATCGTGTCGGAAAGTTCTCCCTTTTCTCGCGCCTGCTGCACCAGAGTTCTCACCTTGGCGACCAGTACCAGCTGCGTGCGGGTATCAATAATCTCAGCTATGAGGCCGTTGACCTAAAATTGTCCTACGATTTTGGAAGAACGTTGCGCGTCTATGGGGGGGGCGGGGTCCTTTTCGACCAGGACCCCTCGGATCTCAAACCCTGGTCTACCCAGATCGGAGCCGAATTGAGAAGCCCGTGGACTTATTTTGGGGGCTTGGTAACACCGATCGCGGGTCTTGATTTGCAAAACAGACAAGAAGGTCATTGGCGTACCGATGTTTCGCTCCGGGCCGGAGTCGAGTTTGCCAGCCCGCAGGTGCTTGACCGACGCCTGCAGCTTCTTTTCCAGTACTTTAACGGGCGCTCACCCAACGGACAGTTCTACGGAAGAGCGGTCCAGTACCTGGGTCTCGGGCTTCACTTGAACCTTTGATCAATCCTGAGGGTTGGTTTTTAATTTTCACCATTCGCGCGCGGCGCAGCCAGCAAATGGCGCCAAACAGCGAACGAGAGAGCTATTGACTCTAAAAAAGTGTCGGAAACGTGAGGCGGACCGGCATTAATTTCAGCTCTTAACCTCCTCGTTCCAACCTGCTTTGAAAAAAGTTTAAGAGAAACGCTTGTTCACTTGCGGCCCGTCTTTCTCCGAGTTAATTTAAGCCCTCCAATTCCGCGTGCGCGTACACGCAGACAGGCACCAAAGGGGAAATGGTAAGACGATTCTTTCTCTCGGCAAGTACGATCATCATCATGTCTGCTTTAGAATCAAAACTGCTATCGTTAGAAGGAATCGCATCGCTTCCCCGTCATCCGCTTTGGGCACGACGCGTCCAAGGATCAGCTTGATTATGTGACGATTCACAATCTTGGGTTGACTCAGACGAACTGGGATCGCTTTCTGATCATCGAGAAAAATAAGCTGATTGCATTTCTCGCTCAGATTGCCTAACGCCGCTGAACAAACCGAAAACCACCCCCGCTTTTTTCAAAAATTGTCTAAAATTAGACAGAAATCTTTGCCGGGCCGCGATATTGCACGCTTAACTTAAAATCGCGGACGCTGAGGGAAACCCGACCTGCATTAATGTGTGCATGTCTGCGCGAGGGTCTGCCATCTTGGACGCTGTCTCTGAAAAGGCAGACCGATCATCAGGGCAGGAGAAGCGCATGGAAGTAATATACCGGAAAAAGCGCGTCGGCGTCTCCAACGAACTATCTGTTGCAGATCGTCTTAAATTTTAATAAAAACTCAGTGGAACTTAGCCTTTCAGAGGAGTACGAGATCTCGATTCAACAAAATAAAACCGCTGATCGCTTCGCGCTCAAATCTCGTTGAATTCTCACCAGCCCGAGGGGCGCAGTCCAAACGGAGAGCCGAGCCGGATGAGAGTATCTTCTTCCAGAAAACTGTCGCGGTTACGCAAGTGAAAAAGCCGGCTTACAGTATCGATTACGGCATTGGCGGCGTGACAATCGACGGAACGATCTGAGCCGCACCAAGAAATGCAGGCTTTTGCAGAAAATAGACAAGTTAAGTTTCCCGGAGGGTATGGATGAATGGAGGGCCTGCCAAGCCAATTGTTGAGCCTTCTACGCTTGTCGAACTGCTTCGCTGGCGAGCGCTTCAGCAGCCTGAGCATCGGGCCTATACTTATTTGCTCGATGGAGAAATAGAAGCAGCCCATCTGACTTACGCAGCGTTGGACTGCCAAGCCCGGGCTATTGGTGCATTGCTCCATAGCTATTGCGCAAGCGGGGAGCGTGCCCTGTTGCTCTATCCAACAGGTCTCGATTTCATAACCGCTTTTTTCGGTTGCTTATATGCAGGGGTCATTGCCGTCCCTCTGCCCCCACCCAATACGGCCCAACCGCAGCGGACTCTCCCGAGGCTTCTTGCGATCACGAACGATGCTAGCCCATCGGTAGCACTCACCACCTCATCGATTCTCTCCAAGATTGATCGTCTATTCGCGCAGGCTCCGGAGCTACAGGCAATCAATTGGATAGCCACCGACAAGGTTACCAATAGTCCGGCGCGAGAATGGCAAGACCCTGCGATTAGCAGCGCTACGCTGGCTCTGCTCCAATACACGTCGGGTTCCACTGCAGTGCCGAAGGGTGTGATGGTCAGTCACGGCAACCTTCTCCATAATTCGGCATATATCGCCCAGGCTTTGGAACTCACAGCGGACAGCGTATCCGTGACGTGGTTACCGGCCTTTCACGATATGGGACTAAGCAACGGAATCATCCAACCGCTGTATAAGGAAGGTCGCTGTTTCCTTATCCCCCCCCAGTCCTTTCTTCAGTGGCCGGTGCGCTGGCTCCAGGCGATTTCGCGCTACAAAGCCACCGTTAGTGGAGGCCCCAATTTCGCCTATGAACTTTGTGCTCGCAGGATTACTCCTGAGCAACGTGAAACTCTCGATCTCAGCAGTTGGGTTGCGGCTTATAACGGCGCGGAGCCGGTCCGTGCGGACACCCTGAAACGGTTCGTCGAGTCCTTTGCTCCCTGTGGTTTCCGCCCAAGTTTCTTTTTTCCATGTTACGGACTCGCCGAAGCCACTCTGATAGTTTCAGGCGGACTTTTAAGAGATGAACCCCTTTTCTGCACTACACCGGTGGCATCGCTGGAAAAAAATCGCGTCGTGGACGCCATTGAACCGCAACAGAATGTGCGGACCTTCGTAGGATGCGGCCGGGGTCAGCTCGGTACCAAGATTGTCATCGTTCATCCTGAATCGTTGACCCGCTGCACACCTGATGAGGTGGGCGAGATCTGGGTGTCGAGCCCGAGCGTCGCGCAGGGCTACTGGAACCGGCCTGAGGAAACCGAGCGCGCTTTTCAGGCCTACCTGGCTGATACCGGTGAGGGCCCGTTTCTCCGCACCGAGGATTTGGGATTTTTAAAAGATGGCGAACTGTTTGTCACCGGTCGTCTGAAGGATTTGATCATCATCGGTGGCCGTAACCTTTACCCCCATGACATCGAGTTGACGGTGGAACAGAGTCACCCGGCAATACGGCCGGGCTGTTGCGCCGCGTTTTCGGTCGATGTCGCCGACGAAGAACGCTTGATCGTCACAGCCGAGGTCGAGCGCCGCTTCCAACCGGTGGATCGAGAGCCGCAGGATGTGGAAGCGCACTCTGCTGCGAAGGTGCGTCCGCTGCTGGATGGCGAGACGGTGGTTCGGTCGATTCGGCGAGCGGTGGCCGAGGAACATGATGTGCGAGTGTACAAGGTGGTGCTACTCAAGACTGGGCGTATTCCGAAGACTCCCAGCGGCAAGGTTCAGCGCCGTGCTTGCCAGGCCAGCTTCCTGGACGGCACCCTGGATCGGCTCGGTGAGGAGTGAGCGATGGCCGGGAATTCTACAAACAGCGAGTTACAGAACTTTGTCGATCGGACCAAACGTGACGCACAGGGAAATTCACAAATCGATTCTCCCACCGCAGCGGTCATTGAAGCGTGGTTGATATCCAAGCTTTCGGAGCGGCTGGGAATCGAGTCTCATGAGATAGATGTCCGGGAGCCCTTCGCGAGCTACGGTCTGGGGTCCACGGAGGCGGTCAGCCTCTCTGGTGAACTCGCAGAGTGGCTCGGACGAAAACTCTCTCCCGCTCTGGCCTATGAGTACCCCACCATCGAAACTCTCTCGCGCCATTTAACAGAATCACCGGAGACGTCGGAGTCAACCCCTCGAGCTGACCAACGCTGGGAGGCGACAACCGAACCCATCGCCATTATCGGCATCGGCTGCCGGTTTCCCGGCGCTCACGGCCCGGAGGCCTTCTGGCAGTTACTGCGAGAGGGAGTCGATGCCATCACAGAAGTGCCAGCGGCGCGCTTCACTCTCGACGCCTTCTACGATCCAGACCCAGCGACGCCGGGCAAAATCAATACCCGCTGGGGCGGCTTTCTCGACCAGGTGGATCAGTTCGATCCCCATTTCTTTGGCATCTCCCCTCGCGAGGCTTTGCGCATGGACCCGCAGCAACGCCTGTTACTGGAAGCGACCTGGGAAGCATTAGAAGATGCTGGACAGGTGCCCGACCGTTTAACCGGCACCCGCACCGGTGTGTTTATCGGCATCTCGACCAATGATTACAGCCGCATTCAGTTCAGTGATCTAAGTTGTATTGATGCCTACGCGGGCACAGGCAATGCCATGAGCATCGCGGCCAACCGTATTTCTTACCTGTTTGATTTTCGGGGGCCGAGTATAGCAATCGACACCGCCTGTTCTTCGTCGCTCGTTGCCATCCACTTGGCCTGCTGCAGCCTTCAGAACGGGGAGTCCACTCTCGCTCTGGCCGGGGGCGTAAATCTGATCCTCTCGCCGGCGATTACCATCAATTTTACCAAAGCAGGGGCCATGGCTCCGGATGGGCGCTGCAAGGCCTTCGATGCCCGGGCCAATGGCTACGTTCGCAGTGAGGGTGCCGGCCTCGTCGTTCTTAAGCCTTTATCGAGTGCCCTAGCCGACGGTGATCCGATTTATGCCGTGATTCGCGGCAGCGCATTGAATCAGGACGGACGGAGCAACGGGCTCATGGCGCCGAATCCGCTGGCTCAAGAAGATGTCCTGCGCGAAGCCTACCGAAGAGCCGGAGTTTCGCCTGGCCAGGTTCAATACGTCGAGGCCCACGGCACGGGCACCTTCTTAGGCGATCCGATCGAGGCGAAAGCCCTGGGCACAGTGCTTGCCATGGACCGCCCCCCCGAGCAACCTTGCGCCCTGGGCTCGGTCAAAACCAACCTGGGTCACCTGGAGGCCGCCGCCGGTGTTGCCGGCTTGATCAAGGTGGCGCTCGCGCTCAATCATCTGGAGATCCCACCGAGCCTGCACTTTCTGGAGCCCAACCCGCATATTCCTTTCGACGAACTCTCTCTCCGAGTGCAGACAACGCTGGGCCCTTGGCCTGCGCACTCGGGTCCAGCCTTGGCTGGGGTGAGCTCATTCGGTTTTGGCGGAACCAATGCTCATGTGGTGCTGGAGGAAGCTCCCCAATCCGATTTAGGAATGCAGAATACAGACAGGCAACCGCGTGATCTGGAATCCGCACACTTGTTGCCACTATCGGCACGAAGCCCGGAGGCTCTCCACGCTCTCGCTCGAGCCTATCAAAACTCGTTGGCAGCCCCAGAGTCGACAATGTCGCTGCACGACATCTGTTACAGCGCCAGCGTGCGGCGCAACCACCACGACTACCGTCTCGCCGTGACAGGCCAGTCCCTAGAGCAGTTAAGTGATGCCTTGGATGCGTTTTCGCGGCGAGAGGCTCGTCCCGGCATGTCTTCCGGTGCTAAAACTTCAGGTCGCCGGAGAAAACTAGTTTTTGTCTTTCCCGGGCAAGGGTCCCAATGGTTTGGCATGGGGCAAAAACTTTTGCAGCAGGAAGCTGTCTTTCGCGAGGTCGTGGAGCGCTGTGACCGGGCGATGCAGCCGTACGGCGATTGGTCTTTGCTCGCCGAGCTCACTGCCACCGATGCGGCACAGTCCCGGTTGAACGAAATCGATATCATCCAGCCGGCCCTCTTTGCGATTCAAGTCGCTCTGGCAGGCCTGTGGCGTTCCTGGGGTATCGAGCCACAGGCCGTGGTGGGCCATAGCATGGGCGAGGTCGCGGCAGCTTACGTCGCGGGTGCGCTGAGCCTAGATGATGCGGCACGGGTAATTTGTCGTCGCAGCCACTTGGTCAAGCGCACCATCGGGCAAGGCGTAATGGCCGCTGTGGAACTTTCCATGGAGGCGGCTCGCCGCGTTGTGGCCGGTTACGAAGACCGCGTGTCCATTGCTGTCAGCAACGGTCCCACCTCGACTGTGTTGTCCGGAGATCCGGCAGCGCTCGAAGCCATCGTGGATCAATTGCAGCGCCAAGATACCTTCTGTCGAATGGTCAAGGTGGATTTTGCCTCTCACAGCCCGCAGATGGATCCCTTGCGCGCTGAGTTGTTGCAAGCGTTGGAAGGACTTGAGCCTCGGCCGGCGTCCTTACCCATCTACTCGACGGTGACAGGCACGGTCAGCGATGGGCTGGAGCTCGAGGCGCTCTATTGGGCGAGGAACCTGAGAGAGCCGGTGCTCTTTTCAACGGCGGTTCAGCAGTTGCTGGAAGATGGCCATGATATTTTCCTGGAAATCAGCGCCCACCCAATTTTACTCAGCTCCATTCAGCAAGGATTTCATTATCTCGGCCACGAAGGTGCCGTGCTCCCTTCTCTGCGGCGTGAAGAAGAATGCACCGTCATGCTGGGATCGCTGGGCACGCTTTATACTGTGGGGTACCCGGTGGACTGGAGCCGAATCTATCCGGCCGGAGGCCGGTGCGTTCGACTGCCGGTTTACCCTTGGCAGCGAGAGCGTTGCTGGCTGGAGGTCGCACCAGGAGACACCGACTCTTACTGGCAGCAAACTGCTCGGAGCCGGATAGGAAAGCACCCGCTACTCGGCCGGCATTTCACGTCGGCCCATCCCGCAGGAAGCCACTTCTGGGAAGCCACGTTGGACAAGAGGTCCCTGCCTTATCTGGATGACCATCGCATCCAAGGGGTTGCCGTGCTGTCCGCTTCGGCCTATCTGGAGATGGCCCTGGCCGCCGCGGTTGAGGTCTTCGGTGACCAACCCTTTGCGTTGAAAGATATCGAATTTCACAAGGCGCTTTTCTTGCCTGAGAGCGGAACCCACAAGATTCAGGTGATCCTTGCTCCCGGCGCTGATGGAGAAGCATCCTTTCACATTTACAGTCGCCCGGGCGAGCAAGCCAGTAAATCGTGGTCGCTGCATGCGACGGGGAAAGCCTGCCCTCTAGACAACAACAGCACTTTCCCTGTTTTTGGGCGGGAAACGCTTGCGGAGATCCAAACTCGATGCTCGGAGCAGGTCTCTGGCCAGGACTATTATCTGAAACTCCGCGAAAGCGGCATCGACTACGGCCCCTTTTTCCAGAGCATCGCACAGTTGTGGCGAAACCATGGAGATGTGCTGGGTGAAGTCAAGGTTCCTGACGGGTCGGATGCAGAGTTTAACGCCTACCAGATCCACCCGGCTATTCTGGACGCCGGCTTACAGATTATGGGAGCTGCGGTAGCCGCTGAAGCAAATCAAAACGGCAACCAAGGTATTTTCATGCCGACCCGCATAGATCAGGTCCGGGTCTGTGGTCGAATCGGTCGGCATCTCTGGAGTAACGCCCATGTCCAAGAACGCGACACTGATATAGTAACGGGAGAAGTGCGGTTCCTCGATGAAGCCGAGCGCGTGGCTGTCGAGATTCTCGGACTTCGCTTCGAATATCTGGGCGACAACCCACAGCGCGCTGTTGAGACGGATCTCGATGACTTGCTCTATGAGCTCGAGTGGCAGCCCAAACAGCGCGCCGCTGGAGCCGCGGAACCTTCCTCGCCGGCCAGCCGAGGAAGCTGGCTGATCTTTAACGACAGCGGTGGCGTGGGCGACGCGCTGGCAGCGTTGTTGGAAGCACAGGGACAAGGGACCATTCTGGTCTCTCGCGGGGAATCGTACGAGCACACGAACGGTTCGCATTTTCGCATCCACCCGGAACAACCGGAAGACCTCCGCCGGCTCGTCGAGGCGGCTCTCGTAGCTGATCAACCAGTCTGCCGTGGGATTGTCCATCTCTGGAGTCTTGATGCTCCTCGCCCGGACGAAACCACCGTGGCCTCGCTGAATGCAGCCCAGACTCTGGGCTGCGGCAGTGTTCTGCTGTTGATCCAAGAGTTGGCGCGAATGGAAGCGCGCGATCTCCCTCGCCTGTGGCTGGTCACGAAAGGTTCTCAAGCGGCAGGGGAAGAGGCCGCGCCGCTGGAAGTAGCTCAGTCAACTCTTTGGGGATTGGGTCGCGTCATTGCTCAGGAACACCCGATGCTCTGGGGCGGGCTGGTGGACCTGGAACCCGCCGCATCGCTGGGTGCCGCGCAGCAATTGTCGGAGGAAATCTCCACTCCGGATGGCGAGGATCAGATTGCGTTCCGTCAGGGGCAGCGCTACGTGGCCCGTTTGGTGCGCAAGCGCCGATCTGCTACGCCGGAATCTCCCCTTAGGTGGCGGCCTGATGGCAGCTATCTCATCAGTGGCGGACTGGGAGACCTCGGCCTCTTGGTCGCCCGTTGGATGGTCGAGCAAGGGGCGCGGCGGTTGATCCTTTTGAACCGCACGAAGCTCCCGCCCCGCTCGAGCTGGAGATCGGTAGAAAAGGGAAGTCGTTTTGCCGATCAAATCGCCGCCATTCGCGAACTGGAAGCCTTGGGAGCCTCCGTGCATCTGGCGTCGGTGGATGTGGCGGATGAACAACAGCTGAGCGGCTTTCTCGACGAGTATCGCAGTGAGGGTTGGCCGCCAATCCGCGGTGTCGTGCACGCGGCGGGAGTGATACAGGACGGACTGCTGGTGCAACTTGATGCTGCTCAACTGAATACCGTGTTGCGGCCTAAGATGATGGGTGGGTGGCTGTTGCATCGCCTGCTGAAGGACGCCCCATTGGACTTCTTCGTGCTCTTCTCTTCGGCGGGTTCCCTGCTGGGCCAGGCAGGCCAGGGGAATTATGCCGCCGCCAACGCTTTCCTGGATGCGCTGGCGCATCACCGCAAGGCTCAAGGCCAGCCGGCCATCAGTATCAACTGGGGCGCCTGGGGCGATTTGGGTTTTGCCGATACCCCTGGGGGAAAACGCCTCGCCGCGCGCCTCGCGCTCCTGGGAATCAGCAACATGGCGCCCGAGCAAGCGCTGGAAGTCCTGCAACGACTGCTCGGGCAGGACTCGACCCAGGTCGTGGCGGTGCCCGTCAACTGGCGGCAGTACCGCGAGACTTATCCGGCGGGCAGTGAGCCACGACTACTGTCTGAACTCGCAAGTGAGGAAGCCGAGGTCCTGCGTCAAGCAGACGGTCCAGGAGAAAAAAGGGGCCTGACATACACTGCCCTGCTGGCTGCAGAGCCGGAGGAGCGCCACCAGTTATTGCAGTCCTACCTGAGCGCCCAAGTAGCGCGTGTGCTTGGGCTTGCCGCAGCCAAGCTGGACCTCCAGCAACCCCTGAGCAATCTCGGACTGGACTCGCTGATGGCCGTCGAGCTGAAGAACCGCATCGCGGTCGACTTAAAGGTGAACGTGCCGGTGGTTAAATTCCTTCAGGGCTTTAGCGTTGACCAAGCTGTAACGCAGGTGCTTGATCAGTTGACAGCAGAGGGCACCAATCCGTCGGCGCCTCTTGCCCCGGCAGTTACACAGCAGAAGAAGCCCATAGACAAGGGAAATGCGGAGCAGCTGTTGGCAAATCTTGATCAGCTTTCGGATGAGGAAGTGGGTTCATTGCTCAACGATATGTTGGCTGATGAGAAGGTTAGTGAATGAGCCCAAT